>Ga0307509_10001630_pt1 | contig 37623 bp, 40 predicted proteins | sample 10_EM_MG_FD_202245 | JGI IMG/M metagenome (GOLD analysis project Ga0307509, IMG submission 202245) | Populus trichocarpa ectomycorrhiza microbial communities from riparian zone in the Pacific Northwest, United States - 10_EM | ecosystem: Host-associated > Plants > Roots > Unclassified | place...
AGATGACCTCGATCTACGGCTTGACCGAGGCCGGCGTGAAGAAGACCGGCCGCGACCTGCGCGTGCTGCCGCGCACCGTGATCTACGACCCCGAGCTGTCGCTGAGCCTGCCCATCGGCCTCACGGTCACCAGCGGGCTGAACGCGATCGCGCACGCGGCCGAAGGCTTGTACGCATTCGATGGCAACCCCATCGTGTCGCTGATGGCCGAAGAAGGCATCCGCGCGATCGCCGCGGCGCTGCCGCGCTTGACGGCCGCGCCCACCGACCTGGACGTGCGCGGCGACGCGCTCTACGGCGCCTGGCTCTGCGGCTCGGTGCTGGGCGCGGTGGCCATGGGGCTGCACCACAAGCTGTGCCACACGCTGGGCGGCAGCTTCAACCTGCCGCATGCCGAGGTCCACACCGTGGTGCTGCCGCATGCACTCGCCTACAACGCGGCGCATGCGCCCGAAGCGATGCGGCGCATTGCCCGCGCGCTCGGCACCGAGAGCGCCGCCGCAGGCCTCTTCGATCTGGCTCAGCGACTCGGTGTGCCGGTCGCGCTGAAAGACATCGGCATGTCCGCAGATGGCCTGGACCGCGCCGCCGACCTGGCGGTGCAGACGCCTTACCCGAACCCGCGGCCGCTGGAGCGTGCGGCCATCCGCGAACTGCTGCAGCACGCGTTCGACGGCGCGCGACCGCCCTGAGCGATCTCGAGTTTCACCCGACCGACAAAATCAACAGGAGACAAAAATGACCGTGAATCGCAGAACCTTTGTCCAGGGAACGACTGCCGCTGCCACGCTGGTCCTCGCTAAGCTGGCCTTCGCCGCCGACACGATCAAGATCGGCTACGTCTCGCCGCAGACCGGCCCGCTCGCGCCCTTCGGCGAGGCCGACAAATGGGTCATCGACCAGATGAAGACGGTGTTCAAGGACGGCCTCACGATCGGCGGCAAGAAGTACGAGGTGCAGATCATCCTGAAGGACAGCCAGTCCAGCCCGAACCGCGCCGGCGAGGTCGCGAGCGACCTGGTGCTCAAAGACAAGGTCGCGCTGATGCTGACGGCCGGCACCCCCGAGACCGCGAACCCGGTGAGCGACGTGTGCGAGCTCAACGAGGTGCCGTGCATCTCCAGCGTGGTGCCGTGGCAGCCGTGGTTCTTCGGCCGCAAGGGCGATCCGGCGAAGGGCTTCGCGTTCACGTACCACATGTTCTGGGGCCTGGAAGACGTGATCGCGAACTACACGAACGGCTGGAAGAGCGTGGCCACCAACAAGAAGGTGGGCGGCCTGTTCCCCAACGACGGCGACGGCAACGCCTGGGGCGACAAGGAACTCGGCTTCCCGAAGCCGCTCGCGGCCATGGGCTACACGCTCACCGACCCGGGCCGGTTCCAGAACGGCACGCAGGACTTCAGCGCCCAGATTGCCGCGTTCAAGAAGGACGGCGTCGAGATCGTCACTGGTGTCGTGATCCCGCCCGACGCCAAGACCTTTCTGACGCAGGCCGCGCAGCAGGGCTTCAAGCCCAAGGTCATCACGCTCGGCAAGGCGCTGCTGTTCCCGGGCGCGATCGAGGCGCTGGGCGAACAGGGCTACGGCCTGAGCACCGAGGTGTGGTGGAGCCCCTCGCACCCGTTCACTTCGTCGCTGACGAAACAGAGCGCGAAGGCATTGGCCGAGGCCTATGAGGCGACCGCGAAGAAGCAGTGGACGCAGCCGATAGGCTTCGCGCATGCGCTCTTCGAAGTCGCCGCAGACGCGCTCAAGCGCAGCAAGGGCGTGAGCGCGAAGGACGTGCGCGATGCGGTGGTCGCCACCAACCTGGCCACGGTCGTCGGCCCGGTCAAGTGGGGCGGCGCCGGCCCGTTCAAGAACGTCAGCAAGACGCCGCTGGTGCTCGGCCAGTGGCACAAGGGCGCGAAGTACAAGGTCGAGCTCAGCATCGTCAACAACGAGGCGGCGAAAAACATCCCGACCAGCAGCGCGCTCAAACTGCTGTAAAGCCCGCGCGATGCCTCTGCTCGAACTCCACGCGGTGAGCAAGTCGTATGGCGCGCTCAAGGTCACCGACGCGATCTCGCTGTCGGTGAACGACGGCGAGACGCTCGGCATCCTCGGCCCGAACGGCGCAGGCAAGACGACGCTGTTCAACCTGATCTCGGGCGACGTTCGCTGCGACGCCGGCCGCGTCGAGTACGGGGGCCGCGACATCACCTCGCTCAAGCCGCACCAGCGCTGCCGTGCCGGCATCGGCCGCAGCTACCAGGTGCCGCAACCGTTCGGCAACATGTCGGTGTTCGAGAACCTCGTCACCGCTGCCGGCTTCGGCGGCGGCCAGCGCGAGCACGAAGCTTGGGAGACCGCGCATCAGGTCTTGCAACAGACCGGCCTGATGCCGCACGCGAACAAGCCGGCCGGTGGTCTCACCTTGCTCAATCGTAAGCGCCTGGAGTTGGCGCGCGCCCTCGCGACACGACCCAAGCTGCTGCTGCTCGACGAGATCGCCGGCGGCCTGACCGAGCACGAGGCGCGCGAACTCGTAGCCGAGCTGAAGCGCATCAAGGCCCACGGCGTGACGATGATCTGGATCGAGCACGTCGTGCATGCGCTGCTGGCGATCGCTGATCGACTGCTCGTCGTCAACTTCGGGCAACAACTGGCCGAAGGCGAGCCACGCGCAGTGATGAGCGATCCGCAAGTGCGGCGCGTCTACATGGGCATGGAGGCGTGAAGTGAAACTCACCTCGTTGAGTTGTGCGGATGCGGCAGCTCGCGGCCCGATGCGGCTGTTCGCGAAAGGCTGCTCTTGCGCGGCTTCAGCGCGTCGCGGCAAGGGCAGCCCGCCGGTCGCTCATGCGGTGGCGGTCTCCGCTTCGCTGCGACTGCACTGCGCTGCTCGGTCCGGGGTCGCGCCGCCGAACTCACTACGCTCACTTCGTTCGCTGCGTTCAAACAACCGCGGCGAGTCAGTTCACGAAGCACGCGCTGCGCGCGCGCCGACCCCAGCCCTGCGCTGCTCGTCGCCACCGAAATCGTGCCCAGCGGGCAGCCCTTGCCGCGAAGTCCACGGGTGGTGGTGTTCGTTGCAAACACCGCCACCGTGTCTGCAAAGGCACGTGCGGGCAGGCCGCGGCGCTTCGCTGAGGCGGTCGCAGCAAAGCTGCGACTGCCCTGCGGTGCGCGGTCTCGTGGCCCGTCGCTCAACTCACTGCGTTCGCTACCCTCTCTCCGCTCAAACAAACGCGACGAGTCAGTGGTGGAAGCGCGCTGCGCGCGTGGCCACGAGCCCTGTGCTCCTCGGCGCCTCAGAGGCGCGCCGCACCCTGCCCGCACGTGCCTTTGCTCGCGCCGACCGTGGCACGTACAGCGGTCGAAGGGATCACTAAATGACCGCCCTGCTGCAAGCGAGCGGACTGACCGCGTTCTACGGCGACGCGCAGGCCTTGTTCGGCATCGACTTCGAACTGAACGCGGGCGAGACGGTCGCGATCATCGGCGCGAACGGCGCCGGCAAGAGCACGTTCCTGAAGGCGCTCACCGGGCTCGTGCGGAGCCGGCCGGATCAGATTCGCTTCGACGGCCAGTCCATCAGTGGCCTGCCGCCAGGCGAGATCGTCAAGCGCGGCATCGCGCTGGTGCCGGAAGGCCGGCGCCTGTTCGCGAGCCTGAGCGTGGAAGAGAACCTGCTGATGGGTGCCTTCGCGCAGCGGCCCGGGCCGTGGTCGCTGCAACGACTCTTCAAGCTCTTTCCTGTCCTCGAACAGAAGCGCGCGCTTCCAGGCACCGCACTTTCGGGCGGTCAGCAGCAGATGGTCGCAATCGGCCGTGCGCTGATGAGCAACCCGAGTGTGCTGCTGTGCGACGAACTGAATCTTGGCCTCGCACCGATCGTCATCAAGGAGATCTACGACGCGCTCCCGGCGATCTGCGCCGAGGGCATGACCGCGGTGATCGTCGAGCAGGACGTGTCGATGGCGCAGCGCATGAGCCGACGCATCTACTGCTTCCAGGAGGGGCGCGTGGCCTTGCAGGGCGCGTCCGATTCACTCACCCGCGAGCAGATCTCGCAAGCCTACTTCGGCGTCTGAGCATGGTGGAAACGCTGCTCCAAGGGTTGCTGCTCGGCGGCCTCTACTGCCTCTTCGCACTCGGCCAGTCGCTGATGTTCGGTGTGATGCGCTTGACGAACACCGCGCAGGGCGACTTCATCATCCTTGGCTCGTTCGCCGCGATCGCTGGCATGAACGCCCTCGCGGCGCTGGGCTGGAACAATGGCTTCGCGTCGTTCGCGGTGATGCTGGCGCTGCTGCCGCTCGCGTTCGGCTTCGGCTATGCGCTGCAACGCTGGGTGCTCAACGGCACGCTGGGGCGCGATCCGCTGCCGTCGCTGGTCGTCACCTTCGGCCTCTCGATCGTGATCCAGAACCTGCTGCTCGAACTGTTCTCCGCCGACCCGCGCTCGATCGAGACGGGCGGCCTCAACACCGCGAGCATCGCGCTGCCCGCTGGCCTGGCGATCGGCGTGCTGCCGCTGGCGATCTTCACCGTCGCGTTGGTGGCGACCGGCGCGCTGCAATGGCTCTTCAACGGCACGCGCCTCGGCCGCGCCTTCCGCGCCGTCTCCGACGACAAGGAGATCGCCGAGCTGATGGGCCTGAACTCGCACACCGTCTACGCGTTCGCGACGGCGATTGCCTTCGTGCTGATCGCGCTCGCCGGCGTGCTGCAAGGCATGCGCACCACGGTCTCGCCCGCGGACGGCCCGCTGCTGCTGCTGTTCGCGTTCGAGGCGGTGATCATCGGCGGCATGGGTTCGTTCTGGGGCACGCTGGTCGGCGCGCTGCTGCTGGGCATCACGCAGCAGATTGGCTTTCGCATCGACCCGGGGTGGGGCATCTGGATCGGACACATCGTGTTCCTCGTCGTGCTCGTGCTGCGCCCGCAAGGGTTGTTCCCGAAGACGCGTGGATGACAGGACCGACGACATGACGCATGCACAGGTGATTCGAAGCACACCCGGCAGCCGCGCCGCGCAGCTCGCCGGGCTGTTGCTGATCGTCGTCGCCGCGACCCTGCCGCTCTGGGCACCCGAGGACAGTCGTTCGCCGTGGATGCGCGAGTTCGTCGAGATCGCCTGCTACTTCATCTTCGCGATGATGTGGAACCTGCTCGCCGGCTACGGCGGCATGGTCAGCATCGGGCAGCAGGCGTTCTTCGGCTTCGGCGGCTACGTGATGCTGATGCTCGGCAACTTCGCCGGCGTGAACCCCTTCGTCGCCGTGCCGCTGGGCGCGCTCGTCGCAGCGCTCGTCGCGGTGCCGGTGTCCTTCGTCGCGTTCCGTCTGCAGGGCGGTTACTTCGCGATCGGCACCTGGGTCATCGCCGATGTCTTTCGCCTGAGTTTCGCGAATGTCTCCGCGGTCGGCGGCGGCTCGGGCACGAGCCTGACGGCGCTGCGCGGCATCGAGAAGGCGACGCGCGAGAACGTCACGTTCTGGATAGCGCTCGCCTGCGTGGTCGCCGCGATCACGCTCGTCTACCTGTTCCTGCGCAGCAAGCGCGGCCTGGCGCTGCTCGCGATCCGCGACAACGAGGTCGCGGCCGAATCGCAGGGCATCGACGTGCGCGGCACCAAGCTCGCGGTCTACGTCGTCGCTGCCTTCGGGGCCGGGCTGGCGGGTGCGCTCTATTTCGTCGGCAACCTGCGCATCAGCCCGGACGCCGCGTTCAGCGTCAACTGGACCGCGTTCGCGATCTTCATGGTCGTGATCGGCGGCATCGGCCGCATCGAAGGGCCTGTCGTCGGCGCACTGATCTTCTGGGCGCTCAACAAGTTCTTCAGCGGCTACGGCACCTGGTACCTGATGGGGCTCGGGCTGCTCGCCATCGTCGTCACGATCTACTTCAAGCAGGGACTCTGGGGCTGGGCGCAGCGGCGCTTCGGCCTGAGCCTGTTCCCGACTCAACGCACACTCCGGCTCTGAAGCGAGCCCTTCCGAGAAAGCCTACGACCATGCGCAACGTCGACACCCACACCATCACCCCCGCCGTCATCCAACGGCTGGCCAGCGCGGACGACCCGCGTCTCAAACAGATCCTCACCTCGCTCGTGACGCACCTGCACGACTTCGCGCGCGAGGTGCAGCTGACCGAGGCCGAGTGGATGCAGGGCATCGAGTTCCTGACCGCCACCGGCCAGACGTGCGACGCGAAGCGCCAGGAGTTCATCCTGCTGTCCGACACGCTCGGCCTGTCGATGCTGGTCGTCGCGATGAACCACGCCAAGCCGGCCGGGGCCACCGAGGCGACGGTGTTCGGCCCGTTCCACACCGACGATGCGCCGGTCGTCGCGCAGGGCGCCGACCTCGCCGGCGGTGCGCCGGGGGTGCCGTTCTTCGTCGAGGCGCAGATCCTCGACCTGGCCGGCAAGGCGATCGCAGGCGCCGAGGTCGACGTCTGGCAGGCCGACGACGACGGGCTCTACGACGTGCAGCGGCCCGAGCTCGGCGACACGCGGCGCGCGCGCGGCGTGTTGCATGCGGATGCCGCCGGCAAGGTGCGCTTTCGCACCGTCACGCCGACCGCGTACCCGGTGCCGACGGATGGGCCGGTCGGTCGCATGCTGCTGGCCAGCGGTCGCCATCCGTGGCGCCCGGCGCATCTGCACTTCCGCATCCGCGCGCCCGGCTTTCAGACGCTGGTGACGCACATCTTTCGCGATGGCGATCCGTACCTCGACTCCGACGTGGTGTTCGGCGTGCGCTCGTCGTTGATCGGCGACTTCGTCCGGCACGACCCCGGCCCCGCGCCCGACGGAACGCGCATGGCGGTGCCGTTCTACTCCCTGAATCAGGCCTTCAGGCTCGCGCCCGTCGCGGCGGCGGACTGAGAGCACATCGCGATGTACTTCGCCGTGTGGGCGACCGATCGCGAAGGCGCGCAAGCGGCGCGCCTCGCGGTGCGCGATGCGCATCGCGCGCGTCTGCGTGAGCCGGGTGCGCACCCCGTCGTGGTCGTGGCCGGCGGGCCCACGCTGAGTGAATCCGACGACGCGATGAATGGGAGTTTGCTGGTGATCGAGGCCGACGACATCGAGGCCGTCCGCCGCTTTGTCGCTGAGGACCCCTACGAACTGGCGGGTGTCTATGCGCGCGTCGAGATTCGGCCCTGGCGCTGGGGCTTGGGGGTGCCGAGCCGGTCGCTCCGCTGAGATCTGCGCCAGTCCCGCGTCAGCCGCACTGTTCATTCCATTCGTTCGGCCCACTCGGCGCGAGAGGGGCCCGGGTCGAACGGTTCGCCGAAATACTGCGTCTCCCGGACCACCTTGCCGTCCTCGAATTCCATGATGCTCGCGACGTAGACGGGTTGTTCGTCGTACGTGAGGACCAGTTCGCTGATCCAGAGACCGCCGCCACCCAGGATACGTCGCACGGTGAAACGCTTCTTGTTCGGCTGCGCCATGCGCGATGCCTGTATCTTCTGTCGGCCGCGGATGCGTTCGCCCGATTGCGGGTATTCGAGCACCGCATGTTCGGCATAGATCGAATGCTCCACCGCGAAATCACCGGTGTCGGAAGCTGCCCAGTGCCGCTGCAAGGCGGCCCGCACATCGTCGTCGCTCATGCAAGTCTCCGTCATGCCAGGCGGGTGCAACCATGTCCCGTGACTGCGCCTAGTGCATCATCCACCCCCGATGAACACCACTGGGTCGATCGCCGACGCCAAGCCGACGCGCCTGTGGAGCCGCCTGCTTTGGATATGGCTGGCCTTCTGGCTGCTCATGTTCCTGCTCGGCACACAGGAGTATCTGTGGTCGGGTGGGCACCAACTCTGGCGGCCGCTCGTGGACTACGGTATCGCCGCACTCGTCGCCACCGCCTTGGCCGCGCTGCAGATCAATCGCGCGCAGCGGTTCGACGACCTGCTCGGCCAGCCACTGCGATGGTTCACCCACGTGTGGGCATGGATGCCGATCCAGTTGCTGGCCTTCGTGGCCGCGATGTCTGGACTGCGCCCGGTTCTCTACGCGTTCGTGGGCGCGCCGTTCCGGCATGGCCCGTGGTCCGAAACGCTGACCTACGAGGTGGCCAAGTTCACGCTGTTCTACGCCTTGCTGGGGGGCATCCAGTTTGGCCTGAGGTCTTACAAGGCCTGGGTCAACGAGCGCCTGCGCACGGAGCAGCAGGCGCGTCTGGCGCAGCAGGCGCAGCTGGCCCAGCTGACGCAACAACTGCAGCCGCACTTTCTGTTCAACGCTCTGAACACCGTGTCGTCGCTGATCCACACCGACCCCGACATGGCCGACGCGCTGCTCACGCGCCTGGCCACCTTGCTGCGAGCCGCGACAGACGCCAGCCAGTGCCCCGAACAGTCGTTGGCTGACGAGCTGACACTGCTGCACACCTACGCAGACATCATGACCCAGCGCTTCGCCGATCGCGTCGAGATTCGCTGGGAGGTCGATCCCGAGGTGGGGCGCTGCAGCGTCCCCACCCTCGGGCTGCAGTCGCTGCTGGAGAACTGCTTTCGCCATGTCGTCGAACGGCGGCGCGGGCCTACGCACGTGGTGGTTCGCGCCGCGCGGCACGCGGACAAGCTGTGCATCGAGATCGAGGACGACGGCGATCTGCTGGCCCTGCCGGCGACGCGTGGCGTGGGCCTCGGCAACCTGGAGCGCCGGCTGCAATCGCTGCACGGCGCCCGAGCCAGTCTGACGTTCCAGGTTCGCTCGGGGGGCGGCTTGATCGCGCGCGTGGAACTGCCATGCGCGCCCTGATCGTCGACGACGAAGCGCCGGCACGCAGCAAGCTGCGGCGCATGCTCGGGGCCTTCGCCGATGTCGAGGTCGTGGGCGAGGCGGCCGACGGCGGCACCGCGCTGGCGCTTGCCGCACAGCTCCGTCCCGACGTGATCTTCCTCGACGTGCAGATGCCCGAAGTCGACGGCTTCGATGTGGCCATCTCGCTGCCGGACAATGGCCCGGCGCTGGTGTTCGTGACCGCCTTCGATCGATACGCCCTGCAAGCGTTCGACACCCATGCAACCGACTACCTGCTCAAGCCGGTCGAGCCCGAACGCCTGGAGCGCGCCATCAGGCGCTTGCGCGAGTCTGCTCGCCCCGCAGCGCGGACCAACACGGGAACGCCGCCCACGCAGCTGCTGATCGATGATCGCGGCGCCACGCACGTCGTGCGCTGTGTCGACATCGAGTGGTTGCAAGCGGCCGACAACTACGTCAACGTCCATCTGAAGGGTCAGTCTCTGTTGATGCGCCGCACGCTGGAATCGCTGCTGAACGACCTGGCCCCCGCGTTCGTGCGCACGCATCGCAGCGCCGCCGTGGCCCTGCGCTGGGTGCAAGCCGTGCGACCCCGAGGCAAGGGTGACGCGACGGTGGTTCTGCACAGCGGCACTGAAGTGCCCTGCAGTCGTCAGCACCGGGCGGCGCTGATCGCGCAGCTCGAGCGCTAGCGTCGCGCATCCCCGTTCGCCCCGCCGCCGGCGCGTCTCGTCCCAAGCCGCTTGTCGCCGCCGATCTGTGCCCTTAGGCTGCAAGCCGTCGCACACCAAGCAGGCCGGCTCATCCGGCAGGACTCCCGACATGGATGTGTTGTTCGCTATCCTCAAGCTTGCCGTCGTCGTGGTGCTGACCTCGTCGTTGCTCGAGGCGCTGGTGCTCTCGGTCCGCAACGGCTGGCGCAGCTACGACTGGAAGGCCGCCGGCGTGTCGGTGGTCGACTTTCTCGTGCGCGAGTACCCGTTGCGCTGGCTGCTGCCGCTGGCGTTCTGGACCGACGCGATGGGCTGGTTCTGGCAACACCGCCTCTGGACCTTGCCGATGGATCACTGGAGCGGCTGGGTGGCCTGCTTCGTCGGCCAGGAGTTCTGCTACTACTGGTACCACCGCGCGGCGCATCGGGTGCGCTGGTTTTGGTGCACGCACGCCATCCACCATTCGCCCAATCAACTGAACCTGTCGGCCGCCTACCGCTTCGGGTGGACCGGGCGACTCAGCGGCACGCTGGCGTTCTTCATGCTCGCGCCGCTGCTCGGCATGCCCCCGCGCATCGTGCTGATGCTGCTGTCGCTCAACCTGCTGTACCAGTTCTGGATCCACGCGACCTGGATCCCGCGCCTCGGCCCGTTGGAATGGGTCCTCAACACGCCTTCGGCGCACCGTGTCCACCATGCGTCCAACCTCGAATACCTCGATGGCAACTACGGCGGCGTGCTGATCGTGTTCGACCGGCTGTTCGGCACCTACATCGCTGAACGCCCCGACACACCGTGCCGTTTCGGTCTGGTTCGGCCGATGACGACCTACAACCTGTGGGTGGTCGAGTTCGACCACTGGCGCGCGCTGGGGCGTGACCTGCGAACGGCAGGGTCGGTGGGCGAGGCGTGGGGCTATCTGTTCAAGCCACCCGGTTGGCGGCCTGACGGCCTCGGCGAGACCACCGAGGACCTGCGACGGCGTGGCACCGGCCTTGCGCAAAGCACGGCCACGGAGTCGGGTGAGTTGCAGGGGATGCAAGCGGCTCGCTGAGCCCGCGGCTCAGGGGTTGAGACCGGGCGGTCGATCCCACGAGACGCGTTGACGGGGGTGCACGAACCCGTCAAGAATCCCTGCGCGATGGACCTGCGCCAGACGATCCGCTTTGCCACTGCCGACGATGGCGTGAGCATCGCCTATGCCACCAGCGGTCACGGGCCCCAGGCCGTGGTCAAGGTCGGCACCTGGATGTCGCACCTCGAGTTCGATCTGGCGAGCCCCGTGTGGGGTCACCTGCTCACCTGGCTGGCGCAGCGCTTCACGCTGCTGCGCTACGACCAGCGCGGCAACGGGCTCTCGGACTGGGCTGCGGCCGATCTCTCCTTCGATGCCTGGGTGCGCGACCTCGGCACGGTCGTCGACGCCGCGGGGCTCGAGCGTGTCGCGCTGCTGGGCCTGTCGCAGGGCGCGCCGGTGGCCATCGCCTACGCTGTGCGCCACCCCGAGCGCGTCTCGCATTTGATCCTGCATGGCGGCTACGCGCGCGGGCGTCGCCAGCGTGGCGCCGAGTCGGCCCCGCAAGAGCTCGACGACGCCGTGATCAAGCTGATCGAACACGGCTGGGGGGGTGACGATGCGTCGTTCCGCCAGTTCTTCACGAGCCAGTTCGTGCCCGACGGCACCGCCGACGAGCATCGCTGGTTCAACGAACTGGAGCGTGTGTCCGCATCGCCGGTCAATGCGGCACGTCTGCTGCGCACGATGTACGGGATCAACGTCAGCGCCGATCTGGCGGTGGTGACCTGTCCGACCCTGGTGCTGCACGCGACCGGCGATTTGCGCGTGCCGTTCTCGGAGGGTCGCCTGCTCGCCAGCGGCATCGCGCAGGCGCGCTTCGTGCCGCTCGATTCACGCAACCACCTGATGCTCGAACGCGAGCCGGCCTGGCGCCGCTGGACCGAAGAGGTCGCGCAGTTCATGGGGGCGCCGAGCGAGCCGCGCACACCCGGCGCCACACGCCTGGCCGCGCTCACGCCGCGCGAGCGCGAGTTGCTCGAGCTGATCGCACAAGGACGCGACAACGCGCAGATCGCCGCGGTTCTGACGTTGTCGGAGAAGACCGTGCGCAACCACATCACGAACATCTTCGCCAAGCTCGAGGTCGAGAGCCGCGCGCAGGCGATCGTGCTGGCGCGAACGTCCGGGTTGGGCGACGGCTAGGACTGCAGTCCTGCCACCTCAGGGCCGGTGCTGGGGCTGTGGCCTCATGCGCGGCGAGCCGTGCTTGCCCATGCTTCGGGTGCGTCGATCCGCACGCGCAACGTTCGAAGGTTCCGCCATGCAACCCACCACCGCCCCCGCCACCGTGGACACCGCCCGCTATGCCCGCTGCATCGAAGCCTCCAAGCGAGTCCGCTGGGACATCGACCGCGACGTGGTCCGCGGGCGGCAGTTCGAGGCCGACCTGAAGTTCCTGCCCGACGGCCTGTCGCTGGCGAACGACCTCGACTTCCTGACGCCCGAACAGGCCCGCTTCTACGGCCAGGTTCAGGGCCGCACCTACGCCAACATGTTCGGCATGATCGAGCGCTACATCGGAGTGAAGATGCTCGACGTGAGCCGCGACCACGCCCTCGGCGATCAGGTCGCGTTCGAGGCGCTCGTGCGCCTGACCGACGAGGAACTCAAGCACCAGGAACTGTTTCGCCGCATCGAGGCGCTGATCGCGCCGACGATGCCGCCGGGCTACCGCTTCGAGCTCGACGGCAACGATGTCGCCGCCTTCGTGCTGGGCAAATGCAGCTGGGCCGTGCTCGCGCTGACCTGCCACATCGAGCTGTTCTCGCAGGCGCACTACCGCGCCAGCATTGACGGCGCGACCGGCCTGTCGGACCTGTTCAAGGACGTGTTCCTGTTTCACTGGAAGGAGGAGTCGCAGCACGCGACGCTCGACGAGCTGGAGTGGGCGCGCGAGGACGCGAAACTCACGCCGGAGCAGCGCGACGTGGCGGTCGGTGAACTGATCGATCTCGTGGCGGGTGTCGACGGTCTGTTGCAAATACAGGCCCGGGCGGACGCCGCCTACTTCTGCGCCGCGTCGCGCATGGCAACCGAGCACGCCGCCGCGGTCGAGGCGAACACGCTGCGCGCCTACCGCTGGCAGTACATCGTCTCGGGCGCCCTGGAGCCGCGGTTTCAGAAGGCACTGGCCGGACTGACCACCGAGGCACAGATGGGGCGCGTTCTGGCGGCGCTCGGGCCGCTCGTCGAGTATGTTGGGGATCACGGGGAGGCGGCGCTGCATTGACCCGGTGTCGGAGCCCTTCATCCATGGCGGCCGCAGCGTTTCTATACTGCGGCCATGGACTCGCACAAGGACAGACCGCCCGCAGACCTGGTCTGCATAGGCGGCGCAAACATCGACCGCAAGCTGCGCACGCTGGGCGCCCTGCAGATGGGCACATCGAACCCGTCGGTGCAATTCGAAGCCTTCGGCGGCGTGGCGCGCAACGTGGCGGAAAACCTCGCGCGCCTGGGGCTGCCGACGCAGTTGATCAGCGCCGTGGGCGATGACGCCGCGGGCAGGGCGCTGATGGCACAAGCCGCCTCTGTCGGCCTGTCAACGCAGAACACATGGGTCGCACCCGATGCGGCGACCGGCAGCTACACCGCCGTGCTCGACGACCGCGGGCAGATGGTGCTGGCGCTGGCGGCCATGCCCTTGACCGATGGCCTGACGCCGCAGTTTCTCAGCCGAAGCAGCGCGGAGCGCGCGCGGGCGCGCCTGACGGTGCTGGACCTGAACCTGCCGGCCAGCAGCGTGGCCGCGCTGCTCGAAGACGCGCGTGAGCGGGGCGGCACGCTGGTCGCGGTCGCCGTGTCCGAGCCGAAGATGAACCGGCTGCCGCAGGATCTGCGCGGCCTGCAGTGCCTGATCCTCAACCGCGGAGAGCTGCAGGCGCTCTTGCCCGAGGCGGGCAGTGACACCGCAGCATTCGCGTCCTTACACGACCGCGGCGTTCGGCAGATCGTGCTCACGCAAGGCGCCGCCGGCATCGTCTGCAGCGAGGTCGGCGGAGTCGTTCGGCGCCTGCCAGCGCCCGCCGTCGAGGTGGTGGATGTCACCGGCGCGGGTGACGCCCTCGCCGCCGGCATTTGCGCAGGCCTTTATGAATCGCCGCACGACATCGACGCGGCTTGCCAGATCGGGTTGCGCCTGGCGGCCCTGACCCTGCAGACCACGGCCACCGTGCACCCCGACCTCAGCCCTGCGTGGCTCAACGCGCTCCACCCCCAACTGTCATGACGACGATGAAGCTTCAAGATCTGCTCGAATTCGCGCCCGAAGTGGCGGCTGCCCGCGCCCAGGGGCGTGCGATCGTGGCGCTCGAGTCGACGATCATCTCCCACGGCATGCCCTACCCGCACAACGTGCAGACGGCGCGAGAGGTCGAGGCCATCATCCGGACGCAAGGGGCCGTGCCCGCAACGATCGCGGTGCTGGGCGGCAAGATCCGCATCGGCCTGACGGATGCCGAACTGGAATTGCTGGGCCAGTCACCCGACGCGCTGAAGGTCAGTCGGCGAGACCTGCCCTTCGTCATCGCCGGCCACAAGATCGGCGCGACGACGGTGGCGGCGACGATGATCTGCGCTGCGCTGGCGGAGATCGCCGTTTTCGTCACCGGGGGGATCGGCGGCGTGCACCGCGGCGCTGAAACCTCGTTCGACATTTCGGCCGACCTGCAGGAGCTGGCGCGAACCTCGGTGGCCGTGGTGTGCGCCGGTGCCAAATCGATACTCGACATCGGCCTGACGCTGGAGTACCTGGAGACGCACGGCGTGCCCGTCGTCAGCGTGGGGCAGGACAACTTCGCCGCGTTCTACACGCCCGACAGCGGGTTCAAGGCCGACTTCCGGCTGGACACGGCGGTCGAGCAGGCGCGCTTCATCCAGACCAAATGGGCGCTCGGCCTGGCGGGGGGCGTCGTCGTCAGCAACCCGGTGCCGACGGCCGACGCGATGCCCAAGATCGAGATCGATGCGATGACGGTTCAGGCGCTGAACGAGGCCGCTGCGCAGGGCATCACCGGCAAGGCCGTCACGCCCTTTCTGCTCGGGCGCATCAAGGCGCTGACCGGCGGCCGCAGCCTGACGACGAACATCGCGCTGGTGCGGAACAATGCGCGGGTCGGCGCGCAGCTCGCGCTGGCGTTGGCCGCCTCAGGGGAGTGATGCGCCACGCCGAAGTCGAGATGCTGACGAGTGGGCTCGACCTGCAACATCTGACAGCTGTCGTCGTCCAGACCCTGGTGTTTTAATGTCAGCCACAGTGCGGCGTTTGACACGTCTTGCCGCATTCGGCACCGGACTGTTTCCATTGGCGTTCGGTTTGCACGAGTAGCATCGTGACGGTACTGCCAGAGGGTTCTCCGACGAGATGTCCTGCCTTCGAGCCTTTCGGATCCAGCCGCAACGCGTGCCATGCCGCCTGCGCAAGCGACTACGTGTCGCGACCTCGGCGGGGTTCGATCTGTGATGCGCTCGAACACCACCGCTGGCATCGCACTCTGGATCATGCTGCCCATGGCACATGCCACGGTGGCACCGGAAAACTCGCTTGCAGACCTGTCGCTGGAGGAATTGACGAACATCGCGGTCACCTCCGTGTCGCGGCGTCCCGAACGCGTGAGCGACGCGGCGGCGTCGGTGTATGTCATCACAGGCGAGGACATCCGGCGCTCCGGCGCGACGACCTTGCCCGAAGCCTTGCGCCTGGCACCCAACCTCCAGGTCGCGCGAATCGACGCCGGTCAGTACGCCATCAGCGCGCGCGGTTTCAACAACGCCATCGGCAACAAGCTGCTGGTGTTGATCGACGGCCGCACGGTCTACGCGCCGTTCTACTCCGGCGTGCAATGGGACCAGCAGGACGTGATGCTCGATGACGTCGATCGCATCGAGGTGATCAGCGGCCCGGGCGGGACACTGTGGGGCACGAACGCCGTCAACGGGGTCATCAATGTCGTGACGCGATCGGCGTCGCAGACCCAAGGTGCCCTGGCCGTCGTCAACGGTGGGAACTTCGAGAACGGAGCCTCGTTCCGGTATGGCGGCAGCCTGGGGTCCAGTGGCCGCTTCCGCGTCTACGCCAAGGCCCTTCAGTTGCAGAACACCAAGACCGCCGGTGACGTTTCGCAACCCGACGGCTGGGACCGCACCCAGGCGGGTTTTCGGGCCGACTGGACCGACGCGAACGGCGGCTTCATGTTGCAGGGCAATGCGTTTCATGCCAAGTCCGAAGACCGCGGATTCTTCGGCCCGTTCGCGCTCGGTGCCCTGGAAGTATCCGAAGCGAACCTGCTCGGGCAATGGACGCAACGCTTGGCGGGTGGCTCGGACATCCGCGTGCAGGCCTACTACGACCATTCCAAGCGCGACGACGGCGTTCTGTACCAGCCGCGAGAAGACGTCCTGGACTTCGAGTTTCAACACGGTATTCCGCTGGGGGCGCACCGCGTTCTCTGGGGTGCGGGCTACCGCCGTTCCCACGACGACATTCGGCCGGGCGTCTTCTTTGGTTTCATCCCGGCCTCCAGCACGCAGACCTGGAGCAGCCTGTTTCTCCAGGACGAGGTGAAGCTGAGCGACAAGGTCGGCGTCACCGTCGGCGCCCGCTTGGAGCGCAACGATTTCACCGGCACCGAAGCACTGCCGAGCGCGCGACTGGCGTGGAAGCTCTCGAACGACCAGTTGCTGTGGGCCGCGGCGTCGCGCGCGGTGCGTGCACCGTCACGCCTTGACCGTGACATCGTCCTTCCGCCCAACCCGCCGTACATCATCGCTGGTGGACCGGACTTCGTGTCCGAGGTGTCGAACGTCTACGAACTCGGCTACCGCGCGCAGCCTGTGCGCGAGCTGAGCTTTTCGGTCACGGCGTTCTACCAGCAGTGGGATCGGCTGCGCAGCGGTCAGACACCGCCCAACGCCCAGGTTCAGAACATGATCGATGGCAACACATCGGGCCTGGAGGCCTGGTTCAGCTGGCAGCCCATGCCCCAATGGCGCTTGAGCGGTGGGATGACGTCGCTGCACAAAGACCTGCGACTCAAGCCCGGCAGCACCGACCCCACCGGGCCGAGCGAACTGGGCAACGATCCCAACTACCAGTGGATGCTGCATTCGGCTTTCCGTCTTGTCGACCGGCACGAGTTCGACGTCACGGTGCGCCGTGTGGCGGCCTTGCCGGTCCCGAGCGTGCCCGCCTACAACGCCGTCGACCTGCGTTACGGCTGGCGCATCAACACGGCGTTCTCGATCGCGTTGGTCGTGCGCAATGCGCTCGATCCGGCCCACGCCGAATTCGGCACGGCACCCGGGCGCAGCGAGATCGGACGCAGTGCGCTGCTGCAGTTGAAATGGTCCTCGTGATGCGATCTGCCCACGGGCTGGGCATGGTTCGCGCGATCGTGCTGGCAGCCCTGTTGAGCGCGTGGGCGCAGGCCAGTTGCTGGGCGCAGACCGAACCGCAAGCCGCCGAGCATCAGGTGAAGGCCGCCTTCCTCTACAAGTTCCTGGGCTTCGTCGAGTGGCCGCCGCAATCGTTCGAACGCGCCGACAGCCCACTCGTGATCGGCGTGCTGGGTGCCGATGCGCTCGCCGAAGAACTCGTGGCGATGGTGGCCGCACGCACGGCAGGCGGCCACCCGGTCGAGGCTCGCAAGATTCGGCGCGGAGACTCGCTTGCAGAGTTGCATGTGCTCTTTGTCGGACGCACGGACAGCGCGGCGCTGCCCGGTCTCTTGGGCTCGACGAAGGGCCGGTCGCTTCTGACGGTGACGGAGTCCGATGAAGCGCTCGCCTACGGCAGCACGATCAACTTCGTCGTGGTGGACAACAAGGTGCGCTTCGACGTCGCGCTGGGTCCGGCCGAGCAGCGCAATTTGAAGATCAGTTCCCGGCTGTTGGCGGTGGCCCGCAAGGTGCTGCCGAATCCATCGTGACGATCGGCAAGACACGGTCACTGCGCACCAAGCTGCTCGGCGTGGTCCTCGTGACCACGTTCGTCGCCGTGGCCGTGGCGCTGACCGCCATGGTCGGCTATGACCTTCACGCGTATCACAGGTCCTGGAGCGATGACATGAGTGCCCAGGCCGAGCTGCTCGGGCGCACGACCGCGGCCGCGCTGACCTTCGACGACGCGAAGGCGGCCCGCGAGAACCTGGGCCTCTTGCGACTGCGCCCGCAGGTGCGCGCCGCGGCAATTTATGGCGCGCGAGGGGTGCTCTTCGCGAGCTATGTGGCGAAGGCGGGAGGTCGCGCGATCCCAACGGCTGCGGAGCCGGACGGCGTGCAAGTTCAGGACGGTGAATTGACCGTGTTCAGGCAGATTGTCGACAACGGCGATGTGCTCGGCACGGTCTATCTGCGCGCCGACTACCCCCTGTACGAAAGAGTTCTGAGCTACGTCGAGATCGCCTTGGTGGTCATGCTGCTGGCGATGCTGGTCGCGTTCGTGCTCTCGTCGCGCCTGCAGCGACTCGTCACCCACCCCATCCTGGCGATCGCGCAAATCGCCCGCGAGGTGGTCGAGCGGCGCGACTACTCGCGTCGCGTTCCCAAGCTGAGTGACGACGAGGTAGGGACCTTGGTCGAATCGTTCAACGACATGATGCGCGAGATCGAACAGCGCACGCAGGCGCTGGAGGCGTCGAATCGCGAGAAGGCGCGTGAAGTCGAGGAGCGGCGTGGCGCCCAGCACGAGATCATGCTGCTGAATCAAGGCCTGGAGCAGCGGGTTCGCGAACGCACGTCGCAGCTCGAGACCTCGAATCGGGACCTCGCCTTGGCGACCGAAACGGCGGAACGGGCGAACCGCGCGAAGTCCGAATTTCTGTCGAGCATGAGCCACGAGCTGCGCACCCCGCTGAACGCAATCATCGGGTTCGGGCAATTGCTCGACGCCGACGGGTTCCCGGTGACGCCGGAACAAAGAAAGGAATACACCGGCCACATCGTGCGCGCCGGCAACCACCTGCTGTCGCTGATCAACGAGATCCTGAACCTGGCGCAGATCGAATCGGGCAGGATGACGGTTTCCATCGAGTCGGTCCAGCTGGGCGATCTGTTCGACGACTGCGAAACCATGATTGCCCCGCTGGGCGCACGGCGCGGCATCCGCGTGCTGTTCCCCACGCAGTGCAAGTTCGGCGTGAAGGCGGACCGCGTGCGGCTGAAGCAGGTCCTGCTGAACCTGCTGTCCAACGCGATCAAGTACAACCGGGATCAGGGGATGGTGGCCCTGGCTTGCGCCGGCGCCGGTGCAGGGCGCGTGCGAATCTCGGTGCAGGACACGGGCATCGGCCTGCGACCCGATCAGCTGGAGTCCTTGTTCCAGCCATTCAATCGCCTGGGCCAGGAAAGCGGCGAGGTGGAGGGCACAGGCATCGGGCTCGTGGTGACCAAGCGCCTGGTCGAGTTGATGGGTGGAACGATAGGCGTCAACAGCACCCCGGGCGTGGGCAGTGCGTTCTGGATCGAACTCAATGCAGCCGATGCCGCCGCCCCTCGGGTCGCTGACATCGCGATGCGGGCACCGACCGAGTCGGCGGACGACCCAAGGAGCCGGTCGAATGCGACCGTGCTGTGCGTCGATGACAACCCGGCCAGTCTCAGGCTGGTCGAAGAGATATTGCGCTCGCGCACCCAGATTCGGTTGCTGTCGGCCCCGGACGGGCGGCTGGGTGTCGAGCTGGCTCGGGCGCATTTGCCCCAAGTCATCTTGATGGATAACAACATGCCGTTTCTCACCGGTCGCGAGGCGCAAGCCATTTTGAGTCGTGACCCGTTGACCGCAAACATCCCCGTCATCGCATTGACCGCCAATGCCATGCCGGACGCGATCACGCAGGGGCTGGCCGCCGGGTTCTTTCGCTACCTCACGAAGCCGATCGATGTCGGCGAGCTTCTGGAAGCGGTCGACAGCGCGCTGGAATTTTCGAGAGCACACCCGGCGGAGTGACGCAAGGTGATACCTTGGGCGCCTGCGAAACAACAGGCGTCGCCTGTCAGGAGAACGAAATGGCAAAGGGTTACTGGATCGCACGCGTCGATGTCACCGACCCGGAAGGGTACAAGGCCTACGTGGCGGCCAATGCACGTCCATTCAAAGCGTATGGGGCGAGGTTCTTGGTCCGGGCCGGTCGCTTTGAGAATCCAGAGGGGTCAAGCCGCACCCGAAATGTGGTTCTCGAGTTTCCCTCCTATCAGGCGGCACTGGACTGCTGGCACTCACCCGACTATCAAGATGCGGTGAAGCTGAGATTGCCCGTCTCCACCGTCGATATCGTCATCGTCGAAGGCTATGAGGGTCCCCAGCCATCCGATCAATGAGGATCAGCAGCGCTTGTGCGGTGGCTTGACGCCTGAGCCTTTCTTCAAGCGCGATGCAGCCTGATGGCTGCTTCAGGCGCACTCGCCCACGGAGATCCAAATCGATCCATCGTCGCACCGCGAACCGAGGCCGCCGCACTCAGCCGCTGCGCTCGTGGTCGTCAAGATCGTCCACACGATTGCGTGGGCATTTTTCGCTGGCTGCATCCTCGCGATTCCGTTGGCCTCTTGGCAGGGCAAGCACGCCGCCGCAGCCTGGCTCACGGCCATCGTCTTCGTGGAGGTGGCCATACTCGTGCTCAATGGTTGGCGTTGCCCGCTCACTTCGCTGGCCGCTCGCTACACCGACGAGCGTCACGACAACTTCGACATCTATCTTCCCTTGTGGCTGGCCAGGCACAACAAGCTGATTTTTGGCGTTCTGTTTTGCTTGGGCATCGCCTTCGCCTACTTTCGGTGGCGCGCGCGATGAAACGGCAAGCCGTGTACAACGTTCACTGGTGGCAGAACGATGCTGGGTGTTAGGCTCGTCTGCGCAGATTCACTGAGTCGTTGAACCACATGAACTACACACTGACGGTGACCGACGCGGCCGACGAGGAAACTCGCAAAGCCGTGCTTGCGCCCTTGGTCGAATACAACGCGAGCCAGGCCGGCCCCAGTCAGAACCGACCTCTCGCCGTTCTGGTCAGGGACGACCAGGGCGCTGTCATCGGCGGGCTGTGGGGTCACACCGGCTACGACTGGCTCTTCACGCAGCTTCTGGTCGTTCCCGCAGCCCTGCGAGGTCGCGGGGTCGGAACTGAGATCATGCAGCTTGCCGAGCGAGAAGCCGCACAACGCGGGTGTCACGGCGCCTGGCTCGACACCTTCGAGTTTCAGGCCAGGGGGTTCTATGAACGTCTGGGCTACGAGTGCTTCGGTGAGCTTCCGAACTACCCGAAAGGCTATGCGCGCTTCTTCATGAAGAAGGCGCTGGTTCGGGCGGAAGAGTGAGCCGAACCGTTCCCTAGGGCGGTCAGCCGACGCCGTCGACCTCTGCGTGGCCGCAGCGTTGACCTGCCATCGACGCAAGGAAGTCAAGCGGCGCGGCCGGCCTTGACGCGCTGGGTGTGAATCGTCCGTCAGTCAATCACGCGAAGGATGCGGCAAGCGCGGTCCCGCAGGATTCATCGTTCCCAACTTCCTCGAGGAGGACGAGTTGTGCCAATATCTGGCCGATCTGTTTCACGAGTCCGCGAGCCGGTCCAACGGCGACGTCTTCCAGATCAAGTGAAGAAACCGCCGAACTCGTGATTCAATGGCTGGAATCGCACTGGCCTGTGCTCTCCTTGCACCAAGGCTTCAATGCCGAACTCGGAAAGTCGACGACATGAACTCCATCAAACTCGTGGCCATCGCTCTGATCGTTGCCGGTGTGCTCGGTCTTGCGTACGGCGGCTTCAGCTATACAAAGGACACCACGGTCGTCAAGCTGGGTCCGATCGAGATCTCCGCCAAGGAGAAGCAGACGGTCAACGTTCCGATGTGGGCCGGTATCGGCGCCATCGTGGTCGGCGGGCTCTTGCTGGTCCTGGGCGGCAAGAAGGGATAGAACCGAATGGCAGCTCGCCGCCCTCGGTTCGCCTGAGCCCGGCGCGTGGCTCATGAACACCCGCCCGTCATCGCATCGGCTCTTTGACGTCGGAGCTGTCGGGGCATGGGATCTGACGGCGTCCGACCTGCCGGTGTTGCAAGACTTCTTCGTCGCGAACCCCGACTACTTTCTCGCGGTCAACGGCATGCCGCCGCGAGCCGACGAGGCCAAGCAAGAATTCGAAGACCGGCCACCCGCCGAGATGCCGTTCGACAAGATCCACGTTATCGGCTTCTTCGACAGTGCGGGCCGCTTGATCGCGATGGCGTCGGTCATCTCCCATCTGCTGGCAGAAGGGGTTTGGCACATCGGCTTGTTCATTGTGGCCAGCTCGCTGCACGGGATGGGCACCGCCGCGTCGCTGTACGCGGGCCTGGAAGGCTGGATGCAGCAGCAAGGCGCTCGCTGGGTTCGCCTGGGTGCGGTCGCGGGCAACGCCAGGGCTGAACGCTTCTGGGAACGGCGTGGTTTTGCAGAGGTCAGGCGGCGCGAGGGCCTGCAACTCGGCAAGCTCGTTCAGACGGTCCGGGTCTTCGTCAAGCCGGTGAGCACCTCGGGGATGCAGGACTATCTGAGCCTCGTCGTTCGGGATCGGCCGGAGTCGCTGTTGCCGTGAGCGCGCGCTCTGCCGGCATTCGTTCAAGCGGCCCCGGCTTCGCGGCCTGCTCAGTGGAGGGCCGAAGATGATCCAAGGTTCATGCCACTGCGCTTCGGTTCGCCAGCAGCGCCGGGCAGCCCGCTTCAATCAAAGGTTCAATCACCGAAGCCAGTCACTCACGCGACACGCCGGCTGTCGCTGCGTTGACAGCCGCCGTTCGTGCCGGAACCTACATTGCCGTTGTCCACCTGCTCGGAGGCACGGCGATGAATTCGCTTCCTGACCCACTGGCTCAAATCCGCGCGATCAATCAAACTGCCGCCTTCAATCGTTGGTGCGGCATCGAGGTCATCAGTGCGGAGCCCGGTCAAGTCGAGATTGCCATGCCCTGGCGAGCTGAGGCCGGTCAGTATTCCGGCTTCTTGCATGCAGGACTGGTCGGTGCGCTCATCGACACGGCCTGCGGTTTCGCGGCCGCCACGGTGGCCGGTCGGGTGTTGGCCTCGCACTACTCCGTCAACTGCCTGCGCCCGGCGGTGGGTGAACGCTTCATCGCCAGAGCGCGCGTCGTCAAGCCAGGCAAATCGCAGGTCTTCACGGCTTGTGAGTTGTATGCCCGAACCGGAGACACCGAGAAACTGGTCGCCACCGGTGAAACACTGCTCTCGGTCGTGGCAGGCGAAGCGGCCTGATCGTTCCTGCATGCGGCGACCCGCTCCAGTCCAACCTTAGGCGCCGTTCCATCATGCGCAGGCTCTTGTCATCTCTGGCGTTGAGCTTGGTCTGCTTGGCCTTGGGCGCCAAGGAGCTGCGGCCGACCGAAAGACAATCCATCCTGGGCGCAATTCGCCCCACAGCGTCGCGCATGGCTGGCCAGCCCGTGCACATCAAGATCGACAGGCTCAACGTCGATAGTGGTTGGGCCGTGCTTGTCGGCAGCCTCGCCTCGACCACCGGCCGGGGGATCGACTGGAGCCTGGCGGCAGATTGCGCTCCTGCGTTGGACAAGATGCTGTGGGTCGTGCTTCAAAAAGCCAACGGGGCATGGCGAGTCAAGCACATCGAGATCTGCGCTCCCGAGCCACCCTATTGGAACCTGGAGCAATACGGCGGCTTGGTGTGGCCCTGCGGCGTCTATTCAGGCCTCGAAACGGGAGAGGACGAAACACTTGAAGATCGCTGCAGGAATCACGTGACGAGAACACGCTGAGGTGCGCGCATCGTGGTCACTGCTTGCACGCTCAGGCGAGGTGGCAGGCGACGACATGCCGTGCGGTGATCGTGCGCAGCGCCGGAACCTCGTGGCGGCAGCGGTCGGTCGCATGCGGGCAACGCGTGTGGAAGTGGCACCCGGCGGGCGGCGCCAGCGCACTGGGCACGTCACCGGCCAGCACCGCGACCTTCCGACCGGGGGCTGTGCCGGGCGCCGGGGCCGCGGCCATCAAGGCCTGCGTGTACGGGTGCCGCGGCGTGCGCCACAGCGTGTCGCGGTCGGCCAGCTCGACGACGCGGCCGAGGTACATCACCGCGACGCGGTCCGCCATGTGGCGCACGACCGCGAGGTCGTGCGAGATGAACAGCATGGCCAGGCCGAACGACGCGCGCAGTTCGAGCAGCAGGTTCAGCACCTGCGCGCGCACCGACACGTCCAGCGCCGACACGGCCTCGTCGCAGACCAGCAGCTCGGGCGCCAGCATCAAGGCCCGCGCGATCGCGATGCGCTGGCGCTGGCCGCCGGAAAACTCGTGCGGATGCCGCTCGGCGACATCGGCGCGCAGGCCGACGCGCGCCAGCATCGCGAGCACGCGTTCGCGCCGCTCGGTGGCGGTGCCGCGGCCCTGCACGATCAGCGGTTCTTCCAGCGCGCGGCCGATGGTCAGGCGCGGGTTCAACGAGGCGAAGGGGTCCTGGAACACCATCTGCATGCGCGCCCGCTGCGCGGCGAGCGCGCGGCGCGGCCGCGTCGTGATGTCGTCGCCGTCGAACACGACCTGCCCGTCGCTCGCCGGCACCAGCCGCATCGCGACCCGCGCCAGCGTCGACTTGCCGCAGCCGCTCTCGCCGACCAGGCCCAGCGTCTCGTGGCGGTCCACGTGCAGGCTCACATCGGCCAGCGCGTGCACGATGCGGCCGTCGGCGAGCGCGTAGCGCTTGGCTATGCCGCGCAGGTCGAGCAGGGGGCGCACGACCATGTCGTCGCGGTTCACGCAGCCTCCCGTTGCGCGTCGACAAGTCGCACCGCATGCGCTGGCAACGGCGCGAAGCACGCGCTGCGCTGCGCCGGCGCACCGTGCAACTGCAGCGAAGGACGCGCGTGCGTGCAGGCGTCGAGCGCGCGTCCGCAGCGCGGCGCGAACGCACAGCCGGGCGGCAGCGCGAGCAGCGACGGCACGGTGCCGCCGATCTCGGGCAGGCGCGTGCCCGATGCGACCTGTTCGAGCGCGACGGCGCCGATCAACCCGGCGGTGTACGGGTGCTGCGGGTGCGCAAAGAGCGCGGCCACGCTGGCCTCTTCGACGACACGACCCGCATACATCACCGCCGCGCGGTCGGCCACCTGCGCGACCACGCCGAGGTCGTGCGTGATCAGCAGCAGGCCCATGCCGGTGTCGGCCTGCAACTCGGCGAGCAGCGCGAGGATCTGCGCCTGCGTCGTGACGTCGAGCGCCGTGGTCGGCTCGTCGGCGATCAGCAACTCGGGGTCGCAGGCCAGGGCGAGCGCGATCAGCGCGCGTTGGCGCATGCCGCCCGACAGGCGATGCGGCACGTCGCGGGCGCGCTCGGCGGGCGAGGGCATGCGCACGCGTTCGAGCAGCTCGACCGCGCGCGACCAGGCTGCGCGCCGTGTCACGGTCGGCGAATGCAGGCGCACCGCCTCGGCGATCTGCGCGCCTATGGTCTCGACCGGATTCAGCGCCGACAAGTCCTGGAACACCATGCCGACGCGTCCGCCACGAACCGCGCGCAGCGCGCGAGCATCGAGCCTCAGCAGGTCGACGCCGTCCAGCAGCACCTCGCCGGCGACGATGCGTCCCGGTGGTGCGATCAGTCGCAGCAGCGAGGCGGCCGTGACCGACTTGCCGCTGCCGCTCTCGCCGACCAGCGCGAGCGTCTCGCCGCGGTCGACGACGAGGTCGACGCCGTCGACCGCCTTCGCGATGCCGGCCGGTGTGTCGAACCAGGTCTTGAGTCCACGGACTTCCAACAACGCGGTCATGGCGCGGCCCGCTGCTTCAGGTGCGGGTTGACCGCATCGCTCAGCCCTTCGCCGAGCAGGTTGAACGCGAGCACCGCGACCACGATGGCCGCGCCCGGCAGCGCGCAGATGAACCAGGCGTCGACCACCTGGTCGCGCCCGCCGCCGATGATGGTGCCCCAGCTCATCACGTTCGGGTCGCCCAAGCCGAGGAAGGACAGCGCCGCCTCGGTCTGGATCGCGTTGGCCACCGTCAGCGTCGAGACGACGACGACCGGCGGCAGCGCGTTCGGCAGGATCTGCGTCAGGATCAAGCGCCAGTCGCTCATGCCCATGGTCTCGGCGGCGAGCACGAACTCGCGCTCGCGCAGCCGCATGAACTCGGCACGCACCAGCCGCGCCGTCGCGGGCCACGAGACGACCGCGATCGCGATGACCTCGGTCGCGATCGAGGGTTTGAACAAGGCGACCAGCACGACCGCGAGCACGAACTTCGGCACGGTCTGGAAGACCTCGGTCACGCGGCCCAGCACCGCGTCGACCCAGCCGCGGTAGAAGCCGCCGAGCGCGCCGACTGCCACGCCCAGCACGGCCGACAACGCGCTGCTGACCAGGCCGATCAGCAGCGAGACGCGGGCGCCCGAGATCAGGCCGGTGGCGATGTCGCGGCCCATCAGGTCGGTGCCGAGCGGGAAGGCCGCGTCCTCGAACGGCCAGAGCGTGGGCGAGCCGGCCATGTCCCACGGGTCGCCGGTACGCAGCCAGGGGCCGAACAGCGCGACGACCGCAAGCGCGAGCAGCAGCAAGGCGCCGATGGCCATCGCGGGGCGGCGAACCAGCAGCGCGAGACTGCGGCCGATGCGACGCGACCCGGCGGGCCACGCACGCGGTGCGGCGACGGCGAATGTCGTGTCGGTCCTGCTCATGCGCGCGCCGCCTGCAGCTCGACGCGCGGATCGATCAGCACCGTGACCAGGTCGACCGCGATGTTGATCACCGTCACCAGCAGCGAACTCAACAGCAGGATGCCGAGAAGCAAATTGAAATCGCGTGCGAGGATGGCCTCGAACGCGAGCCGCCCGAGCCCCGGCCACGAGAACACCGACTCGACCAGCACCGCGCCGCTGAGCAGCGACGCGACCTGGTAGCCCAGCATCGTGACCAGCGGCACCGACGCGTTGCGCAGCGCGTGCGCGATCAGCACGCGCGGCTCGGACGCACCCTTGGCGCGCGCGGTGCGAATGAAGTCGGCCGACAGCGTTTCGATCATCGAACCGCGCATCAGCCGTGCGTACACCGCGAGGTAGAAGGTCGACAGCGTCAGCGCCGGCAGCACCGCGTGGCGCGCCACATCGACAACCAGCGCCCACGCGCCCTGGTCGAGACCGACCGTCAGCATGCCGCCCGCCGGCAGCCAGCCGAGCTTGCCGGCGAACAGCACCAGGCCCATCAGGCCGAGCCAGAAGGTCGGCATCGCATACGCGAACAGCACGAGCACCGAGACGACGTGGTCGAACCAGCCGCCGGGCTTCAGCGCCGTCAGCGTGCCCAGCAGCGTGCCGAGCGCGAGTGCAATCGTCAACGCCAGCCCCATCAGCAGCAAGGTGGCGGGCAGGCGCGTGAGGATCAGCTCGGCCACCGGCATGTTCTGCCGATACGAGAAGCCGAGGTCGAGGTGGGCGAGGTTCCACAGGTAGCTGCCGAGCTGTGCGATGACCGATCGGTCGAGGCCGAACTGCGCGCGCAGCGCCGCCATGGCCTCCGGCGAGGCCGCACCGGCCTCGCCGGCCAGGACGTCGACGACGTCGCCGGGCGCGAGCTGCAGCACCAGGAAGTTCAGCAGCGCGATGCCGAGCACGACCGGCAGCACCTGCAGCAGCCGGTGCTTCATGAAACGGGAGAAACCTGTGGTCACGTGGTCACCGCGGGCCGAGCGCTGGGCCGCCCCAAGCCGGCCCGCATCCCCTCGGGGGATCGGCCGGCGTACCCGTCGGACGAGGGGTAGTCGTTCACGCCGCCTTCGGCTCGATCCACACGTCGGCGAGCGACGCGAACAGGCCGTCGCCTTGCGGCTTGGCCTTGTGCACGCGCGCGCTCGACACCGTGACCCAGGTCTGCTCGATCAGCTCCAGCAGCGGCACGTCTTCCTGCACGATCTGCTGCCATTGCTTGATCAGCGCCTTGCGCTTGCTCGGGTCGGGTTCGGCCGCGGCGTCTTCCATCACCTTGTCGAGCACCGGGTTCGAGTAGCCCGAGCCATTGGTCCACGGCGCGCCCTTGATGATGTTCTTGGTCCAGTACAGGCGCTGCACGCCCAGCGTCGGGTCGGGCAGGCGGTGCAGGCTGGAGATCATCAGGTCGTAGTCCTGGTCGGTGAAGACACGGCGCAGGTAGGTCGCGGTGTCGCCAGCGCGCAGTTCCACGTCGACATCGATCTTCGCGAGCGACTGCTTGATGAACTCGGCCGGGCGCGCGGCGGTCGGGCCGCCGCCGCCGTCGTAGTCGAGCGTGATCTTCAGGCGCTTGCCGTCGGCGCCGCGCTTCAGACCGGCGGCGTCGAGCAACGCCGCAGCCTGCTTCAGATCCAGCGGGTACTTCTTCACGTCGCCGCTGTAGTAGTTGACGACCGACGACGGCACCGGTCCGGTGGCCGGCTTGCCGTAGCCGAGGAACACGATCTTGAGCAGCGCCTGGCGGTCGATCGCGTGCGCGAAGGCCTGGCGCACGCGCTTGTCGGCGAGCTGCGGTTTGCGCACATTGAACTGCGCGAGAAAGATGGTCGACAGGTAACGGCCGTCGTCAGTGTCTATCGTGTACTTCTTCTTGTCCTGGAAGCGGTTCAGGTTGGTCAGCGGGATCGTCGACGCGAGCGCTGTGTCGATCTCGCCGGCTTCGAGCGCCACCGTGCGCGCCGCTGCGTCGGGGATGAACTTGAAGACGACGCCGTCGAGGTAGGGCTGGGCTTCGCCGTTCGCGCCCTTGCCCCAGTAGTTGGGGTTGCGGTCCAGGCGCACATGGCTGCCCTTGACCCATTCCTTGAACACGAACGGGCCAGTGCCGACCGGCGCGTTGTTCAGCGGGTTGGTCAGCACGTCCTTGCCGGCGTACAGGTGCTTGGGCAGGATCTGCGCGCCGTAGGTGTTGATGTAGTTGAGGATGTAGGGCGCCGGCGACGACAGGCGCAGCGCGATCGTCAGCTTGTCCGGCGTCTCGACCCGTGCCACGTTCGCGAACGCGGCGCGGCCGAACGGGTGCAGCTTGCGCCAGACCTCTTGCAGCGTGTACTCGACGTCGGCGCTCGTGAACTCGACGCCGTCGTGCCACTTGACGCCGGGGCGCAGCGTGAAGCGCAGTGTCTTGCCATCGGCCGACTGCTCCCATGAGGTCGCGAGTGCCGGCACCGGCTTCAGGTCGAGGTCGTAGCTGACCAGCCCTTCGAGCACCTTGCTCGAGACCATGCCGATGTTCATCGTCGTGATGAAGGCCGAGGTCAGCAGCGTGGGCTCGGGCGCGATCGCGATGTTCAGCACACCGCCCTTGGTGGGCGTGCCGGCGGCGGCTTGCGACGCGGTCGCATCGGCGTGCAGCCAGGGCAGGCCGAGGGCGGCGAAGGCACCGAACTGGCCGGCATGGTTCAGAAGATCGCGGCGTTTCATGGATGTCGTTCCGTGGAGGTCTCAGGGTCGGTGCGGCGCACGCATGACCCGTGTTGCCGATGAGAGGAGTGGCGACGGTACGTGCGATGCCCACGTCCGACAAATAATGAAAACGTGTTTGCATGTGCGGTTTGCAGGGTTCACGCCGGGGGCTCGCGGCGCTAGCCTCGGGCCCTCCATCGTTCGTGGAGGGTTCGACACAAGGGAGTGGACGTGGGCATCGATGTGGTCGTGAGTCAGTGGGGCGAGGCGATCGATGCGACGCTGCGCGAGCGCCTGCCCGAGCTCGAGATCGTCTCGGTGCCGCGCGGCGTGCCGCAGCTGTTCCCGAGCCGGCCGTACGCGCTGCTCGCACTGCCGATCAAGCCCGAGCCACCATTCGACCACCAGGCGCCCGACGGTTGGCCGCGGGCCTTGCGCTGGGTGCAGCTGGCGTCGGTCGGCATCGACAACTACCCGCGCTGGCTGCTGGACGCACCGCTGGTGACCACCGCGAACGGCACCTCGTCCGAGGTGATCGCCGAGTTCGCGCTGGCCTGCATCCTGGCGGCCAACAAGTCGCTGCCGGAGCGCTGGATCGCGAGTCCCGAGCAATGGCGCCTCAGCGCCGCTCCTCCGTTGCGGGGCAGCGTGCTGGGCCTCGTCGGCTTCGGCGGCATCGGGCGCGCGCTGGCGACCAAGGCGCTCGCACTCGGCATGCGCGTGAGCGCGCTGCGGCGCTCGGGTGCGGTGGGCGCAGGCCTGGACGGGGTGGAACAGGCCATCGACATCGCCGACCTGTTCGCGCGTGCCGACCACATCGTGCTGGCCGCGCCGGGCACGCCCGAGACGCGCCACATCGTGAACCGCGAGGTGTTGCGCCACGCCAAGCCGGGGCTGCACCTCGTCAACGTCGCGCGCGGCAGCCTGGTCGACCAGGCGGCGCTGCTCGAGGCGCTGGACGAAGGCCGCGTGGCGCGGGCCTCGCTCGACGTGACCGAGCCCGAGCCGCTGCCGGCAGGCCACCCGTTCTACACGCACCCGCGCGTGCGGCTGTCGCCGCACACCAGCGCGATCTCGGCGGCCCAGCAGGACGCGCTGGTCGAGAAGTTCGTGAACAACCTGCAGCGGTGGCGTGCCGGCGAGCCGCTGCACGACGTCGTCGACGCCGCGCGCATCGCGCGCGGCTACTGACGCGTGCACGTCACGACCCCGCGACCGACGCTCCCGTATCGGGTACAACGCTTGTCTCTTCGCCCTCGCGGGCGATTCGGCACCCCGGCGCTCCTGAGCCCGGGGTGCCACTTTTCTTCTGTTGCGAGGCACCGCGAACCGTGAGCTCCGATCTGCCCGTGATCGATGTCGGCGATCTGATGACTGCCGCACCGCAGCGCGCCGAGGTCGCGCGCCGCATCGGCGAGGCCTGCCGCGCGCATGGCTTCTTCTACGTGGTCGGCCATGGCATCGCGCCGGAGCTGATCGCGCGACTGGAAGCGCTGAGCCGCCAGTTCTTTGCGCTCGACGAGGCGACGAAGTTGCAGTGGCGCATGGCACTCGGCGGGCGCGCGTGGCGCGGCTACTTCCCGCTGGGCGGCGAGTTGACTTCCGGACGGCCGGACTGGAAGGAGGGGTTCTACCTCGGCACCGAGCTGCCCGACGAGCACCCGCTGGTGCGTGCCGGCACGCCGGTGCACGGCCGCAATCTGTTCCCCGACGTCCCGGGCCTGCGCGACACCGTGCTGGCCTACATGGCCGCGGTCACGCGCCTCGCCCATCGCCTGATGGAGGGCGTGGCCTCGAGCCTGGGCCTGCCGGCGGACTACTTTGCGGCGCGCTACACCGCCGACCCGTTGATCCTGTTCAGGCTTTTCAACTACCCGTCACACCCGGTGCCTGAAGGCAGCGATGCGCAGTGGGGCGTTGGCGAACACAGCGACTACGGCTTGCTGACCATCCTGCTGCAGGACGACGTCGGCGGCCTGCAGGTCAAGACACCGGGCGGCTGGGTCGACGCGCCACCCATTCCCGACAGCTTCGTGTGCAACATCGGCGACATGCTGGACCGCATGACCGGCGGGCTGTACCGGTCGACGCCGCACCGCGTCGCGATCAACCGCAGCGGGCGCGACCGCCTGTCGTTCCCGTTGTTCTTCGATCCGAACTTCTTCAGCCGTGTGCAGCGCATAGACGGGCTGGTCGGCGCGCCGGCCGTCGACGACAGCGCCGAGCGCTGGGACCGCGCCAACGTGCACGCCTTCCACGGCCGCTACGGCGACTACCTGATGGCCAAGGTCGGCAAGGTGTTTCCCGAGTTGCGCTCTCAGGTGTTGTAGGCCGGCCAGATCCCTGCGACGCCGTGGCTCAGGGCGCTGGCCCGCCGACCGCCTCACCTGTTGGGCTGTGGCGTCAAGCGCAGGTACGGGGTCACCGCCCTGTAGCCCTTCGGAAACTTCTGCTTGATGACGTCCGGGTCCTGCAGCGACGGCACGATCACGACGTCATCGCCGTCCTTCAAGTTGCCGGGCGTGGCGACCGAGTGGTACTCGGTGAGCTGCAGCGAATCGATCACGCGCAGGATCTCGTCGAAGTTGCGACCCGTGCTGGCGGGGTAGGTGATGATGAGCCGCACCTTCTTGGCCGGGTCGATGACGAAGAGTGAGCGCACCGTTGCGGTCGTGCTCGCGTTCGGGTGGATCAGGTCGTAGAGCTGCGAGACCTTGCGATCGGCGTCCGCGATGACGGGGAAGTTGACGACGGTGTTCTGCGTGCGGTTGATGTCGGCTATCCACTTCTCGTGCGAGTCGACCGGGTCGACCGACAGCGCGATCGCCTTGACCTTGCGCTTCGCGAATTCGTCCTTGAGCTTGGCCGTGAGGCCGAGCTCGGTGGTGCACACCGGGGTGAAGTCGGCCGGGTGCGAGAACAGCACGCCCCAGCTGTCGCCCAGCCACTCGTGAAAGTGGATGTCGCCGACGCTGGAGTGTTGGGTGAAGTCGGGGGCGGTGTCGCCGAGTCTGAGGCTGGCCATGGTCAACTCCGAAGAATGTCGATGGCTCAGTATCCTGAGCTGCCGTTCGTCGAGGAAGCTGGAAATGCTGCTTTCGATAGTTGAGATGTGCATGCCGCCGTCTCTTCGGTCGGCATGGCAGGCCAAGGCCGCCGTCTTGGCCTGCGCTACGGGCTCAGGCCCGACGATGGCCGGGCCATGATTCGTGCCGCCCGTCGGCATGGCGGGCAAAGCGCTCGTACTTGCTGCCGTGCACCGGCGCGCTGTCGGGCCACGGCCAGCCACCGAACTCGGTGCGCTGGTAGTCGGCATAGGCCTGCTTCAGCTCCTGCTCGGTGTTCATCACGAAGGGCCCGTACTGCGCGACCGGCTCGCCGATCGGCTTGCCTTGCAGCATCAGGAACTCAGCAGGCGTCGGCCCGTTGACCAGATCGACGGGGGTGTCGGCGCGGAGCTCGATCGCAGCTTGCCGGTCGACCGCCTGGCCGCTGACCGTGACGCTCGCGCCTTTGAAGAAGTAGAGCTTGCGGCGTGTGCCGGTGCCCATCGCGGCCGGCAGCGTCCAGCGTGCGCCCGGCGCCATCCGAATGGTCCAGATCGCGAGATCCGAGTCGGCCTGAGACGCGTACGAATCGGGCGGCGGCGCCAGCGGTGCGAGCGCCGTGCCGGCGTCTGCATAGCGGCCGGCAATGCACACGAGCTGGGTCGCACCGTCGGCGTCGCTGGCGTGCTGCGGGATCTGCTCCGACCAGAACATCGTGAAGTGCGGCGGTACGAATTTGCTGCGCGCAGGCAGGTTGAGCCAGATCTGGAACAGCTCGAGCGGATTCGGCGCCTCGCGATCGAGCAGCGGGAACATCTCGGCGTGGACGATGCCGCGCCCGGCGGTCAGCCACTGCACATCGCCGCCGCCGAAGCGCGCGGCCGCGCCCAGCGAATCGGAATGATCGATCAGCCCCTTGCGAACGATGGTCACGGTTTCGAAGCCGCGGTGCGGATGCGACGGAAAGCCCGGCACCTGCAGGCCGTGGTACATGCGCCAGCCGTCCTTGCCTGCGAAGTCTTGGCCGAGGTTGCGGCCGGCCAGCGAGGCATCGGGGCCGAACTGCGCGTTGCCACGCGGATAAGCGTCGTCGTGGTAGACGCAGAACAGGAAGGGGTCGAGTGTTTCCCACGGAAAGCCGAGCGGCGCGATCTGCAGGATGGGGAGGGCGGACATGGCGGCAATCCTCTTCGAGGCCGGGAGGCCGCCAGTCTAGGCCTCGCTCGAGGACATGCCACGGACCGGGTCCCGTGTGCGACCGGCAGAGCGGGACGCCAGGGGAAATCCCTGGGCAATCTTGAAACCGGTTTCATACAATCTGCGCCTGCACCATGAATCTGCCCGTCGTGGGCTGTACGCATGAACTGTCAATTCAAGTTCGAAGCGGTTTTTGCCGCCTGGCCGCTGCTGCTGAAGAGCACTTGGACCACCATCCAACGCCCGCCCGTTGCCAACGTGCTCGGCCTCATGGTGCGCGCGGGTGGGCGCATCGTGATGCTGGGCTCGCACCAGGTGCACTGATGAGCGACACCGCGTTCGACGTCGCACTGTTCGGCGAAGCGATGATGCTGCTGGTCGCCGACCGGCCCGGGCCACTCGAAGACGCCGAGTCCTTCCACAAGCGCACCGCCGGGGCCGAGACCAATGTGGCGATCGGCCTGGCGCGCCTGGGCCTGAAGGTCGGTTGGGCGAGCCGGCTCGGCACCGATTCGATGGGCCGCTATTTGATCGCGGCGATGCAGCGCGAAGGCATCGACTGCTCGCACGTGATCTGTGACGCATCGCAGCGCACCGGCTTCCAGTTCAAGGGCCGCGTCACCGACGGCAGCGACCCGCCGACCGAATACCACCGCAAGGGCTCGGCGGCGAGCCAGATGGGGCCGGCCGATGTCGACGAGGCCTGGCTGCGCTCGGCCCGCCACCTGCACGCCACCGGCGTGTTCGCGGCGATCTCCGACATCAGCCTGCAGGCCGCGTTGAAGACGCTGGACGTGATGCGCGCCGCCGGCCGCACGATCTCGTTCGACCCCAACCTGCGGCCCACGCTGTGGGCCTCGACCGACGTGATGCGGCACTGGATCAACGAGCTCGCGTCGCGCGCCGACTGGGTGCTGCCCGGTGTCGAGGAAGGCCTGCTGCTCAGCGGCGAATCCAGCCCCGAAGGCATCGCGCGCTTCTACCGCCAGCACGGCGCGAAGCTGGTGGTCGTGAAGCTCGGCGCCGCGGGGGCGTACTACGACAGCGACGTGGCTGGCACCGGCCACGTCGCGGGCTTCCCGGTCAAGGAAGTGATCGACACCGTGGGCGCCGGCGACGGCTTTGCCGCCGGCGTGGTGAGTGCGCTGCTCGAGGGCCGCCCCGTGCCCGAAGCCGTGCGCCGCGGCGCGTGGATAGGTGCGCGCGCGGTGCAGGTGCTGGGCGACACCGAAGGCTTGCCGACGCGCACGCAGCTCGACGAGGCGGCACTGTGAGCAGTTTCGGGGAACGCAGGAACGTGCTGCTGTTCCGCGAGCTGCCCGCCGATCAGCTCGCGCGGCTGCAGCAGGCGCATGACGTCGCGGTCGCCGATCCGCGCAAGTCGCCGGAATCCTTCGCGGCCGGGTGAACGCGAAGGCCACACCCAAGCGCGCCAAGGCGACGATTGCCGACGTGGCCGAGGCCGCCGGCGTGTCCAAGGCCACGGTCTCGCGCTTCCTGAATCACCGCGAGCGGCTGCTGAGCCCGGACATCGCTGCGCGCGTCGAGACCGCGATCGCCGCGCTCGCCTACACGCCCAGCCCGATGGCGCAGGCACTGAGCCGCGGCCGCTCGCGGCTGATCGGGCTCATCGTCGCCGACATCAGCAACCCCTACTCGGTCGCGGTGCTGCGCGGTGCCGAGCAGGCCTGCCAGGAGGCCGGCTACCTCGTGATGCTGTTCAACCTGGCCAACGACGTCGACCGCGAGCGCGAGGCGATCGACGCGCTCGCCGGCTACCAGGTCGACGGCTTCATCCTGAACACGCTGGGGCGCGGCGCCGGCCTGGTCGACGCCGATGCGCTGCATGGCAAGCCTGCGGTGCTGGTCGACCGCCGCCATGCCGGCATGCACACCGACTTCGTGTCGCTGGACAACCGCGCGGCGATGCGCGCGGCCTGCGAGCACCTGGTCGACGGCGGCCACCGCGAGCTGCTCTACATCAGCGAGCCGCAGAAGGGCGTGAGTTCGCGGCGCGAGCGCAGCCGTGCGTTCGCGGCCTGCGTGTCGGCCCACCGGCCGTCGATCGCGGGCGAGGTGTTCGAGAGCGTGGGCGAGGCCGACGCCGCGCTCGATGCGGCGTTGCAGGCGCTGCGCGCGCGCGGCCGTCGCGGCGCCGGCGCGGCGGTGATCGCCGGCAACGCGGTCGTCACCTTGCGCGTTGCGCAAGCTATGGCGCGCCTGGGCTGGCGCTTCGGCGTCGACCTGGGTTTCGTCGGCTTCGACGACCCCGAATGGGCCTCGCTGATCGGCCCCGGCCTGAGCACCGTCTCGCAACCGACCGACGCGATCGGCCGCACCGCCGCGCAGTGCCTGATCGAACGCCTGCAGGGGCTGGACGTGCCGCCGCGCCAGCTGCTGCTGGCGGGTGAACTTCGGGTGCGGGGCTCGTCGTTGCGGGTGTCGCCTGGGCGCGGCGGCACGGGTCGATGAATCGTGGTGACAAGATGGCGCGGCGCACTCACGCGGCGTCGCTGACCGGCAAGCCGCCGCGGCGGCCGCCCAGCGTCATCCGCGTCAACCCCAGCGCGACGATGGCCGCGACCGCGATGCCGGCGACCATGGGGCGCGCGGTGCCGTCGACGAAGATGCTCATGACCGCGATGACCAGCGTGCCCATCACCAACTGCAGCGTGCCCATCAGCGCCGAGGCGGCACCGGCGATCTCGCCGTGGTCGTCCAGCGCCATCACCGAGGTGGCCGGCACGACCAGGCCGAGAAAGCCGAAGCCCAGCAACAGCGTCGCGATCATCACGTCGAGGCGTTCGATGCCGGCGAGGTTGAACGCGAGCAGCGCGCTCATCGACAGCGCGAAACCGGCGACTGCGACCGACACGACGCGCGTCAGCCCGTAGCCTGCGGCCAGTCGCCCGGCGAACTGCGACACGCCGATGAAGGAGGCGGCGTTCACCGCGAACGCGAGGCTGTACTGCCGCGGCGTCAGCCCGTAGTGGCCGATCAACACGAAGGACGAGTTCGCGAGGTAGATGAAGAAGCTCGCCATGCCGAACGCACCGACGGCCGTGAGGCCCATGAAGCGCGCGTCGCGAAACAGCAGCGCGAACGCGCGCAGCGTGCTCGCGACGTCGCTTTGTGCGCGCTGCTCGGCCGGCCGCGTCTCTTCGAGCGCCAGTGCGGTCAGCAGCAGGCCGAGCGTGCCGATGCCGGTGATGACCCAAAAGATCGCGCGCCAGCCGGCCGCGTCGATCACCAGGCTGCCGATCAGCGGCGCGAGGATGGGCGAAACGCTGAACACCAGCATCAACAGCGCCATCAGCTTGGTGGCCTCGACGCCGGTGTGCAGGTCGCGCACGATGGCGCGCGGCACGACGATGGGCGCACCGCCGCCCAGGCCCTGCACGAAGCGGAACGCGATCAGCCAGACGATGTCGGGCGCGAGCGCGCAGCCGATGCTGCCGGCGACGAACAGCGCGATGCCGACGTACAGCGGCGGCTTGCGGCCGAAGATGTCGGAGGCCGGGCCGTAGACGATCTGGCTGATCGCGAACGAGATGAAGAAGGCCATCAGGCTCACCTGCACCGCGTGCACGTCGGCCTGCAGTGCAACGCCGATCGCCGGCAGCGCCGGCAGGTACATGTCGATCGCGAACGGGCCGATCGCCGACAGCAGGCCCAGCACCAGGGCCATGCGCAGAAATTGATGTTTCATCGAGAGCGGGAGGAGGGGGTTCAGGAGGGCGCTGACGGGAGCGGGCGCCCAAGGGAATACCCGAAGCTTACCGGCACGGTGGCCGGTGAGCAGAAGGCAGCGCTCAAACAGTCGTCTGCGCGCTCGCCGTTTCAGCGCGCCGTGGACTTGGCGCGGCTATCCCGACGAATGCGAAGTCGACCTCGGGCTGCAACCCGCTGACGATGCGGGCGATGCTCTTGCCGGACCCGCAGGAGTGCGTCCAACCCAAGGTGCCATGGCCCGTGTTCAGGTACAGGTTGGGCAGCCTGGAGCGGCCGACGATGGGCACGTTCGATGGCGTCGCCGGGCGCAGGCCGGTCCAGAACTGGGCCTGTTCCGTGTCGCCCGCACCGGGGAAGAGTTCTTCGGTGCGACGCACGATGGCTTCGCAGCGCACCCGGTTCAGGTCGCGGTCGTAGCCGTTGAGTTCGGCCGTTCCGGCGATGCGCAGGCGGTTGCCCAGGCGCGAGAACACGAGCTTGTACTCGTCATCGGTCAGCGAGACCTGGTGCGCCATGGCTTCGTCCTTCACCGGCAAGGTGACCGAGTAGCCCTTCGCCGGGTAGATCGGCAGACGAATGCCCAGCGGCGCGGCGTACAGCGGGCTCAGGCTGCCCATTGCCAGGACGTAGGCGTCGCCACGCACGCGCTGGAAGCGGCCATCGGCATCGGTGGCCTCGACATGGTCGATGCGGCCGGCCGAGG
>Ga0307509_10001631_pt1 | contig 37614 bp, 36 predicted proteins | sample 10_EM_MG_FD_202245 | JGI IMG/M metagenome (GOLD analysis project Ga0307509, IMG submission 202245) | Populus trichocarpa ectomycorrhiza microbial communities from riparian zone in the Pacific Northwest, United States - 10_EM | ecosystem: Host-associated > Plants > Roots > Unclassified | place...
TGCTGAAATTTCACTAGACTGGATATAACCCTAGGATTTTGATATTTTCGTTATCGAAAGATGTTCCCAGCGATTTGCCTGTTGCTGCGATGTCGGAACATACCTTTGGTGTGCGGGGTGTCGCATTTAGTCCTTGTTCAAAATATTTGGCTAGTATTGGTACAATGAACGAGTAAGATATTCCCAGCGATCATCACTAGGCGATGTTGCGCATGCTGATTTTATGAAAGCGGGTTTGTCTACGTGTGGTCTTTAAATGGTACCAGAGGTAGCCTTGTTCGCCTTCATTCTAGCAACAAGTGCACAAGTTTTGTCCGGCAGATGGCATGGATGGGCAAAAGTCTTGTCACGTTTGTATACCCCGCTTTTGAGGCTACTGCGCATTAATTGACATTTCACAGTGTGGGAACACGGCATGTGAAGATTTGGAAAACTGAAGACGAGGTTAGTCCAAGATTTAGAAAGTCACGTCATGGGCGATCACTTATACGCAGACAGCAAAAACCCGCAAGTCCTGGGCCTAAGGTATTGCATGGGCGGAACGCGTTGCTGGGTGCTATGTCGGATTCGACTATGAGTTGTGTTGTTGGTATCTCAGATGACAAGGCCCTGGTTTGTACGGAGAAGGGTGACATCTGCTTATTGGATGAGAGCGGCCTTCGATTTTCCAAGGTTGCTAGTGCTGAATTTGGGGTTGGATGTATCACTGTTGATGCCGAGTCGAAGTTTGCCTGGGTGGCGGGCAGACATGGCAACATTCGGTTTGTGTTCATCCTGAGTGCCCTAGAGCCGCGCGCTGACTATCTTTAGGGCCTTGGTATTAAAAGAGATAGTGCCCTCGACCCCGCCGGAATCACCGTCATCGTCAAGATCCAGTTCACCCATTCTTCCTTATGGGTGCCGACCGGCGCATGTACTTGCTATGGCTAGCATGCTTGGGCACCTGTTTACCCTAGATTCCAATCATTCGTTGAAGATTATCAATATGTCTACCGTGGATGGTGTGCCGGTGCCTAATTCGATGATTCGTGAGTTACCCGCACACAAGGATGCATGTTTAGGCGTACGATTATTGCCAGCCAATCATAGCTCTCACGGCGTTTTCTTCACTTGGTCTGCTGGCGGTGCTGTTTTATTTTGGGGTTTGGAGGGTGCGCAGAGGGGTGAATTTCAGGTGGAACTTGAGCAGCCTATGGAGAGTGAGGACGACGTCCCGAATGAGTTGAAAGTCGTACGAGTGTCGGATCGCGGCGATATCTTTGTCACTGGAGACAAGTATGGCGTGTTAAGGTATGAATTCCAAGAAGACCCATCGGATTAGGCTCACTATTATTGCAGAGTAATCGATGGCAAAAGCCATACTTGTCAATATATTGTGAAGGCACACAGCGGGGAGATCATGGATATCGCGGTTCACCAAACAACTATTGTTAGTTGCGCGAGGGATCGCACGGTACAAGTATTCACTAGGACTGGGGATGGTTGGTCACTGGCTCAAACATTGGACGACCATACGGCCAGCGTATCAAGGGTTCTGTTGCTGGAAAACGGGAATAAACTTTTGTCTTGCTCAGCGGATCGGACCATAGTTATTAGGGAGCTTTGTCGTCGGGAGGCGACCCGCGGAACTGTTGCTATGGCATACCTACCGATTCGGACTTTAACGACTAAAGCGTCGCCAATACATATGACGCCTCTTTCTGATGCCACGTTAATTGTGTCGACAATGGATCGGCAGATTCACAAATTCGATTTAAATGCGGGGAAAAGTGTTCATGGGTTTCGGTGTACAGATGAATCGGGTGACGCAGTTGTGATGGATGCTATAACGGTTGGAAAGGACAAGGGATACCCAAGATCTAGAGTTCTTGCGGGTATATCGACAACGGATAAGAGTATACGCCTTTACGATTTAGCTGGAAATCTCATTGATAAAGAGTGGGGACACACCGAGGGAGTCAGTGATGTTGCGCTATTGGAGAGGGACCCACGGAAAGGGGAAGAGACGGGTCAAACAATAGTTATCAGTACGGGCACAGATGGCACAATCATGATATGGGAATTTAATCCCAAGGCCCAGGAACCAGAACTTGCTATTAGTACTGTCGTTGTTCCCCCAGAATCTATGGGTGGCAATTCTACAAAGAAGGAGATGACTGCAACGAGGCCACCTCTACGAAGGGTGCTGAGTCGGAGTGAGCTGATGGATTTTTCGCCCAAGACGGCTTCAGCGGCGCCAAACCCTAGGCCTTTATCTGCCCACGTCCCATCCTCTCCTCCCCGAACGTTGAGACGAAAGACATCGGCATACGGGATGAATCGATCGGTGAGTTCAAAAGGCGGTCCAAATACATCTATGCCGCCAACACCTTCGACGACTACGACAGAAGGCTCGGTGTCACCATCGACATCGGTATTTACTCATACCACTGCTGCCACACCGAACATGGCACCAGCTGTCTCAATACCGTCAGGCCCAAGCGTTGGACGAGAAAGTCGGAAGAGCACTCGACACCGCACACCAAGCCCACCAGACCCGACCAAGAATCAAAATCTGCCGCCGCCGCCACAGCGACGAGGAAGTTCCATGACGAGGCCTCGTGGGAAGAGCGTAGGAAGTCCGAATGATCCTAGTATTGGTGGTGGTGGAAACATGAATGGATTAGCGGAAAGCCTCTCGCGAAGTTTGAGAAGCTTCCGCAAGAAGATTGACTCCCCTGGCTCCAGAGACGGTATGAGGCCGGAGGTGCTCAAGGATCTGCAGCGGGAGTTGGCTTTAACAGCCAAGGAGCTAGGGCTCTCAGAAAAAGGAGAGAGTAAGAGCCGGGGTAGGACCCACGGTTCCACTCGTGGCACGTCATCGCGGGAAGACGGTAGATCAGAAATCATGGCGCAGCTGTTAGATCAGTATTCAGAGCGGCTGGTATCGCTGGTTAGTGATAGACTAGAAAATGGGAAAGGCAAACTTCCCAAGGATAGGAAAAAGCCGGTGGACACATCAGGCGAGGGCTAAACTCTTTTTCTTTTGATTTCTCTCCTACACGCTTATATTCTCAGCAGGACTCACATCTTTTTTTCTTCCTTCGAGCGTTTATTGCACCATGTCTACTTTCTTTTGACGAGCTTTACTTGACTTTATTTTTACACAGGCTTTCGTTTCTCTTTTCTTTACCGGGGTTGGTGTCTATTTCCTTGATTAAAGAACTCTGCTTCCAGCTTTTTTTACTTGGCCCATCCTAATCACCTTCTTTTCAGTATCTGATGTACACTAGTTTCCTTGTGTTGGCTTTGTTTTCACTTGCATTGGGATGGCTTCTCCTTCTTTCTCTTTCGTTTTTCTCTGCCTTTTTTCTTCTTGTCTTTTCTGGGTGGTGGGATTCGGTTCGGGTTTTTCTTGTGCTCTTTTTTTTCTGTCTTGTCTTTTCTCGCTTTTTTATTAAAAGCGGGCGGGCTTGGAGAGGATGTATAAATTATTGTACTATCTGGGAGTTTGAAGGTGGGGGTAGGTGAAATGGAAATGGATTCGAAGTTTAAAACATTAGAGTGATTCCTATGATATCTTAAGGTACGGGTACTGTACTCGTTCATGAGGTGTGATTCGGTGTTGTGAGGCTGGAGGCTGGGGGCAGATGGCATGTTATGATAGACTACTCGTATGATGTCATGGTTTAGGTAAACGGATGACAGGATAACCCCACATCCGCTGCTGCCGGTATCATACGAGTAGATTGCCTACGGTACCGATACCGTAAACTTCCAAGATCAGGCCGTTATCGATGGATGGACATTAAATCTAGTCCGGCGCGGGATCGCCATTGAGGGGGGTTGTGAACCGACGCCCCGCAAGAAGGTGGAGACGCAAGGCGTGCAATGTCTATCGTGGCCCTCTCTCCATCCCCCGCTCACCTCGACCCTCGTTGACTAACTGATTTGAAAAAATTGTATCATACCGGTATTATATCGGCCCATGCGATTACGCGCAAATTAAGTTATGCTAATCAACGAAAAAACAAACCAAAATCCAGGGCCCGTTGCACCATACCGGTAACTTAGCTTGCGTGCAAGTACCCCGAAGGGAATCTGTTAGATAGTTCATCGGATGCCACTACATTCACATTCCTCCTCACACCTTCACGTCTTATTAAACGTAATGTTCCTCCTCCGCTCTCGCAAAAAGACGATCAGCGTCTGGGACCACACATATGTTCCAACCCCCCTCCACCCAACCCCCCGAGCCCTAGCCGCTCATCAAGAGTCCTGGGACGTACTTGCAGACGAAGCGCTAGACCTCCTAACCCCCCTCCGAACCCTTTCCCCTTCTACCTCTCCTACCTCCCCCCCAAAGGACCTCTATACAACCCTTAGGGAATACCACTCCACCAACTCTACCTTATCAACTCTATGGCAGCAGGTAGATACAGTACCGGAATGGGTAGATTGGGATCAAATATCCCGCGGGCAGGACGTCTTCTACAGATACACTGGAGCGATGCTGGCGGGGCTTTGTTATATGAGCTTATTAGGTGGTATGGGCGCCCCCCGTATCGCAGAGGTACTATACAGAACGGGAGGATTCTCAGCAGGCGTTGCTAGGAGGAGGATGTTTGAGACTATGCAGTAACCTCCCGCGCCCTCCTTCTCCTCCCCCTCCCAGGTGCTGATTGTGTGGGAAAGGCATATACTCCAGTGCACTATATCTCTGGAATCGATAAAACCCGGCGGGGCAGGCCAAATTTCCAGCATTAAAGTCAGACTCTTGCACGCTGCCGTGCGGAAGAGGATCTTGGAGATTGAGAGGAGGAATCCCGGCTACTACTCTGTTAAGGAGCTTGGAGTGCCCGTGAATGATTTGGACTCAATTGCGACGATTTTGAGTTTTAGTGCGAATTTGGTTTGGGGGGCGTTGCCGAAACAGGGGCTGTTTTTGAGTTCTAGGGAGTATGTGCTATAGCACTTAGTGAAGGGTAAGGGTGTGAGAGCTGACGGTGATGGTGGGGGATAGAGTTGAGGATTATATCGCACTATGGAGATTAGTTGCGCACTATGTTGGGTGTCCAACGCAGTAAGCCCTTTCCCTCATTTCCCGTAACTCTTACACGGCTGATACCTCTAGCCCATTCTCCACCCCCGCTCAGGCAAGGGCCTACTACGACACACTCATCGCGACCCAAATCTCCCCAACCCAGACCTCCACCCTCCTAGCAACCAACATCCTCACTGCCCTAGCCTGCCAACCCCCCACCTACCCAACCCATGCCTACCTCCTCGCCTCGACCCGCTGGCTGAACTCCCCCTCTCTCTGCGATGCCCTGGGCCTCCCACCCGCGCAACTCTCCTCGAAGATATTGGTCTTTGCGCAGTGTATCTTCAACTGCTACCTCGGATACACCGCGCGCTTCATCCCCTGGTTCGACAAGCGGCATGGAGCGGCTGCGCGGAGAACGCTGTGGAAGATAATCCTTGGGGAGATTGGGCTGGGTGGGGAAACAGGGTTTGAGTTCTCGTACGTGCCGATGCTAGGGAAAGGAACGGAGGCGGGGAAGGTGGTCGATACCGGGAAGAGAAGCGCCGTGGTAACGAGGGGTGTTAAAGTTCTGGGCATATTCCTGCTTGTGGCAGGTGTTTTGGGCGTGGTGTTAGTGTGGGGTTTGGTGTGGGCTGCCGAGGCACTTTGGGGGGTGGTGTATATTGGTTTAGGTGTTATGGTAGGAGTCTGAAGATATTGCGCGAGTGAGGTTTGGTGATTTAGCCGGATATACAAGCTGGTGGCCTCAACAGATATACCGTATCATACAATAGCACAACGCTCTAAACCTCCACACCCCCCCTAACCCCCGAAATCCTGGAAAAAGGCCACAATCCACGGCTATGACTTCTGTGATACCCCCCCCTCCCAACCACATGCAGAGACAGACCAAATCCTGTCTCACTACCCTATATAATATTATATATATAGCGCCAAGTATAATACCATGTCATAATAAAAAACCTTCTGAGCCGAGAACCTTATCTGGCGGTTTTTCCCTGAGCAGTGTGTGTGGAGTTGAGATTGATCGATTAAGCTTTTTTCGTCTCGCTGTTAGAGATGGAGGAGCGGCGATCCGAGTGATGTCTTGTGATTTCGGCATCGGTATGAGCTCTTGCGTGGTGTGGCGATTTTTGGAACCCACCATCCGGGCACGGCAGAAGAGGAGAGTGGTTCGGGGTCGTTTTGAGGTTGTTTTGGTATACCGGTGGGGACTCTGGATGGTTGTGCGGTACTGTACGGTACTGGTAGTCTAAGGGCATGTTTGGATAGAATGGCCCCGTTCAGGTTCCCCCCCCCCCATACAAATAAATGACACCTTTTTCCTTCCGTGTCGGAGTGGGGAGAAGATTCCTTTTTTTCACGGTAGAAACGGTTGCCCGACGGAATGGATCCGTTTTTGTTAAACGGGCGGGCACCAAACGGAGCTGCTTAATGGTGTGTCCTTTGGTTTGGGCTATTTATGAGGTGGTGTTGATCCAGTAGACTATTTAAGTTAAAGGAGCTTTTTTCCCCTTCCCGTAGGGCTCTGACGGAACACAATGCCCCTCCTCTGTGTCTTCTTGTTATTTGTATTGTGTGCAACGGGCGATGATTTCCCGTTTTGGATGGGTGATGGGCCTGTTTATCCACCGCTTAATATGGGCTTGTGGTACAGTACGGGTTTGGAAGGGTTTTTCTTGAGGGATTGAAGGGGTGGTTTAATGAATGGGGGTGGACTTTTGCTAATGATGGTATTAGCTGTGGAGGCACTCATAATAGGATCGTTAGGTCCTGTCGATCTGCTAAATGTCTATAGTTACTACCTTAGGCCGTTATTTTGAGAATAATATTTGGGAATGGGAGATATGGGTGGTCTGGTTATGGTATGGCTAATGCCTTTGTAAATTTAGATGCCGAATTTTGTGGAATTTGTGGCTAGGGGAGATATCACGCACTGCGATCCTGAGTGCTGGCAAGTGAGAAGTACTCGTACAGTATCCTTCCTTGAGACCCACTTGTCCCAGCGAGCTCGAAATTATTAGTACGATCTTGGCGACAAAAGAGACGAGCCCCCCCCGTTTTACACCAAAAATGGTTGATTTTGGACATTAATAACCAACCCAAAGCTGTATATATTTAATGAAACCAAGCTATAGTGTAGGCAGTTTTCTGGTATTGCACTATGGGCATTAACTAACAGAGCTTGTCACATGTAAATGATAATATCTAGATGGGTCCAAAGACTCTGAGGAATTTTAATATTTTTTTTGCAAAGCAACTGGGTGCGATTTTATGAGGTGAAAAAGGCCCATTTTTGGTGTAAAATGGGGGGGGGGGGGGTTCGTTTCTTTTGTCGCCAAGATCGTATCATACCTTCTGTATCATAGATATGGTAACTTGAATATCCCCTGGCTGAATCTCGTGTTTGTCCGGTAGGCCCCTCTGTGTTACGGCTGAAGATTTCCATGATGATGTCGGGATTTGTGCTCTGCAATCTGGTCTGATATGCCGGTGACGCTGGGGATTGAGGAACGAATTTGAGCATGTTCGGGAGGCGTCTGTGCGCATGTGATCCTGGTGCCAGGTGCTCGATCATACGGTAGAAAGTGCAGTTCCCCCTCCCGACAGAGTAATTCTCGCCGCAAACCTCCGGATCGCCCTCCAAATAATAATAATAATAATAGCAATGGAAATATTTAGAAGTGGGGTGAGCAAGGGAAGAGCTAGGGCGAATGAAATAAAAGGGTATTGGTTCGTTCTTGCTTCCCTCCTTAGACTACGGTACCGTATTCAACGAAAGATTGATTTTCAGCCCACTTGCCGCGGATAGAAGCCTTTGCCGATTTACTATTCCTCCATCCATCCATTTTTTTATTTTTTTGCCCCCTTCGTGCTTTGGTTGGTGCACCTGACCTGAACTTGCGGCTCATTCATTCCGATCCCTGGGGATTTATTTATGCGAGTTCGAATACACACAACAACAGCATGCCATCGTGGCCCTCTAGACTCTTCTCGATAAATAACAACTCGGACGGGATGATGAGGCACGGGAGGTCTAGGTCTCAACAAGTCGCTGCCTCAACGGGGTGGACGGGGAGTCCTGGACGCAGTGGTGGAGATAGTAGCCCTAGTGGTCGTGGTGGTGGGGTTACAGAGGAAGGAGATGCAGGAGGGGGTAGTCGGAGTAGTAATGCGCAATTTGTGAGTTCCTTTTCCCTCTCTCTCTGTTTACTTACGCTTTCTAGAGCTTTGCTGATGGGAGGGGATGTAATAAGACGACGGGCCATTGCATGTGCTGTGATTGTACCGTTCGCTGGCCGTCAAACTTGAATGTTTTTAGATGCACGGTTTGCATGACAATCAACGACCTAAAGCCGGTCCCCTCGGGACCGCCGGGAGCTCCGGGCACCCCACCGAGGGAAGGTTTGCACATGCTATTCTATATAATTCTGCCTAGAGCCCTTTTAGGATCTTACTGATGAGGGGTTTCTGTTTTAGTAACTCCAGTGTCCCTTGCGGGAACTAAAGCTATAATAGACACTTGCGTGGAGGAGTACCTCGACATGCGGAAATGGGTTAAGCAGATGCCGGCATATGCGCCCCCGCCTCCGCCTATCGAGGGCAAGGAAGAAGGATCCGGGCCGAAGGATATCCCCGGAACTCCGAACGCCTTCCCCGTCTTTGACCCTCGCAGGCCATCGGTATCCTTGTTAAGTAGGTCGGAGGGTATGCCGTCTACGTCTGCCCCTAACACCATGCCCTCCGTGGGCGATGTTCTCGGGCCACTGCCGGGGGATGGGGTTCTAGATGGGGATGTGAAGGACACCTGCGAGAAGCTCGCTAAAGATATGTTCAAGCGGTTGGAGGACAACTTGTTTCTGTCGTTTAGTGATTGGGAATGTCTTAATGGGAGTTTTACTAAGGAGCGGAAGGACTCTGGGGAACGTAACAAAGCCGAGGGGACGGAAATTAGCGTGGCTGAGCACGGGGGCAAGTCACGGGGGGGTGGGGAGAGGAAGAGGGATATAGCTTTTGTCACGGAGAAGATTGGAGAGAAGGAAGCTATGTTGCTAATGGGTAGGGGGAGGTTCGCAAAAGGTTATACCAAGTCCGAGAGAACGGATAGGAGTCGTGCGGATGCAAAGCTTAGTGTTCGCAGCCCCGGCATTGATTGGGATGCCGTTAATGAGTTTTATGACATGGTTATGAATGCTGGGGGGGATTATCCACTGGAGCGAGTCTTGCATCGGCCTATAGGCGGGGATAAGGGGGAGGCCTTGAAGGAGCTGCCCGAGAGGTCGCTCTCCCGAAGGCTGGGGTGGGAAGATGAGATCATGGAGATATCAGCAGAAATAGAGGGGGCTAGGGATAATATTGCTAGAGCCTTGCTGAAGGCTACCGAGAGCATACTGAAACGCCCTAGGCGGCCACTGAAGAAGCCAGAGGAAGTCAGGTTCTTGCTTATAATACTAGCGAATCCCCTGTTATATCCACCGTCCTCCCGGGCGCCTGCAAGGTCAAATAGTGGTATGGCGTCTGTGCTGAATGTCCATCCGCCTCGATCGGTTGGGGATAAGCTTACTGTACCTAAAAGGTACCCTTCTAACTCATCTTCCTATAGTGGGGCGAATGGTGGTCCGGGACATCATTCTGGTATCGTGAAGCGGATTCTTGGTTTATTGTCGAACCTACCAAACGAGTGCCATCATTATCTTGTTTCGTGGTTTACAAGAATGCCGGAAACACAATTCCGGCGATTGGTCGAGCTTGTGGGAAGCTTTATTACTTATCGACTTACTAGACAGCAGGGAAGGAAACGATTGCATGCAGGTGGGCTTGTGGGATCGACAGGGAAGCAGTTGTCTTATGATGACGATTGGCAGATCCGTGCTGCTGCCCGAGTCATGTCGTTATTCTTTTCAGCAAACAATAATACTGCCGGCCGTCGTGGCCTACTAAGTTTCAGTTATGATATGGTGGATGATAATTTAAGCTATGGCCAGATCGCGCGACGCGAGGCACAGAGGAGGGGTCAAATTATTCCTACGAGCGAATTTTATAATATGTTGCTCGATTACCACGACCTCATTGCTGACTTTGACGTCTGGGAATCGAGGGCGTCGAGGTTTTGCTTTTGTCAGTATCCGTTTCTGTTGTCTATGGGTGCCAAGATATCTATTCTCGAGCACGACGCGAAAAGGCAGATGGAAGTGCAAGCTAGACACGCGTTTTTCAATAGCATCGCGACCCGTAGGACTATAAACCAGTATCTAGTGTTGAAAGTCCGGAGGGAATGCCTAGTTGAGGATAGCTTGAAGGGCATTAGCGAAGGAGTAGGTAGTCTTGACGACATCAAGAAAGGGCTCAGGATTGAATTTATCGGCGAAGATGGTGTTGATGCTGGGGGCCTGAAGAAGGAATGGTTTCTCCTGGTTGCTCGAGATGTTTTTGACCCAGCTCATGGTATTCCCACCCCCTCCGCGAGTTATAGATGTGATCGAAGAAAGGGCTTATGGAATCTAGGCATGTTCGTCTACGATGACGATTCTCAATACTGTTACTTTAATCCAAACACCCTCGAGTCTTCGGAGGAGTTCTTCCTTGTCGGGGTATTGTTTGGTCTGGCCATTTACAATTCTACCATCCTAGACGTGGCCTTGCCGCCGTACATCTTCAAGAAGCTCCTTCACTTTACCGCACCGCATAATCTTGCGGTGTCCTCTATCCGCCCACCTATGCATCACACTCTTGAGGACCTTGCTGTCTTCAGGCCTTCCCTGGCTCATGGACTACGCCAATTACTCGAGTTTGAGGGAGATGTCGAATCGACGTTTTGCCGCGACTTTGTCGCCGAAACCGAAAGGTTCGGACAATTAATACGTGTACCGCTCTGCCCCAACGGCGAGAATCGACCCGTGACGAATTCCAATCGGAGGGAGTTCGTCGACCTGTACCTAAACTACCTCCTCAACTCCTCCGTCGCGAAGCAATTTGAGCCCTTCAAGCGTGGCTTTTACACCGTATGCGGCGGCAACGCGCTATCGCTCTTCCGCCCGGAGGAAATTGAACTGCTGATCCGCGGCTCGGACGAAGCGCTTGATGTTTCCGCGCTCAAAGCGGTTGCTATATACGATGGCTGGGGCGGCGGGAATCCAACTGAGAATGACCCGGTTGTGAAGTGGTTCTGGAGCTTTTTTGAAAGGATCACGCCAAAAGAGCAGAGGATGCTGCTGAGCTTTATTACTGGCAGTGACCGGATTCCGGCTATGGGTGCGACGAATTTGATCATCAAGGTAGTTTGTCTGGGACAGGATAGTAATAGGTTCCCAGTTGCGAGAACCTGCTTTAATCAGATTTGCTTGTGGAGGTATAAGCGTAGGGAGAAGTTGGAAACACTGCTCTGGAGGGCGGTGACGGAGAGTGAGGGCTTTGGGTTGAAGTGATGCCTAGCATGTGGGGGACTGGAGTATCGGCGTGCGGGGGGGAGGATGTACTTAACTTATTCTTAATTATTAGTCACTCTATTTTTTCTTTTTCTTTTTGTCTTCCGTCTGCCTGGCTGGCTGCCGGCTATCTGTTGTAATCCCTATTCACTGTACGTACGTATGATGCTTACTCGTTGGATCGAATCCAATCGGATCGGGTTGGCATATACTCGAGTACTGGTATATACTCGAGTACTAGTAGTGTCGTAGCGGCGCATAGTACCTGCTGGGAAACCAGGGTACTGTGCCGATAATGTGTTTTTTTTTAATTTTTTTATAGAAAAAAATAAAGTCGAAAAACAAACATTTCGGAATCCGGCGACGGGACTATTCGACAGATCTTGGGGTGGGATTATGTTCACGTGAGGTGTGAGATGCAGGCACCGTGGAATGCGCACGTAGTGTGGGGGAGCTCTTGTACTGTACCAGTACCGTATCATACTAGTAGATTTTTGTTTCCGTTTTTGTGTCTCTTTTGCTTTTTTTATTTTTAGGTTGGTCTAACTGAGTTTTCATTTCTTTTATCAATGGATTTACTCGTAGAGCGATGGTGATGGCGAGATAGAATGGGGGGGGGGGGGGTTTGTCTGTTATGGTAGTTTTTGTGATCGGTTGTGGATGGATAGACGGATGGACGGACAAGGAGGCTCCGGAACGGAGCGTGCTGGTGGCGGGCTGTGGCCCCAGGTATAATATTGTATTGTAGGATACAATACCAGTAGCCTGGATATGATGGCTTCGGTTGTATGATGATGCTTTGGGATGCCGGTAGATGGTCTATTTAGATTGGATCATCTGTGGCACGATAGGGGCTCTGTTGATTGAGTTCTTTGGAGAAAATTAAGAGTACTACGGTATGCTTGCTGGAGACCGGAGCCATAATAAGTTACATGCTGCATTTTTCTTGCTGGAATTATATTAACCCGATGTTCCTGGATGGGCGGGTTTGACCTTGGCTGCCTACTACTATCGGTATGCCTCTCCCGCCGGCACCCGAGCACTATATGCTTGCTGCCCTCAGAAGCGGATGACTTCCCCGGGTACCTATCTATAATATAGCAAGCAAGTAAATAAGAATACCGGTAGCCTCTTCATGTGGAACAGCAAATATCCAGCCGATATTTCGAGATCCGTAACTTATCATGCATACTTCCTCCCCAGGGTTTCAAATTACCCTCTTCAATTGCCTTTTTTTTCTTTATATGAGCAATGACACAGATCCTGTAGCTCTCTTACAGCGCTGTGCTGTACCTCCCTCCCTCCCTCGTAAGTAAGCACGAGGTCTGGCCAGCTGTACAGTACTCGAGTACGGTAGCTTATCACGAAACAATTGAATACTGTCAACACTGTTGGTAACGATTCGCTTACCCTACCGTATTATTATTATTGTCACTTGCTCCGGGGAAGGGGAAGGGAGAAAGGAAGAAAAAAAAACGGTTTTTACGTTATTTCGATTTGAACGATGATCTCTTTTTTTTTTTTTTTTTTTTGTTGCGGTTACCGTAGGAGCCCTTAGCCCCACTTTTGTTTTTTAAGGCGTTTAAGGGTAACCCCACGAATTTTTTTAGTTTTTGCAAAAAGAGGAGGTTTTTGGAGGTCGGCAACTTATGTAGCTTGCTTACCGTACCGTATCTTTTGATTTTTTTAGTGTGTGTGCTTCTTTGGTTGGTGGGATGGTGTGATATTGTGATTGGGTGTTTTTTTGATTTTTTTTTTGAGGTACGAGTATGGCAAGGCCGTTAAGTTAACTTACTCGGGACTGTCCTGTGTCCGGATTCTGGAAGGGGAGGATGGATGGGTGATGGTGAGGTTGGGCGTGAGGGAGTGAGTTTTTTCTTTAACGGGTTCTTCCATCTCTGGACTTGCCTTGCCTTGCTCGCTGGAGCAGTGCTCTGCCATGGTGGGTTCGAGTAGCTTGGGTTGGTTTTGGACTAGCTGGTGATTGGAAAGGGATTGGCTGGTGAATTGATGTGACTGAATCCTTCGTACTATGTTTATCATGTTTTTCTTCTCTTTCTCCGCCTCGGTGTACCAGTGGTAGAATTGAGTTGCTCGGCACGGATTATTGAAAGAGGGGTTAAAATTCGACTAATCCGAAGAGTGCCAAAAAATCATGGGGGGGATTTTTTTTCTTTCCTGTGGGGTCCATTTTGTTTTTGTTGGTGGGGTTTATTCCGGTGGAGATGGGCGACAACGAACTAACCCCTCCCCTTCCATCCCTCACATCTCCTGTCATCCTCTTCCTTCACCCCTCCGTTGCCTTGTTCACTAGGGTGGGAGGGCTTGGGGCGGGGGCTCCCGGGGTAGTATGATAGTGGGGTTGCTTGATAGGATAGGGGATACCGTAGATAGAGACTTGGCACCCGTGGCTAGGGTTGGAGGATATAAAAGACTTCTCTCTTTCTCCCCCGGTCTTGGTTTGTTTGCTCCCTTCTTCTCTCTCCCTCCCCTCCCCTTCTCTCTCCCTCACCGATTCGTTTCTGTCCTTCATCCATCCATCCAACCCAATTAAATATCGGAAGCCTACTCTATCAAGTAGTTATCTTCAATCAATTCATCCAACATGTCTCTCCCAGCAACCATGAAAGCCCTCCGGTGAGTTTCTTGGATGACTTACCCCGCTTCGTTGTGGATGGCTATTGACTATTGACTATTGCTGGTAGCTACGACAAACCTGAGTCGTATGCCGTTGTTGAGGTTCCGCTTCCTACCCTTCGTGATAACGATGTTTTGGTATGTGTTTCCTACCCCACCTTAGTTTTTTTTCTTTCTTCGTGGAATTGGAATACTAATTGAGGGAGTGATAGATCAAAGTCAAGGCTTGCGGTGTCTGTGGAACTGTGAGTAAATCTAGTGATGGCGGTGGTATTGGCGGCGGGTTGTGTACTGATGGGGATGGGACGGAATGGTAGGATTTGCATATTCACGAAGGTGAATTTATCGCAAAGGTAACTTGAGAATCCATTCCCAAGCCCTCCCCTCAATAGGGGGGAGGTTTCCCTTATATACCTGTGCGGTGGTGGAGGATGGCTGGGCACCCTTATGGGTAGTGCCATGGCACCTTTGTGGACACCTTTGTGGACACTTTTTCCGTGATCTTGGGCTAACGTGATGCAATGTCTTCCCTGTAGTTCCCATTGATTCCTGGTATTTACCCTTCCTATTGCTACTAATTGGGTGTGGGTTGGCTATGGGCTGACGATTGACTGATTAATCGATAGGGCACGAAACTGTTGGTGTTGTTGCTGCCATCGGGAAAGACGTCAAGGGGTTCACAGTTGGTGAGCGTGTATGCGCCGATAACTCGGAGCTCTGCAATGAGTGCTTCTACTGCCGTCGTGGACAGCTCTTGCTATGCGAGAAGTTCGAGGCTCATGGCGTCACTAGTTAGTTATCCTTTACCTTTTGTTCCATCACAAATCGGACAGAGTGGGTTCTGACAATTGGTGTTTTTAAAAGTGGATGGTGGTTTCGCCGAGTACTGCGCATATCCCGCTGGGAAAGTGTTCAAGATTCACAACCTTAGCGATGTTGATGCTACCCTTCTCGAGCCCGCTTCGTGCGCTGCTCACGGTTTGGAGAAGATTGCTCCTAAGATTGGCTCTTCCGTGCTCATGTTCGGTGCTGGTCCCACTGGTCTTTGCCTGGCTCAGCTCCTCCGTCACAATGGCGCCTCGCACGTCGTCATTGCTGCCCCGGAGGGCTTGAAAATGGATTTGGCTAAGAAGCTTGACTGTGCCGACACCTATATTCCTCTTTCTAGGACCAACCCCCAGGCACAGTTCGATCAGATCAAGAGCGATAATCCTTACGGATTTGACATTGTTGTTGAGGTTTGTTCTGCACCAATCGATCACTTGTGTTGAACAATTGCTAATGGGTTATGTGTAGGCTACCGGTTCCCCCAAGATCCTCGAGGACGCCATCCATTACGTCCGCCGCGGTGGTAAGCTTGTCGTCTATGGCGTCTACAGCGACGCAGCCCGTGTCTCGTGGCCCCCAAGCAAGATTTTTGGAGATGAAATCACCATCATTGGCTCCTTCTCCGAGACCTACATGTTCCCTACCACCATCGGCTACCTTGACACTGGAAAGGTTAGGGTTGAAGGCATCGTGAATAAGACTTACAAACTCGAGCAATGGGGCGAGTGTCTGGAGGCTATGAGGAACAAGTCTGCCATCAAGGCTGCTATTGTCTTTGAATAGATTCAGTTTGTCTCTTTTTCTTCAGGGGTTTTTATCATTTTTCATGGAATGCTCTGCGAATGCTTGGGTTGTTGATTTGACAATGGATGGATGGGCGGAGGGAGTCTTTTGTTATTCATACTCTAGGTGGTTCTAATCGCCTAATCACTCTCGTGGGGCTTTCCAATAAAATAAAATAAAATGGGGTCAACATTTTCCATGCATTTTCGTGATTGCTCGCTTGTTGGGGCTCTGGTGAAGTGATGGAAGGAATGGATAAGATGTATCGGGGGGTGGGGTAATTAGATGTCTTAACTGTGCTTTATTTATCAACCTATCAGCATCAGGACATGCGGGACCCTGTTAATGGTGTGGTTACTTGTGCGGGTGGGTACCGGTGTTCGTACTTTGATGTTTTCGAGTACGGTACTCTACGACGCAGAGAGCCATATGCAGGTTCGAGGGGTGTAATTGGTTGAGCTTTAGTCATACTGGTAATTGTGGCTCGTATTCGAGTAGTCTAGATGGCTCTCTATGTTGTGAAATACTTATTGGGACTCCCTTGCTTCTTGCTTCCTTTCCGGCAAGAATCGTTGCATACTGTACTGTATAATCCGAAGAGCGTATTTTTCGCAGCCAAAGCTGCGTTAGGGTGAGACGATACTCTAACCTTCTAAGCCGTCCAGTCGATGCTGTGTCCGTGCATTCTAACATTAGTACAGTACTGGAATAATGTGATAGGGCTTGGTTGATTACTTTGGTATCGGTGGTGATGGATAGATCATAATGAAAATGAGCCGGCGGTGGTGACTTGATCAGTTTTGGTATGATATAACGGTTTTTAGCCTTATCATGGAGTTGGCGGTGCAAAATGAAAGGATTGAAAAAGGGAGTGGGTACTGTATTGTACTGAGTATAGTATAATACAGGTAGAGTACACTGCCGTGTGCTCGAATCTCCTCACCAAGAATCGGCCACCTATTGTAGAATGGACACTGCTGGCACACAGAAAGTAGCCTTGGGGCTTTCTATTTATTGTGGTCTTGCTAGGAGAGAGAGTGTGTTTGGTCTGCTGCTCTACCTGAGTATATATATCGAGAGTTAAAAAATGAAAAGTGGTCGGAAATCTTTTATCGCAATATTTCTTTCTTTCTTTTCTCGACACCTAGGACTGCTGGATATTCTTGGGAATAGCATGGGAAATTGTCTTCAACCTCCTTCTCTTCGTCCTTCGTATAGAACTCCTGCTCGAGGGAGTTTTGCTGCAAGTGAAAAAGCTCTTGTAGGAAGGACCAGTGGATGGGTGGTGGATTCTTGAGGGAGGGAGGGAGGGGTTGGTTCCCCTCTCTCATCGGGCATGAGCACCTTGTGCTTGGCCTGGGGGTCTTTCTGCCAGCTCGAATACTTGTGTATACCGGGAATCTTTTGGTTGGGTCATGCCGGCAAGGGGTATTCTGGCAGTGTGGTGATGCTTAGCCCAGACGTATGAGTGGGTGAGTGCTGTTTGCTGGGTTGAGTTAGGGGGTGGTGCAGTAGCTGGAGTGGGTAGTAGTAATGGTAGGTAGGAGGCAGCCGTTAGGGTAGTAGAACAATATCGAACTTTTGTTATTCTCAAATTATGAAAAGTATTTGGAAACCCCCGTGGTCAGTGAAAAACGTGCATGCAAGTTTTTCGAGTTTGGAGGGATTTTTGTACATAGTTCCTTTTTTTTGCTGCTGTTCATGAGACCGAGGGGGAAGCTAAGCGGCTAAGGTGGAAATTCATATAGAAAGTGTCCGGCTTCGGTTCGGCCACACGAGTATACAAATCTTGAAGATCCACTGGGGACTTGGCGGGTCAAAGAGGGGCACTTTCGGCTCTCTAATTGTTCCTACGTTTACTTGCTCACTGACCGGGGGGTCGGGTTCCCTCTCCTTGTGGTGCGGAAATGGGACGAGTGAGGGTCTGTGATTAGACTATTGACGGACACTGCCGTAATGAAATTGGTCGGTGATATTATAATATGAAATCAAAGGTCAGAGTCTCCACGTTTCCACGGAAATTACCGCCATGCTCGTGCGCAAATTCACATGGGCGCATACATCTGAGGAGGGAGGAGCCTGGGAGTATCATAGCGTGCTATTCAGCCATGGTAATGCTCACTAGCGTCGACTCTCGTCCATCACAGGAGCTTATCATGGCCTTGTCCTTGATATTTGGATAGCAGGTCCGCAGAGCTTTGGAATGGCCTTGTCACCGAGGTGTGCTGTCGGGGTGCGGTTTGTGCGCTTGCTCGACAGAAGAGTTTTTACCACCTTATCGGAGTATCATACTGTAGGAGGAGCTTGGGTCTGCTTATTTATAAACGATAAGTTACGTCTTTTACCACATCCAATATAGAAATCATTAAACGAGGAGAAACTGTGCTGATTTCTATCTATTCACCTGGCTAGTGCGAATGAGCCAATCTCCACTCATAGTGTCTAGGGCGCCTTTGCGGGAAATTGGAAAACTATTTCTGCTGATCCAACAAATCTCTGAAGGCAAAACTTATCTTTCTCGGGCTTTGGGGACGCACGCGAGTACAGTTAACGACGCTCAAAAAAACACCTCCCATTAAACGTCGGTGGGGACTCCGGGGTGGTGCCAGGGGTGATATGATCTCGGAATCAAGATTTCTAGAGTCGGTTCACATGTTTATGGTGGTTCTAGGAACGCTTACGATAGGTCCTTAGGTGTCAGGGGGAGAGGTCTATGCGCAGTTTATCTATCTGTCCGTCTATCCATCTATCACTAGCTAGGGAAAACAAGGAGGAAATGAATACAAGAGAAGAAGTAGAAAAAGAGGAGATTGTGTAACGAGAAACGTATTCGGTCGAGGAATTGTAGTGAAGATAAATGATGCGAATTATCAAATAAAAGAACCCCTCCGGATGCGGTGCGCTAAACGCAGGGAATAGGAACTGGTGCGCATTCATGGGTAAAGGTTAGTAAATATCAGTCAGTTTCAGAGGGGAATGTTGACATGGATGTGGGATTCCTGGGGGTGAGGGTGCCGGGGAAGATTCTAGATAATGCTGTAGGGCTGGTGTAAAGGATGTGAAGGGGAAAGGATGGAGATATGGTGGCTGGGACAGCGTACGCTACGCTCCCCGAGGTTGGTGTCGGGAAAGGAGGGAGTCTGCGCGATTTGAAGGTAATTAATTGACTGCCCTGAGCTCTACTTCAGCTTAGGCCGTGTATAGTAGGTGGGTCCCTGCTCATCTGCACTTCCTGCAGACCCTCGGACTTGCAGTAACTTCACTAACCCTTCATGCCCCCTCGAGGTAGCATAAGAGAGTGGCATACCGTCGTGTTTATCAAGCCTGTTGGGGTCGACGCCTTCATGTTCTAGAGATAGCCTTACGACTCATTCATCTCCCTTGGCAGCAGCACACCCGAGGGGTGTTCAGTCATCTACATCCGGGCGATTGGGGTCAATATCTTCCCGTCCTAGCAATAGCTTGACCACTGCTTCATGTCCCGTGAAAGCAGCACACCCGAGTGGCGTTCGATTATTCATATCCGGGCGATTGGGCTCGACATCTTCTCGTCCCAACAGTAGCTTGACCACCCCTTCATGGCCCTCGAGGGCAGCACACCCGAGTGGCGTTCGATTATTCATATCCGGGCGATTGGGCTCGACATCTTTTCGTCCCAACAGTAGCTTGACCACTCCTTCATGTCCCATGGAAGCAGCACATCCGAGTGGCGTTCGGTCATTCTTGTCTGGGCGATTGGGGTCGACATCTTCCCGTCCCAGCAATAGCTTGACTACTCCTTCATGTCCCTCGACAACAGCACACATGAGTGGTGTCCAATCACCGCAATCTGGGCGATTGGGATCGACATCGTCCTGTCCCAACAATAGCTTGACCACTCTCTCATGTCCCGTGAAAGCAGCACACCCGAGTGGTGTCCAATCATCGCAATCAGGGCGATTGGGATCGACGTCTTCCCGTCCTAGCAATAGCTTGACTACTCCTTCATGTCCCTCGACAGCAGCCCACCTGAGTGGCGTTCGATCATTTTCGTCTGGGCGATTGGGGTCGACATCTTCCCGTCCAAGCAGTAGCTTGACTACTCTTTCATGTCCCTCGACGGCGGCACACACAAGTGGCGTTCGATCATTCTCGTTTGGGCGATTGGGGTCGACATCGTTCCGTCCCAGCAATAGCTTGACCACTCCCTCATGTCCCTTGAAAACAGCACACCCGAGTGGTGTCCAATCACCGCAATCCGGGCGATTGGGGTCGACATCTTCCCGTCCAAGCAGTAGCTTGACTACTCTTTCATGTCCCTCGACAGCAGCACACCCGAGTGGCGTTCGATCATTCTCGTTTGGGCGATTGGGATCGACATCTTCCCGTCCCAGCAATAGCTTGACCACTGCTTCATGTCCCATGAGAGCAGCACACTCGAGCGGCGTTCGATCATTCTCGTCTGGCCGATTGGGGTCGACATCTTCCCGTCCCAGCAATAGCTTGACCACTCCCTCATGCCCCTTGAAAACAGCACACATGAGTGGTGTCCAATCACCGCAATCTGGGCGATTGGGATCGACATCGCCCCGTCCCAGCAATAGCTTGATCACTCCCTCATGTCCCTTGAAAACAGCACACCCGAGTGGTGTCCAATCATGGCAATCTGGGCGATTGGGATCGACATCTTCCCGTCCCAGCAATAGCTTGACTACTCCTTCATGTCCCTCGACAGCAGCACACCCGAGTGGCGTTCGATAATTCTTGTCTGGGCGATTGGGGTCGACATCGTTCCGTCCCAGCAATAGCTTGACCACTCCCTCATGTCCCTTGAAAACAGCACACCCGAGTGGTGTCCAATCATGGCAATCTGGGCGATTGGGGTCGACATTTTTCCGTCCGAGCAATAGCTTGACCACTCCTTCATGTCCTTCGATAGCAGCAGACCTGAGTGGTGTTTGATTATACTTATCTGGGCGATTGGGGTCGACATCTTCTCGTTCCAGCAATAGCTTGACCACTCCTTCATGTCCCTCGAAAGCAGCACACCCGAGTGGCGTTCGATCATTCTTATCTGGGCGATTGGGGTCGACATCTTCTCGTTCCAGCAATAGCTTGACCACTCCTTCATGTCCGTGGATAGCAGCACATCCGAGCGGTGTTCGATCATTCATATCCGGGCGATTGGGGTCAATATCCTCTCGTCCCAGCAATAGCTCGACCACTTCTTCATGTCGATCGACAGCAGCATTCCTGAGTGGTGTTTGATTATACTTATCTGGGCGATTGGGGTCGACATCAACCCGTTCCAAAAGTAGCTTAGCCACTCCTTCCTGTCCGTTAAAAGCAGCCCATCCGAGCGGCGTTCGATTGTGCTTATCAGCGCGATTGGGGTCGATATCTTCCCGCCCCAGCAGTAATTTCGCCGCTCCTACGTGCCCGTTCCTCGCCACCCACGAAAGTGGTGTACCACCTGTGCAATCTTGTTGGTTGATGTCGCAGCCTTCAGCATTTATAATTGCGGTAACAAGTTCAACAATCCCGAAGAATGATGCGCCATGCAGTCCAGAAAAGGACGAATAAGTGTCGATATCTCCGGCATAGTTGGGATGCACAGCCTGCTCTAAAAGTGATACGGCAGCCAAGTGGCCTTCGTAATGGCCCAAGAGCTCCAGCGCAAGCGCCCTCGAATGGTCTGAGAGCTCCCTCCCCGCATGTGTTCCCCAGTGCCTCGAGGAGTATTTGAGGAATAGCATACTTTGATGCTCTAGGAGAAGATGAGATGCAAGATTCTTAACCCGTTGTGAATTCAGATAAGTCAAGCATGTTTCTGCAAGTATCGTGTGAGGTTTATTGAAGAGATCTGGATGACCACAAAGATACTCTTGGACGGTATAGTGGATTAAGCGTACAATCGAAGCTTCCTTATCGACCGTGATTAAGCCTTGACAACAATGTAGAAGTGTACCTATCGAAGGAATATTTTCGGGATCGAAATCCGTTGTACCTATCTCCACTGCCAGCGCATGGCACAGCTCATTCACTTGTAGTGGCCGTTCGGAATGGCAGACCCATGTGAGAGTGGCCATTGCAAGTTTTGACTTTTCTTCGTCCTGAGCTTTTATACGCTCAAGCGTCACACCATATGCATCCGCTAATCCTGCACCATCTTTTATAGATTCTAGCACTTTTTTCCGGCGAGCAATGGTGGTCCCTCGCAGGATTGCTTTGATATGGAGAGAAGCAAGTAAGAATCTAGACTTAAATGTCAGCCACTAACTCAAGGTAGCTTTTCACGTGCACTCGTTTCTACATACGTTTCCGAGTTCATTTCGGGAATGGTCTTCATAATCTCTGCCTCCAATGCACTGCTCATTATCTCCGGGGCAGTGTCATTGCGGAGTTTATCGCGCAGATATCTAATGACACCATCTTCCGTCGGCTGTATCGATATAAAAGCTGCTGCTCCATCTAATCTCTTCTCCACCTGACTCCGTACCTGTGGCCTTCCGGTCATAAATACGCGAGCATTCGGTGACCCCTGTAGGATCTGTCGCAGTGATTCGAGAACTACCATTTGATGCTCCGGCGCACATTCGTCAAGTGCATCCACACATATAAACATGCGCTTTGTGGCTGTCATTCCCTGGAACATCTTCAGAATCCCTGGAACTTGCAGCCCTCTACCCCCAATACCTTTTCTCCGCTTTCGGAAACTTTGGACTATCGATCCCGGGATTCCTCCCAGTCCGCTGACACATTGTCTCAGCAGGGAGCCGAGCATATTCAGAGGTGATTGCTCATTCCGGGCAGCAAAGTCGAAATAAAAACACAAGACAGTAGTATCTTCCTCCTCCTCGGCCTCATTGCATAACTTGTCTATAACTAGCGAACTATTATCGCAATCTATCAGCAATATCTTCCTTGATTTCTGGCAATGATATATTCTCTCTTACGTTATATAGCTCTTCCCCACTCCTGGATTGCCGTCGCAGAATAAGGTCGCATGGTTGGGTTCATCATCCTTTGTGGGATTATGCCATCGCCTAAATTCCCTGGTTTCCAGAAGCCAGGCTCCTATACCGTCTACCCGCTCGGCTTCGATGTCTTGATGCCGTGTCCATGGCTCTAATGGGGACAACCACGCTAGTATTTTAGACTCGTCATCGGGAGCTGAGTAGTTATTGTTGAAGTGATTTGTGATGTTGAAACAGTTGTCATTGTTGCTGAGAACTTGTGACATTTTTTTTGATTTCTGCGGCTTTGGATGATGAGAGGAGGGTGTTGGCAGACTTCGGGTCTGTTAAGGCAATTACTTCAAATTGAGGGAAGGCGGGGTTCATGGCAAAGCCTCACACCTGACTGAAAACTCACTAATCACTGGATCTGAAATTTGTTACACAAAGGTTCAAAGACTGGTTGCGGTAGAAATCGCGAGAGGTTTGCATGTATAATAACAGCGTTATGTTGAGCCATACCGATGTTGCTCCACGCCTTTTGTTTAATACATTCCAAAGCGGTATGGATCCGAGAAACTGATACTAATAGCACCCTTCAAACTTATTTTCAAAATCTCTCCTCGAAGCCATAGATTATTGGTTGGGGGTTAAGTTATGTGCTATTCCAGAATTCCACATTCCAGAATTGCTGCTTAAGCGGGCACCAAGAAAAGTTGTCTGGAGTGGTGGGAAGCTTAAAATCAAGACATAGCTACACTTTTCAATGACTCAAAGTCCTAAAGTTATCAAGGGACTAAATTACAGGCTTTTGAAGCGTATCATATTGGGCGTGAAAGTTTTAGGGACAGAGGCTCCACGGGAAGACATAATGTATTACTCGTAATTCTCTGACGTTTGTGAACACGACTGCTATCGCATGCACCAAAATTTTGAGGCTCCGGCCGACTTTTTGTATGTATGCAATAGCAGTTGTGTTCACAAACGTCAGAGAATTACGAGTAGGGGGCGCCAGTTGGGGGTAAAATGAATCTCGACGCGCTAAGGGTGTCGCCCCATGGGGCTCATGGGAGAAATACTGTAGTCAGTGTCTTTCGCGGTGGGCGCCAGCCCGGTGAGGGCAACCGCTATCCCAACTATCATACAACATCAACAGCGACAACCCCGCTACTTGTCTCCTCCATTTGCCGTGAGGAGTTCGGCAGACTCCACTATCGTGACAGCTCCTGAATTTCCGACCCGTGGCACGTAGTAGTCTTCGTAACACAACATTTACCGTCAGCCTTACCTGTTTACTCGAGTACTCGAGTAATCACCACCAAGGCCCCAATTTACCCGCTCCACAAACATAGCGGGGGATAGCGAGCAGTAGCCGAAGACTCTGATGGTCCCAAATCTGGTAGGGCTGTTAGCTGCCCCTGGTTATGTTACCTCCCCGCTAATCCACTCCACCAACGCTAGACACCACCGCATATTCGTAGGCGAACGCAGTGTCCACTTCGAATTGAGCGCTCTCCTCTCTATCCCCTGCAAGCGACCAACTACCTCGGCTCCGCACCCCCACCAACCCATCCTCTGCCCCCTCTTCCTCTCTTGTCAATCCTACTCCCTAGCCGTACTTGAAAACCACCCGGGAAAAGGCCTGCCCGAGCAAGATGGTAGCCATGAGCACCATACGGCCATAGCACTCACGTGGAATACTGTTCTGGCAGGGGCCAGAGTCGCCGGTAACGAGCACAAGACCCGTATGCCCATAGGTAACTTACTCGTACGTCCTCCTGCACCCGGAAAGGGCCAAGACAGTCTTGCATGGGAGTGCTGTCAGGTTTGAAATTGGACTACCGTATGGGCTTTGTCACTGGCGGTTGTTTAATTTCTTTTATCATACATGAGATTAAGGATAGGTTAATTAGCTAGAGCGGTGGAGGTTTAGATCATGGTCGTTACTACGGCACTGGATTGATTTGTCATAGCTAGCGGGAAAGGTGAGTTTATAAGCTGGTTGGAGGAGAGTAACGAGAGACAGAGCGAGCTAGGACAACGACAGCGAGAGTGTGCTCGCCGATGTGAATAGAGGTTTCCCCTTTACCTTTATCGACCATTGATTTCTTTCATCATTCGTGCTCTCTTGGACTTCGATTGAACGATGATACCTTACCGGTACCAGTGGTGTGCGGTGATTGCCCATCTCCGGTTACTCGGTTTGTTTTCCTGCCCTTTGTTCATTTCCGACTTCGATTCCGTTCAACTATTTTCACCGTTATTCCCGTCTCTGGGAATTCTTTATACTAGACCGAAAGTCATCGTTTCAGTGCTCGATGGAGGGCTCCATCCTCAGGGCAAAGTTCGTGCGCACACACACGATAAGGCCCTCGGCCTGTCTGTGACCATAAGATTTAATGTTGGAAGTATTTATGGACACCGCTGCCTCGCACTACGTTACTATGCTCAATTGTGGCGAGGGGGTAGAGGAATCGGGGAAGGTGCTGATATGGAAGTATATCCTTGAAAAAAGGATTTTGCTCAAGGAGGGTGGGAAGGAGGGTTGGATGGATGAATCCGGAATTTAGGTTTTTTCGGGTTCGGGGGATTTGTGTGCTGTCGATCCCCCTAGGCAGGTGTGGCGGATCGAGAGCGTGGCCGGAGCAGCTGCAGCAGTGGCCGGGGACGGTGCAGGGCGTTATGGGTGGTGTTGTCAAGGCATGCGTCGCAAAGATTAGCTGGCGCTGGCAGTGATGGGATGGATTGGGAGGGAGAGACAATTGATTGGGGATTGGTGAAAGTCAGAGTGGGTAGGAGTAATGTGCATTTATTGCTGATTTACTGGTGGAGCGCGCGGGGGGGTAGGACCAATCTGATAGATGCAGTGATATAGTATTTGAGCCTTTGCTCTCAAATCGTTGGGCGAGCCCAGAACGCCCGGGCTGCTGAAAGAGGTTTATGTAAGGGTTTTCCCAGGAGTTTGAAGAAAACTCTAGTATATATAATTTCGTTTTTGCTATACAAGCCTTAAAGACCGGCCAGAAACTTGCCACTTGGATAAGACTATTTCCTTAGTGTTCATACATTTATTGGCGGGGTTTCAGCTTTTTTGTTTTGTTTCATATTGTTGCAAATAATGGTTGTGAGGGAAATGATTTACGGTTGGGATTCTACGCAGTGGAGTGGAACTGCTTCAATGGAGATGAAGATCGTTGGTTGATTGTGTTAAGTTGGTGAAAGGAAAGTTAGGAGGAAAGTTGTGTACAGGAGCAAAGGTTGTGTCGTGAGAGAAGACAGGAAGAAAGGTGGAAACAAAAACACAGGCTGACGCGTCCTCTCACTAGTGCGTACGTATACCACTGCAGCCACTGCGGGCAGAGAGAGCTGGCACATCCCGCACCAAGTGCGGCCATAGAACTGCAGTTTTCAACACATATGGTGAAAATTTCACGAGTGAGGATCTATGATTGCGCCCCCGAGAAACACAATCATAATAATATTATTATATAAACCTTTAACCAGAGTACAATACCCCCCTCGCATATAAGGACCTTACCGTCCACCTACTATGCTCGGGCACGGATTCACGTCGACACATTGATGTGAGAGCGAAGAGTATAGAGAGTATCATTGAGTACTATCACCAAAGGTTATCCGCACTAGGGTCTAGTCCCAGCCATCACAATAACTTACCATACCTCTATTCTCTATATATGGCAGGTCTCCCGAACCTGGGAATGCTCTTGTAGCTGGGGTGTGCTAGGGAAAGAGGGTACTGTAGGCAGTAGGGTTGTTTCGTGTTAGGCATAATATTAATACTATTTCACATGCGGGATAGGAATCTTTTTATCCCCTAACCGAGTATCATACCCTAGGGGGGAGCTTAGGTCCCAAATGATAATCTGTGTGTTTACCACGCCCGATCCTCAACTCGTCAAACTAAGAGAAACTGCTCTGATTCCGGTCTATTCACCATATTATACATGTGCGAATAAAGAAAGCGATTGCTACTCATGGTATCTCGGGTGTGTTAGCAAAAAAAAAAAGCAGAAACTATTTTTGCTGATCCGACAAATCTGTGGGGGGTAAGGCTTATCAATCCCGAGTTTCAGGGATACAGGAAGGCACAATTAATAGCGCTTAAAAGAACACCTCCCATCAAACAACGATGGGGACTACGGGGTGATTCTCGAGATGATACCACCTCGGGATCAAAATATCTAGAGTCGGTTCTCATGTTTAAGGGGGTTCTAGGATTCTAGGAATGCTAATACGAGGCACTCAGGTATCAGGGGGAGAAGTCTATGCGCAGTTTATCTATCTGTCCGTCTATCCATCTATCGCTAGCTAGGGAAAATAAGGAGGAAATGAATATGATACATAGAGAAGAATTGGAAAAAGAGGAGATTGTGTAGCAAGGAATGTATTCGGTCGAGGAATCGTAGTGAAGCTAAATGATGCAAATTAACAAATAGGATAATCCTTCCGGATGCTGTAGGCCAAATACAAGAAACAGAAACTCGTGCACCTTCATAGGCAAACGTAAGCAAATATCAGTCAGTTTCAGAGGGGGATGCCGAAATAGATGTGGGATTCCCGCGGACGAGGGCGGCGGGGAACTTTCTAGATCATGGTGTAGGGCTGATGCAAGGGACGTGGAGGGGAGATGTGGTGGCTGTAATAGTGTATGAAAGGCCCTGAGGGCGAGAATGGCTGGTGTCGGAAAAGGAGGAGGAATCGTGCGCGATTTGAAGGTAATCAATTGACTGCCCTAGGGCTCGACCTCAGCTTAGGTCTTTCATGGGACACGGGGTCGCTGCGCATCTGCACTTCCCGCAGACACCGGGCTTGGAGTAACTTCACTACTCCTTCATGTCCCTTTCCGGTAGCATAAGAGAGTGGCGTGCCGCCGTGTTTATCCAATCTGTTGGGATCGACATGTTCTTGGTCTAGCAATAGCTTTACGACTAGTTCATGTCCCTCGACAGCAGCACACGCGAGGGGTGTTCGGTCATCTACATCCGGGCGATTGGCGTAAATATCTTCTCGTCCCAGCAATAACTTGACCACTCCTTCATGTCCGTTGAGGGCAGCACACCCGAGTGGTGTTCGATCATTCTCGTCTGGGCGATTGGGGTCAACATCTTCCCGTCCCAGCAATAACTTGGCCACTCCTTCATGCCCATCGACAGCAGCACACCTGAGTGGTGTTTGATTATACTTATCTGGGCGATTGGGGTCGACATCTTCTCGTCCCAGCAATAGCTTGACCACTCCTTCATGTCCCTCGAAAGCAGCACACCCGAGTGGTGTTCGGTCATTCTTATCTGGGCGATTGGGGTCGACATCTTCCCGTCCTAGCAATAGTTTGACCACTTCCTCATGCCCCTTGAGGGCAGCATACCCGAGTGGCGTTCGATCATTCTCGTCTGGGCGATTGGGGTCGACATCTTCCCGTCCCAGAAGTAGCTTGACCACTCCCTTATGTCCCTTGAAAACGGCGCACCCGAGTGGTGTCCAATCATCGCAATCTGGGTGATTCGGGTCGAGATCTTCCCGTCCCAGCAGTAACTTGACCACTCCCTCATGTCCCTTGAAAGCAGCACACCCGAGCGGCGTTCGATCATTCTGGTCTGGGAGATTGGGGTTGACATCTTCCCGTGCCAGCAATAGCTTGACAACTCCTTCATGTCCATTGACAGCAGCGCACCTGAGTGGTGTATGATTATACTTATCTGGGCGATTGGGGTCGACATCTTCTCGCTCCAGCAATAGAGTGACCACTCCTTCATGTCCCTCGAGGGCAGCACACCTGAGTGGCGTTCGATCATTGTCATCTGGGCGATTCGGCTCAACACCTTCTCGCCCCAGCAATAGCTTAAGGACTCCCTCGTGTCCCTCGGCGGCAGCCCACAAGAGTGCTGTTTGGCCATACTTATCTGGGTGATCGGGGACGACATCGGCCCGTTCCAAAAGCAGCCTAACCACTCCTTCATGTCCGCCGAGAGCAGCCCATCCGAGCGGCGTTCGATCGTGCTTATCGTCGCGATCGGGGTCAATATCTTCCCGCCCCAGCAGTAGTTTCGCTGCTTCTACGTGCCCGTTCCTCGCCACCCACGAAAGTGGTGTACTACCTGTGCAATCTCGTTGGTTGATGTCGCAGCCTTCAGCCTGTATCATTGCAGTAACAAGTTCAACAATCCCGAAGAATGATGCGCCATGAAGTCCGGAGAAGTGCGAATAAGTATCGACTTCTCCGGCATAGTTGGGATGCACAACCTGCTCTAAAAGTGATACGGCAGCCAAGTGGCCTTCGTACTGGCCCAAGAGCTCCAGTGCAAGGGTCCTTGAATGATCTGAGAGGTCCCTTCCCGCATGTGTTCCCCAGTATCTCGAGGAATATTCGAGGAATGGCATGTCTTGATGGTCTGGGAGAGGATGATATGCGAGATTCTTGACCTGCTGTGAATTTAGATAGGTCAAGCATGTTTCTGCAAGTATCGAGTGAGGTTTGCTGAAGAGGCCTGGATGACAGCAAAGATACTCTTGGACGGTATAGTGGATTAACCGTACAATCGAAGCTTCCTTATCGACTGTGATTAAGCCTTGGCAGCAATGTAGAAGTGTACCTATTGAAGGAATATTTTCGGGATCGAAATCCGTTGCACCTATCTCCACTGCCAGCGCGTGGCACAGCTCGTCCACTTGTAGTGGCCGTTCCGAATGACAGACCCATGTGAGAGTGGCCATTGCAAGTTTTGACTTTTCCTCGTCTTGAGCTTGTATCCGCTCTAGTGTCGCACTATATGCATTCGCTAATCCCGCACCATCTTTTATTGACTCGAGTGCTTTCTTCCGGCGAGCAATGGTCGTCCCTTGTAGGATCGCCTTGATGTGGAGAGAAGCAAGTAAGAATCTAGATTTGAATATGTCAACCACTAGCTCAGGGTAGCTTTTTACTTCACTCTTTCTACATACGTTTCCGAGTTTATTTCGGGAATGGTCTTCACAATATCTGCCTCTAATTTACTGCTCATTATCTCTGGGGTGGTGTCGTTGCGGAGCTTATCGCGCAGATATCTAATGACACCATCTTCCGTAGGTTGTATCGATATAAAAGCTGCCGCGTCATCTAATCTCTTCTCCACCTCACTCCGTACCTGTGGCCTTCCCGTCATAAATACGCGAGCGTTTGGTGACCCCTGTAGGATCTGTCGCAGTGATTCGAGAACTACCATTCGATGCTCCGGTGCACATTCATCAAGCGCATCCACACATATAAACATGCGTTTTGTAACTGTGATAGCCTGGAACATCTTCAAAATGCCTGAAACTTGTAGCCCTCTACCCCCAATACCCTTTCTCCGCTTTCGGAAACTCTGGACTACCTGTTCCGGAATTTTCTCTAGTGCGCTGACGCACTGTCTTAGTAGGGAACCGAGCATGTTCATAGGTGACTGCTCATTCCGGGTAGCAAAGTCGAAATAAAAACACAGGATAGTAGTATCTTCCTCTTCTTTGGCCTCGTTGCATAACTTGTCGATAACCAGCGAACTATTATCGCAGCCTATCAGCAATACTATCCTTGATTTCCGGAAATGATGAATTCTCTCTTACATGATATAGCTCTTTCCCACTCCTGGATTTCCATCGCAGAATAAGGTCGCATGGTTGGGTTCATCATCCTTTGTGGGATTATGCCATCGCCTAAATTCCCTGGTTTCCAGAAGCCAGGCTCCTATACCGTCTACCCGCTCGGCTTCGATGTCTTGATGCCGTACCCATGGCTCCAATGGGGACAGCCACGCTAGTATTTTAGACTCGTCATCGGGAGCGGGGTAGTTGTTGTTGTTGAAGTTATTTGTGATGTTGAAACAGTTGTCATTGTTGCTGAGAACTTGTGACATTTTTTGATTTCTGCGGCTGTGGATGATGGGAGGAGGGTGTTGGCAGACTTGGGGTCTATTAAGGCAATTACTTCAAATTGAGGGAAGGCGGGGTTCATGGCAAAGCCTCATACCTGACTGAAAACTCACCAATGACTGGATCTGAAATTTGCTACACAAAGGTTCAATTTGACTGGTTGTGAGTATGTCTGCATGTAGAATACCGTAGCAACGTTATGTTGAGTCGTACCGGTAGTACTCCACGCCTTCTGTTTGATACATTCCAAAGCAATAAATCCAAGAAACTGATAGTAGTAGCACCGTTCGAACATGTTTTCAATATCTACCTGCGAAGCTATAGATTATTGGTTGGGGTTAACTTATGTGCTACTCCAGCATTCCACATCTCAGAATTACCGCTTAAGCGGGCGCCAAGGAAGTTTATTTGGAGTGGTGGGGAAGCTGAGGACATAGCCATACCTTTTGGTGGGATGTCAATGATGAGAGGCCCTAAAGTTACCAAGGGACTACAGACATTTGCAGCTTATACTTTACTTTTGGGGGTGAAAGTTTAGGGGCAGAGGTGTCACGGGGGCGCATATTAGTACTTGTGCCGTAGGGGCGCTAGTAGGGAGTGGAATGAACCTCGATACGCTAAGGATGTCGCCCCACATAGCTCATGGGAGAAATATCATAGTCAGTATCTTTCACAGCGAGCACCAGCCCGGTGGGGGCAACCGCTATTCCAACTATGATACCGTATCATACAACATCAACAGCGACAACCCCCACTCCTCGTCTCCTCTTTCTCGTGAGGAGTTCGGGAGACTCCACCATTGTGACAGCTCCTGAATTTCCGGCCCGTGGCACATAGTACTTGTAGTCTTCGTAACACAACATTAACCTCAGCATACCGCACCTGTTTAATCACCACCAAAACCCCAATTTACCCGCCCCACAAACATAGCGGGGGCAATGACAAACAGAGGGGGACAGCTAGCAGTATCATAGGCCGAAAAATCTGATGATAAATCCCAAATCTGGTAGGGCTATTTGCTGTCCTCCCTCTTTTCGCTTCCACCCCCCATTATCTTACATCCCCGCCAATCCACTCCGCCAACGCTAGACACCACCGCCTATTCGTAGGTGAGCGAAGTCTCCACTTAGAATTGACCGTTCTCCTCTCTATCCTCTGCAAGCGACCAACTACCCTGGCCCCGCACCCCTAGCAACGCCTCCTCTACCCCCTCTTCCTCTCTTCAATCCTATTCCTAGCCGTACTTGAAAACCACCCGGAAAAAAAGGCTGGCTCGAGCAAGATGGTAGCCACGAGCACCGTACAGCCATAGCGCTCACGTGGGATACTGTTCTGGCAGGAGCCAGAGTCGCCGGTGACGAGTACAAGACCGTATGCCCATAGGTAACTTACTCGTACGTCCTCCTGCACCCGGAAAGGGCGGGACAGTCTTGCATGGAAGTGCTGTGAGGTTTGAAATTGGACTATGGGCTTTGTCACTGGCGGTTATTTAATTTCTTTTATCATACATGACATGAAGGATAGGTTAGATCATGGCCGTTGCTACAGTACTGGATTAATTTGTCATAGCTAGCGAGAAAAGTGGGTTTATAAGCCGGTTGAAGGAGAGCAACCGGAGACAGAGGGAACCAAGGACAAAGGCAGCGAGAAGTGTGCTCGCCGGTGTGAATAGAGCTTTTCCCTTTGCCTTTATCGACCATTGATTTCTTTCATCATTCGTGCTTTCTCGGACTTCAATTTTACGATGATACCTTACTGGTACCAGTGGTGTGCGGTGATTACCCATCTGTGGTCACTCGGTTTGTTTTCCTGCCCTTTGGTCATTTCCGACTTGGATTCCGTTCAACTATTTTCACTTTTATTCCCGTCTCGAGGAATTCTTTATACTCGACCGAAAGTCATCATTTCAGTACCCGATGGAGGGCTCCGTCCTCAGGGCGAAGTTCGTGCGCACCCACTGTAAGGCCCTCGGTCTGTGACCACAAGATATAATGTTAGAAGGATTTCTGCGCACCGCTGCCTCGCGCTACGTTACTACGCCCAATTGTGGTGGGGGGGTGGAGGAATTGAGGAAGGTGCTGATATGGAAGTATATCCTTGAAAGGATCTTGCTCAGGGATGGCGGGAAGGAGGGTTGAGTGGATGAATCGGGAATTTAGGGTTTTTTGGACTTGGGGGATTTGTGTGCTAGCAATCCCCCCAGGCAGGTGCGGCGGATCGAGAGCGTGGCCAGGGACGGCGCAGGGTGTTATGGGCGGTGTTGCAAGGCTGCATGGCAAAGATTACCTGGTGCTGGGAGTGATTGGGGATTAGTGAAAGGGTAGAGTGGGTAGGAGTAATGTGCATTTATTGCTAATTTACTGGTGGAGCGGGGGGGTAGGAGCAATCTGATAGATGTATCATAGTGATACAGCTTTTGAACCTTTGCTCTCAAATCATTAGGCGAACCTAGAGCGCGCGGGCTGCTGAAGGGGCTTTATGTAAGGCTTTTTTTCGAGTTTAAAAAAACTCTAGTATATAGAATTTCTTTTTTGCTATACAAGCCTTAGAGACCGGCTGTAAAACACTCTTTCCCTTGGTTTTCATACATTTATTGGTGGGATTCGACTTTTTTGTTTTGTTTCATATTGTGAAGATATCACGAGTGAGGATCTATGATTGCGCTCCAGAGAAACACTCCCATAATTGCTACATAAAATTTTAACCAGAGTAGGATACCCCTCGCGCATATAAGGTCCTTACCGTCCACCTACTATGCTCGGGCACAGATCCACGTCGGCGCATTGATGTGAGAGATTTGAGTATAGAGAGTCATGGGGTACTCATCACCAAGGTCATCCGCACTAGGGCCTCATGTCTCTATTCTCTACATTTCAAAAGCAGATCTCCCGAACCCGGAAATGCTCTTGTAGCTGAGGTGTGCTATGGGAAAGAGGGGGTGCAGTTAGTAGGGTCGTTTCGTATTCGGGTTTAGGTATATTATACACGCGGGATAGGAACCTTCTTACCCCCTAGCCGAGTATTATATACCCTAAGGGGAGGGGGAGCTTAGGACCCAAATGATAAGCTGTGTGTTTTACCACATCCGATCCGCAACTCATTAAATTATGAGAAACGGCTCTGATTCCGATCTATTCACCCTATTATACATGTGCGAATAAAGAAAGCGATTGCTACTTGTGGTATCTCGGGTGTATTAGCAAAAGAAGTTCGGAAACTATTTCTGCTGATCCGACAAATCTGTGGGGTGCAAGGCTTATCTTTCCCGAGTTTCGAGGATACAGGAAGGCACAATTAACAACGTTTAAAAGAACACCTCAGATCAAACACTGATGGGGACTACGGGGTGATTCTAGAGATCATACCATCTCGGGTTCAAAATGTCTAGAGTCGGTTCTCATATTTAAGGTGGTTCTAGTATTCTAAGGATGCTAATACGAGGCCCTCAGGTACCAGAGGAAGAAGTCTATGCGCAGTTTATCTATCTGTCCATCTATCAATCTATCGCTGGCTAGGGAAAACAAGGAGGAAATGAATACATAAAGAATTAGAAAAAGAGGAGATTGTGTGGCGAGGAATTTATTCGGTCGAGGGATTGTAGTGAAGATAAATGATGCAAATTAACAAATGAAATAATCCTTCCGGATGCTGTAGGCCAAATACAAGGAACAGAAACTCGTGTGCCTTCGTAGGCAGACGTTAGCAAATATCAGTCAGTTTCAGAGGGGAATACAGACATACAAGTGGGATTTCCGCGGATGAGGGCGGTGGCGGACTTTTTGGATCAGGTTGTAGGGTTGATGAAAAGGGCGTGGAGGGGAGATGTGGGGCTGTAATAGTGTATGCAAGGCCCCTGAGGGCGAGGAAGGTTGGTGTTGGAAAAGGAGGAATCCTGCACGATTCAAAGGTAATCAATTGACTACCCTAGAACTCTACTTCAGCCTAGGCCGTTTAGAGCAGGTGGGTCGCCGCGCATTTGCGCCTCCCGCAGACACTCGGGTTTGCAGTAACTTCACTACTCCTTCATGTCCCTTCCCGGCAGCATACGAGAGTGGTGTACCGCCATGTTTATCAAGCCTGTTGGGGTCGACACCTTCCTGTTCTAGCAATAGCTTTACGACTCGTTCATGTCCCTCGACAGCAGCACACCCGAGTGGTGTCCAATCATCGCAATCTGGGCGATTGGGGTCGGTATCTTCCCGTCCGAGCAGTAGCTTGACCACTCCTTCATGGCCCTCGAGGGCAGCACGCCTGAGTGGTGTTTGATTATGCTTATCAGTGCGATTGGGGTCGATATCTTCCCGTCCTAGCAATAGTTTGACCACTCGTTCATGCCCCTTGAAAGCAGCACACCCGAGTGGTGTCCAATCATCGCAATCTGGGCGATTGGGGTCGACATCTTCTCGTCCTAGTAATAGTTTGACCACTCCTTCATGTCCCTCGATGGCAGCCCACCCGAGTGGGGTTTGATCATACATATCTGGGCGATTGGGGTCAACATCTTCCTGGTGTAGTAGTAGCTTAACCACTTCTTCATGTCCGCCAAGAGAAGCCCATCCGAGCGGTGTTCGATCGTGCTTATCAGCGCGATTGGGGTCGATATCTTCCCGCCCCAGCAGTAGTTTCGCCGCTCCTACGTGCCCGTTCCTCGCCACCCACGAAAGTGGTGTGCTGCCTATGCAATCTCGTTGGTTGATGTCGCAACCTTCAGCCTGTATCATTACAGTAACAAGTTCAACAATCCCGAAGAATGATGCGCAGTGTAGTCCGGAGAAGTGCGAATAAATATCGATATCTCCAGCATAGTTGGGATGCACAACCTGCTCTAAAAGTGATACGGCAGCCACGTGGCCTTCATACTGGCCCAAGAGCTCCAGTGCAAGGGTCCTCGAATGGTCTGAGAACTCCCTCCCCGCATGTGTTCCCCAGTATCTCGAGGAGTATTTGAGAAATGGCATGCTTTGGTGGTCTGGGAGAGGATGAGATGCGAGATTCTTGACCTGTTGCGAATTTAGATAGGTCAAGCATGTTTCTGCAAGTATCGTGTGAGGTTTATTGAAGAGGCCTGGATGAGTGCAAAGATACTCTTGGACGGTATAGTGGATTAACCGTACAATCGAAGCTTCCTTATCAACCGTGATTAAGCCTTGGCAACAATGAAGTAAGGTACCTATCGAAGGAATATTTTCGGAATCGAAATCCGTTGCTCCTATCTCCACTGCCAGAGCATGACACAGCTCATCCACCTGTAACGGCCGTTCCGAATGGCAGACCCATGTAAGAGTGGCCATTGCAAGTTTTGCCTCTTCTTCGCCCTGAGCATTTATACGCTCGAGCGTCGCACCATATGCATCAGCTAATCCTGCACCATCTTTTATTGACTGGAGTGCTTTTTTCCGGCGAGCAATGGTGGTTCCTCGCAAGATTGCCTTGATATGGAGAGAAGCGAGTAGGAATCTGGACTCAAATGTCAGCAACTAACTCAGGGTAGCTTTTCACTCGCTTCTACATACGTTTCCGAGTTTATTTCGGGAATGGTCTTCATAATCTCTGCCTCCAATGTGCTGCTCATTATCTCCGGGGCAGTGTCATTGCGGAGTTTATCGCGTAGATATCTAATGACACCATCTTCCGTAGGTTGTATCGATATAAAAACTGCTGCTCTATCTAATCTCTTCTCCACCTCACTCCGCACTTGTGGCCTTCCGGTCATAAATATGCGAGTACCGGGCGACCCCTGCAGAATCTGTCGTAGTGATTCAAGAACTACCATTCGATGCTCCGGCACGCATTCGTCAAGCGCATCTACACATATAAACATGCGTTTTGTAGCAGTGATGGCTTGAAACATCTTCAAAATCCCTGCAACTTGTAGTCCTCTACCCCCAATACCCTTTCTCCGCTTTCGGAAACTCTGGACTACCGATTCTGGAATTCTTTCTAGTCCGCTGACACACTGTCTCAGCAGGGAGCCGAGCATATTCACAGGTGACTGCTCATTCCGGGCAGCGAAGTCGAAATAAAAACACAAGACAACAGTATCTTCCTCCTCCTCCTCGGCCCCATTGCATAACTTGTCGATAACTAGCGAACTATTATCCCGACACATCAGGAATACAATTCTTTGATTTCCGGCAATGATGAATTCTCTCTTACATGACATAGCTCTTTCCCACTCCTGGATTTCCGTCGCAGAATAAGGTCGCATGGTTGGGTCCATCATCCTTGGTGGGATTATGCCATCGCCTAAATTCCTTGGTTTCCAGAAGCCAGGCTCCTATACCGTCTACTCGCCCGGCTCCGATGTCTTGATGCCGTATCCATGGCTCTAATGGGGACAACCACGCTAGTATTTTAGACTCGTCATCGGGGGCTGAGTAGTTGTTGAAGTTATTTGTGGTGTTGAAACAGTTGTCATTGTTGCTGAGAACTTGTGACATTTTCTGATTTCTGCGGCTTTGGATGATGAGAGGAGGGTGTTGGCAGACTTCGGGTCTGTTAAGGCAATTACTTCAAACTGAGGGAAGGCGGGGTTCACGGCAAAACCTCGCGCCTGACTAAAAACTCGCCAATCACTGGATCTGAAATTTGTTACACAAAGGTTCAAGGACAGGTTGTGGTAGAAATAGTGAGCAGGTCGGCTTGTACTCGAGTTATAATACCCTACTCGCAAACGCATGACGTTTGTGAACACAACCGGGTCTGCAGGTGCCACCAAATAGAAGATAGGCCAATAGAATACCTATGACAGCGCATGGAAAGTCAAACTGTGACCCAAATAGTTAGTAGTAGAAGTATCCCCAGTTCTTGAGGGCATACTCAACTTCGTTAAGCTTTTATCCATTAAAGTAAAAATCTCCGAGCTTCTCCAGGTCCTATCTTTCAAACAATTGAATATGTCTGCAATTCAAGTCAAACCAAGAGGAGGAACAACCTCAATGAGCAAGAGGGGTCAGATACTTGCCTATGCCACACTTAGGGGGCCACGGAAGATGACAATTCGGGAGATTTCAAAGGAAGCAGGTGTCCTGCAAAGCACCTGTTCAAACATTATTCGGGAAGCCAAACGGCGTGC
>Ga0307509_10001632_pt1 | contig 37609 bp, 34 predicted proteins | sample 10_EM_MG_FD_202245 | JGI IMG/M metagenome (GOLD analysis project Ga0307509, IMG submission 202245) | Populus trichocarpa ectomycorrhiza microbial communities from riparian zone in the Pacific Northwest, United States - 10_EM | ecosystem: Host-associated > Plants > Roots > Unclassified | place...
ACGAGGGCTTTTGCGGCATCGCGTTGATCTTGTTGATCGCCTCTTCGAGCGTGCCGAGCGCATTCGGGTTGGCCGGCTTGTCGAAACCGACATGGCTGTCGCTGATCTGCAGGAAGCTCAGTCCCGCGGTCTCGGCGGCGTTGGCGGCGTCGACCAGGCCGAGCGAACGGGGAACGCCTCCTGAAATGGTCCAGAGCACGCCGGTGCCGGCCCAGGTCATGCACTCCAGTACCTTGCGCCGGCTGACGCCGCGCTCTTCATCGTGATGGTGATCGAAATCGCTCATCGCCTGCTCTCCAACGACCCTGGATTGGGTTCGCGGAGGTGATCAGGCGAGGGTGGGGTTTATTCCCGGAATTTCCCAACCCGGACGGCCCGCGCCAGGACCGGGTCAATGACGTTTCCGTGTTTGCGGCTCGCGCCTTGTCTCTCGCTACCGGGATACGGCTGTCCACGACTTGTCAAGAAGCCGGCTCGATTTGGCTTGCATGTCGCCCCAATAAAATTCCATAATGATTGTAGTGGGTTACCTATCGTTTTGGTGAAAAGCGAATTGCGGGAGGATCGGTCATGCGTACCTTGTTAAATCGGACCGCGGCTGTGGCCTTGGCATCGTTGATGCTTGCGTCCAGCGCTTTGGCGGCTGACACGAAGGCGAAGCAGTCGACAAAGGCAGTGGCGGCTGACACGAAGGCGAAGCAGTCGACAAAGGCAGTGGTGGCTGACGCGAAGGTGAAGCAGTCGACAAAGTCGCATCGCCTCCTGATTCAGGTCGATCAGAACGATCCGGCTGTCATGAATCTCGCCCTCAACAATGCGACCAACGTGATCGAGTATTATCGGTCAAAGGGCGAAGACGTCGCGGTGGATGTCGTGACCTATGGCCCTGGCCTCCACATGCTTCGCGCCGATACGTCTCCGGTGCAGGACCGGATCAAGCAATTGAAGACCATTGCATTCCCGAGCACGATTCAGTTTTCCGCCTGCAACGTCACGAAGGAAGGCATGGAGAAGAAGGAAGGTCACCCGATCGACCTCGCGTCAGATGCGGTGCTCGTTCCTTCAGGCGTCATCCATCTGATGGAAATGCAGGAGGACGGCTGGAGCTACATCCGGCCCTGACGGGCTCTCATCAGCGCGCCCGGAAGCGCTGCTCTCTGTTTATGGCTTGTCGGACGAGGTATTCGCAGTCACGGGCGCCCACTTGCAGGCAGTTCCGACCTTCTGCCGAATGCCGGCTAGTCCGGCAAGCTCGAAGGTTGCTTCGAGGCGGACATTGCCTTTGTCCGCGACCGTGACCTTCAGTGTGGCGCCGTCCGGAATCGAGCGCAGGAGCTCGACGGAATCGCTCTTGTAGGTGGCAATCTTTCCATCAGCGGACAGCATCCATGGCTGCCGAACGACCGGTCGGTCGTTGATCTGATATTCGACCAGGAGGTCGTTGCCGCGTGGCACACCCCATCTTCCATTCGTTCGAATTGACAGTTCGGTATGTCGGGCACGGCAGCGAACCGTGAGCGTATTCGGGCCGTCCTTCACGTTCGATGTTGAGCTGACAACGGCGGTCACGAGCGGGCTGTAATCGACCGGCGACGTCGTCTCGCTGATAATCCAACCCGTTTCCGCAGCAGGCCTATCGTTCTTGTTCGCGGAACCACTTGATGGGATTGCCCCGGTCGGCACTTCGGCTGCCGGAGGAGGCAGATTCGCCGGGGCTGGCTCAGGCGCAGCATTTGATAGCTTTGCCGCTTCGTCAGCAGCCGTGCTGCCGACCGAAACGTCTGGCTGATCGGTTTGACCGGTCTCATTGGAAGCGGGGCGCTCCGCGGACGCTTTCGGTGGCGCAGCTTCAACCGGCGGCTCGGGCCGAGCCGTTTCGGAGGAGCTTCGAGGCGACACAGGTGGGGCGGGCGCTTCGGATAGAACGCGGTCGAGGCATTCGAGCTGGGCGGCTCGCCCCTTCGCGAAGCAATCGCCGCGCCGCGCTGGATCGTTCACTATTTTGGAGCAGATTGCGTCGGCAAGCCGGGCCGCCTGAATGCACGATTCCAATCTGGACACGTTGTCGTCGGCGGGCTGCGCCTGCGCGGTCATGCTCGCGAGACATAACGCAACAGTCGCCAGTCGGATCCCCATCACGGACGTCCGCTTTGTTTGCTTGCAGCCGATCGATCAAGCCAGTCCTGGGCTGCCTGGAACCGCTCCAGGCCCGGAGCGCCTGCCGAAAGAATGACGTCCTTCCATTTCGCATCAAAGCCCGGCGAGCGCAGCCTGTCGACGTGGCCGAAAAGCTCGTCGACAAATCGCGCCACGCGGCGATAACGCGGTGAATTGGGACGCCAGTTGAAGGCAGCCAGGATCGTAGGAACCGAGATCGTCGCGATCCGCTCCTCCTTGCCGATGAGATTGGGGTAGTCGGCTGGCTCGAGATATGAGGGCAAGTAGTAGTCGGCAAACTTCGGACCATACTCGACCGGCAGGAACTTGAATCCTTCCTCCCACTTTCCTTTCGCGAACGCATCGACCGGTTTTGTCGTGACGAAGACCACACCGTCAATTTCTCCGCGCTTCATCTGCTCCAGCGCCACCGGATGCGGGATGAACATTTTCTCGACGGTGATTCCGAGGCGGCTGAAGATCAACGGCCCGGAATAGGCGGCAGCGGTCCCTTGTGTGTTGAAGTTGACCTTCTTGCCCGCCAGGTCTGCCAGCGTTCGGATCTCGGGTCGAACGAAGACGTGCAACTCGGACGGAAACAGCGTGAGTATGCAGGCGATCCGCTGCTGAATCTGGGGGACCTGGGACTTGTACTCCTCCAGCGCGTCACTGTTGATGATGGCCGCATCCACCCCCTTGAGGTAGAGAAGGTCATTGACGTTTTCGGTGGGGCCGCGCGTCACGATCGGGAGCACGTGCATTTCACTCCCATCATTCACGGCTCGCGCGATTTCGGTCGCGAAACGGATTGGCGCGCCTTCGAGGAGGCCACCGGCGAGACCGACGGTCCACGCGTTGACCCGATCTCTGATGTCCGCCTCTGCCCGGCTTTGCGAGCGCAGGATGTCCGCAGGTCGTCGGGATTGGGCAATCGCCCGATCGGCAAGTGCAAAAAACACCAACAAAATTGCAACCAGTCTGGCGGAGAATACCATCGGATTCCCTCAACTACAGATAGTTAAAATCTTATAATAAGATATTGATTATACACGTGAAATAAGATCGAACCTAGCGCGCAAAAAGCTTTTGTCAGCCCGGCCTGTTTCCAGATACCGGCTGATGGCTCTGGATGCATTCCAAAGTTGAATCCGCACCGCGCTGCAGCCTCGAAATCAACTCATCTGGCCGATTTGACATTCGCATCCTGGAGGCGTGCTCGTGGGGCAGTGTCCGACTTCAGCCCGCCTCGGCTTCGAACGCCTCCAGGGCATGGAGCAGCAGCGCCGGCGCTTCCTGCGCCACGCAATGACCGACTCCGTCGAAACTCCACTGGCTCACAACGGGGATCAAGGCGACGGCCCTTGACACCATGTCCTTGTGGATTGACGCCGACCTCTCGGCGGCGGAGAGGCGCACGGGGCAGTCGATCTCGGTCAGCCACTTGAAGGGATTGCCGCGTTCGTCGCCGGCATAGACCTGCTCAATCGCTTCGAAAATCGGCAGCAGCATTGCGGATTCGATGTCCGGCCTGCAGAGCAGGCGTACCCGGCCGTCTGGCAGGGCGTCGAAGCCGTGCCGGATGTAGGCCCACAGTGCGCGCTCGGACCAGTTCGCAAATGCAGGCGCGGCGCGAAACCGCGCGAACGCAACCTCCGCGCTCTCGAACTCGACTTGACGGCGCAGCACGCCCTGGACCAGGGACATTGACTTGTCGCTCAAGCGCGCGACACGGGCGCGTTCGCTGCGCGGGTCCATGATGGTCGGCTCGATCGCGAACAGACGCGAGAAACGTCCTGGAAGCAGCTTTGCGGCGAGCAGGAGGTCGGTGGCTCCGGCGCTGTGTCCGATGCCGAAGATGTCAGACAGGCCGAGCGCTTCGACCACCACTTTCACATCCGATGCAAAATCCAGGAAGTGATAGCGATCGGTCGCCGGCTTGTGACCGGCGCCGTGGCCACGGCGGTCGAGGGCATAGACCGTGTGGCGCGACGCGAGTACGCTTGCCACCTCATCCCAGACCTCGCCAACGAACCCCGTGCCGTGGACCAGAAGCGCCGGCGGCTTATCGAAGTCTGCCACGCCCCATTGCGTAAGCGCGATGCGCGCATCGGCATGTTCGACACAGATTCGCTGTCGGTTGGTCACGCGCGGGAATCCTCGATGATCATCGTGGCCGCCTTCTCGGCGATCATCGCGGTCGGGGTGTTGGTATTGCCCGAGGTGATCGTCGGCATCACGGAGGCGTCGGCGATGCGAAGCCCGGCGATCCCGTGAAACCGCAGTCGCTCGTCGACCACGGCCATGGGGTCGGTCGCCGCGCCCATCTTGGCGGTGCCGACGGGATGGAAGATCGTGGTGCCGATATCGCCGGCGGCTTTCGCCAGCGCGGCATCGTCGTCGCCGACCGCCGGCCCCGGCAGATATTCGCTGGGACGATAGCGCGCCAGCGCCTTCTGCTGCATCAGCCGCCGCGTGGTGCGGATGGCGTCGGCGGCGACCTGCCGGTCCTCGTCGGTCGCGAGGTAGTTCGGCGCGATCGATGGCGCCGTTGCCGGATCGCCGTCACGGATCCGCACGGTGCCGCGCGAGGTCGGCCGCAGGTTGCAGGCGCTGACCGTGATGGCGGGAAAGCGATGCAGCGGGTCGCCGAACTTGTCGAGCGACAGCGGCTGCACGTGGAACTGGATGTTGGCGCGCTCGCGGGTCGGGTCGGAGCGGGTGAAGATGCCGAGCTGCGAGGGTGCCATGGTGAGCGGGCCACGGCGCCGGAGCACGTAGTCGAGACCCATCAGCCCGCGCCCGAGCAGTGAATGGTAGGTCTCGTTCAGGGTCTTGACGCCCTCGACGGTGTAGATCGCGCGCTGCTGCAGATGGTCCTGCAGATTGCGGCCGACGCCGGGACGGTCGCGCACGACGTCGATCCCGAGCGGAGAGAGCCAGTCGCCAGGTCCGATCCCCGAACGCTGCAGCACCTGGATTGATCCGATCGAGCCGGCGCACAGGATCATCTCGCCGCGCGTGCGCGCCTCGACCATCTCGCCGCCTGTCGTGAAGCGTACGCCGACGGCACGGCCGTCTTCGATGATCAGGCGGTCCACCAGCACATGGGTCTCGAGCCGCAGATTGGCACGGCCGAGCGCCGGCTTGAGGAAGCCGCGCGCCGAGGACCAGCGCCGTCCGCGCTTCTGGTTGACATGGAAATAGCTGACGCCTTCATTGTCGCCGGTGTTGAAGTCGGGAATCTTCCTGATCCCCATGTCCTGCGCGGCATCGCCCACCGCATCGAGAATGGCCCAGGACAGGCGTGGGGCCTCGATGCGCCAGCCGCCGCCGACCCCGTGATGTTCGCTCTCGCCGAGGAAATGATCTTCCAGCCGCCGAAACAGCGGCAGCACGTCGTCCCAGCCCCAGCCGGTGAGGCCGAGCTGGCGCCAATGGTCATAATCGGCCGCCTGTCCGCGCATCGAGATCATGGCGTTGATCGCCGAGCAGCCGCCGATCACCTTGCCGCGGGGATAGGCCAGCGAGCGTCCGTTCAGGCCGGGCTCGGCCTCGGTGCGGAACATCCAGTCCGAACGGGGATTGCCGATCGCGAAGAGATAGCCGACCGGGATGTGAAACCAGATCCAGTTGTCGTTGCCCCCGGCCTCCAGAACCAGCACCCGGGTGGCTGGGTTGGCGGAGAGGCGATTGGCGAGAATGCAGCCGGCGGTGCCCGCGCCGATAACGATGTAGTCGAAATCACCGTCAAGCCGCGTCATGGCGCTGTCTGCGCCGCCGCACGCGGCCCACACAGCGGACGCAACGCCTCGCGCTGCTCGCGCGTCAGCACCGTGATCGGATAGCGGGGTTGCCGCGTGGCCTGGTCGAAGAAGGGATGCGGCCAGGTCTGTCCGCCCAAGCGCCACGACAGAACCAGACGCAAGCTGCGAACGATCAGCCCGAAGCTCACACCCCGCACCTGCTTCGGAACTTCGCCGACGGCGTATTTGCCGAGGATCGCGCCGACCGGTCGGCCGAACAGTTGATCCGGATTCTGCCGGTCGCTTGCGAAGGATTGGGCGACCAGGCCGACGAAGGGAATCGACGGACTCACCGTATTGCCTACCGGCGTATTGCAGCAGCGCGCATACCAGCGATAAAGGCCTTTCGGCGACAGCCGCAAGGCTGCAATCCTGTCCTGGCCCTGGACGAAGGTGAGCGAGGCCGGGGCGACCTGCACGATATCGGTGCCACCGTGGCCGTCGAGCAGGTCGGCGCGGCCGAGCTGATGCGCATAGGCCTGACAGTCGTCGCAATAGCAGGTGATGCGGTTGACGGTCGGCGGCGAAGGGTCCTTCAACACGGCGCGGACCTCGCCGCAGCGGCAGCGCAGTTCGGCAGAAGCGTTCATCCCTCAATCCTCCCGATCGGGGATCGATGGCACAGCCCTTGTATCGCGGCAAGCTGGGAACACCGACGCGGCCGCTCCGGATGTCCCGCTCCCCGATGAGTGCCAGGGTTGGGTCGGAGGGGTGGGTATGCTAAAACCCTGGAATTCCTTCATAACCTCGATCGAGAGCCTCATGCCCATCGTCAACCGTGTCGCCGACCTTCAGCCCGATATCCAGGCATGGCGGCGTGAAATCCATCAGCACCCGGAACTGCTCTATGACACCCACCGCACCTCGGCATTCGTCGCCCAGAAGTTGCGGGAATTCGGCTGCGACGAGGTTGCGACGGGTCTTGGTCGCACCGGCGTGGTCGGGGTGATCAAGGGCAGGAAGCCGGCGGGAACGGGCGAGGTCAAGGTGATCGGGCTCCGCGCCGACATGGACGCGCTGCCGATCGAGGAGGCCACCGGGCTGCCCTATGCGTCCAAGACCCCGGGCAAGATGCATGCGTGCGGCCATGATGGCCACACCGCGATGCTGCTGGGCGCGGCGCGCTATCTCGCCGAAACGCGCAATTTCGCGGGCGAAGCGGTCGTGATCTTCCAGCCGGCCGAGGAGGGCGGCGCCGGCGCCGCCGCGATGATCAAGGACGGCCTGATGGATCGTTTCCGTATCGATCAGGTCTACGGCATGCACAACGGCCCGGGCATTCCGCTCGGCTCCTTCGCGATCCGCTCCGGCCCGATGATGGCCGCGACCGACGCCATCGATATCACCATCGAGGGACATGGCGGGCATGCGGCGCGGCCCCACAAATGCATCGATTCCGTGCTGGTCGGCGCCCAGCTGATCACCGCGCTGCAGTCGATCGTCTCGCGCAGCGTCGATCCGCTCGACTCGGCCGTCATCTCGATGTGCGAATTCCATGCCGGCAATGCCCGCAACGTGATCCCGCAGACCGCGCAGCTCCGCGGCACCGTGCGCACCTTGACCAATGAGGTGCGCGAACTGGTCGAGAAGCGGGTCGGCGAGGTTGTCGGCGGTGTGGCCCAGATCACCGGCGCCCGGATCAATCTGACCTATGAGCGGGGCTATCCGGTCACGGTCAATCACGCCGCGCAGACCGATATTGCCACGCGCGTGGCGAAGGAGATTGCCGGCGACGCCAATGTCGAGGAAATGCCGCCGATGATGGGCGCGGAAGATTTCTCCTATATGCTGGAAGCGCGGCCGGGAGCGTTCATCTTCTGCGGCAACGGCAACAGCGCGGGGCTCCATCACCCGGCCTATAACTTCAACGACGAGGCGATCCTCTACGGCACCTCCTACTGGATCAAGCTGGTCGAGAACACGATGGCGGCGTAAGCGCAGTCTGCGCTTGACAACGCTTCGAGGCGCCCATGGCCGATTTTGAACCGCCGGAGCGCCTCGTGATCCTGAAGACGGAGCACTGGGTGCTGAATCACCGCGTGGATTCGGCGCTTCCGGGTTATCTGATGTTGGGCGCGCGGATGTTTACCAATGATCTCTCACGGATGCCGCCGGAAGCACTCGCCGAACTTGGACCGCTATTGGCGCGGTCACAACAGGGTCTGGACGCGATTCTAAAGCCTGAGCATCTTTATATCGGACGCTTACGGGCATATCGCCGGATACGCGCTGCATTTTCATATCATTCCGGTTTGCGGTTGGGTGAAACAGAGTTTCTTCCGCGACCCGCGCTACCGTGTGCTGCGGAATTTCGATCAGCCCTCCCATGCCGGGCATACCGGCGACAAGACGGACGGCGGAGAACTGACGCTCTATGTCTGGCGCGAATTCTGTGAAAATCCTGTTCCGCCGCCGGTTTCGGGGCCATCGATTCCTGAAATCGTTGGACGCCTGAAGAAATTGCTTCCGGCGTGAGGGCCGGAGTGGGTTCCTAATATCTGAGCGTGCTGGTGATGCCGAACACAGCGGCATCGCCAATCCGTGAGATGCCGCTTGGATCGTTCGGGTTCGGAATCCCGCCGGAGGGACGAAACACATATTGAAAATACGGCGCCAGCAGCCAGCCCGGCTTGACATGGCCCTCGTAGATGATCTCGAGCAGGGTCTCGCTGCTTCGCACCGGGCTCGGCACGCCGGTGAAGGCCTGGGTGTCGCGATCGAAGTTGCGGGCGGCGTCCGAGATCCGCATATAGGCGGCCGCGATCCCGAAGCGGTCGAGAGGACGTCCGGGGACGAATCCGACGAAGCCGATGCCGCCATCCAAATAGAGGTCGATCAGGTTGCGGTCCGGCGGGCTGTAGGCGATCCGGCCGAACGCGGTGATGCCGGGCACCGATGCCGAGACGCCCTTCTCGGTCACGGAAGCAGGCCGATACAGCGTCTGTTCGATGACCGCGAAGATGCCGAAATTGCCGCGAAGCTTCGCCGCGATGCCGGTTCCATCGGGGTCCGCGATCGACTTGCCCTGCGCGGTGAAGCGCTGATCATCGAATGTCCCGAAGTGATACCAGCCACCGGGCGTGAAATTGCCCGGCAGGGGACGTCCGCCAATATCGACATTGTAGTCAAAGCGGACCTGTCCGATCGTCCACGGCGGATCGTTGACGCGAAACGCGCGCCCATGATTGTCGCGCAGCTGCGGATCTTCTGGCCCGGGCGACGCGTTGGTGCCGTTGAACATCGCCGCGAACAGCGTGACGTTGTCGGCGACTGCGGCCTTGACCCGGATGCCCGGGACCACGATCGGCGGGGCCGGTCCGCCGGCGGGAAGGTTGGTCGCCTTGATGGCGGGCCAGCCGAACGTGCCGTTGATGAAGAGATCGTCGGTCTCGCTGTCGAAGAACTCGACATCGGCAGCCTGCTGGCCGACCCGGATGTTCAGCGTGCCGTTGTAGAGACTCTGCTCGAAATAGGCGTTATAGAGCCGCGCGTCCGGCAGCGCCTCGATCTCGCTGATGGTGGCGAGGTTGTGCACGTAGTTGCGTGACAGTCCGCGGCCGTAGATCTCGTAGGTGTTGGCGAAGAGCCGGCCGCCGGTCCAGCCGACCAGCTTGTCGAGATCGGCATCCACGGAGAAATCGAAACGGCCGAAATGGATGGCGCCGCGGGAGGTGCCGCCGGTGAGGTTGCCGATGTTGTCGGCGATATAGGTTGCGCCGAAATTGAGGCCCTTGGCGGCCAAGCTGTCATGCCAGTCGTTCAGCCATTTCGGGGCGATCCACGCGGCGGCGCTTTCGTCCTTGGCTCCGGCATCGGCGTTTTCGCTCGCGACGACGGTCGCGGCACATGCGATCATCAAACACCATCTGGGTGCACCGGACATTCGCGGCAATCTCGTCCCGACCCTACTTGATGACGCCAATACGCTTCATGATGAAATAGGCCGCGCAGGATGACAGCACCATCAGCAGGGATGCCCACAGGAAAGCGGTGTCCAGATCGGTAAACGGTAGGCCTTTGGTGTTCATGCCGAAAATACCCGTGACCAGTGTCGGGGGCATCAGGATCCCGGTCAACACCGAAAGCACCCGCAGGCTCTGGTTGCCCTGCTCCTCGATTTTCAGATGCAGCTCTTCCTGCAGCAGGCGACTGCGTTCCCGCATTTCGACCACGGCGTGATCGAGGTCGTCGAGGCGTTGCGCGAGCCTGCCCGCGCGCAACTGCAACGCAGGCTTCAGGCCAGCGGGTCCCTTCTGCTCGAGCCGATGGAAGACGAGACGCAAACCCGACAGCTGCCGGTGCAGGCGGACGCAGCCGCGCCGCAGTCGGCCCAGCTTTTGGCGAAGGTCGGTGACGCTGTCCGACAGGACCTGTTCTTCGATCTCGTCGAGCGATTGCGCGATGCGGTCGGACATCCGGTCCATGGTATCGGTGACCTGCTCGACGATGGTTTCCAGCAGCGTGGCGACGCTTTCGACGCGGCGGCCGCCCTCGAGCGCGCGCCGGGTGGCTTCGACCGCGGCAAGCGCGTGACGCCGGCCGCTCAGCAGCAGCTTCTCGGTCATGGCGAAGCGCAGATAGCCGGTCTCCTCGGTGGTCTCGGCGATATCGCGCATCAGGTCCGAAATGACGCCGTGAACGCAGTCCTCGGTCGCATGCAGGTGTTGGTAGTTGTCGTTCGACAGCAATATCGCGCGCGACTGGGCTGGAATGCCGAGATCGGCCGACGCCAGCCATTGCAGAGACCGTACATCGGCCAGATTGAGATGCAGCCACAGCAATCCCTCGTGCGAGAATGGGATCGGCTGGTCGGCGGGAAGGACTTCGGGGCTGCCGTCGGAATGGATGCGAAAGGCCCAGACCAGACCTGGGATCGCAACAGAGGGGCTCGGCGGGCTCGATGCGTCGTGGACATCGCGGGATTGGGCAACCGAAGTTTCAGCCTGCATCTGACAAAGCTCAATCTGTCGTAATCCGAAAATTGCCAGGCCGGCGCCGACTGAAACACGGAGTCCATGCGAGGCGCGCCAAGCCAGTCCCTCGACCGCCCGGACGCTCGATTGAATGTCACGACTGTGAAACTAATATGTATCTGCCGCTATCCCGCAGCTTCTACAATTCGTTGTCCTGCTTATTGTGGTGACTGACTACGCGGCCTTAGAGCAACGTCAGATCGGCCGGGACGCGATATGCGCACCCGCCGGGCGCCGTACCGGGAGCCCGGCAGTGGACCGCGGCAATTCCAGCGCCGGCTTGTCGAAGCGACCGATTACCCATATTATTTTTTTATGACAAGGACGAAATTAGGCGTGAGTACCCGGCCAGGAGATGCGGTCTCGAGCGCCGAGGAGTTTCGAAGGACTGTTCAGCAGGAACTCGCGTCATTCGAATTGCGAGAGCGCGAGTGGCTTTCCCGGGATCGCAGCGATCGAGCTCGCCAACTCGCGGCCCGTCTTGCCTTGCCGGGATTGGAATCATTTGGATCAAGTTAGCCACCTAACCGATTCGTTTGCGGCAAGGCAGCGTGCTCCGATTCCAAAGCTCGTAGATCTATGCGGCCTGCTCCGATGCGAACTTCGGAATCGGGACACTAGAAGCCGAAGAACTTGGTCCGCAATGCGTCCTCGTATTTGGCCTTGGCGGCCTTGACAGTGTTGCGCATGTCGTCCTCGTCGAAATGCGCCTGCTCCCACTGGTCAATCTCGGCCATCGAGTGGTTGGCAGAGGCCAGCGCTTCCTCTTTGCGGATTGCAGCAATCCATGCCTCAACTGCGGCCTTGTATGCCGTCTGCAGTTCGTCGAGATCCTGATCCTCACTGCTCATGTCATGCCCCACATTGCCATCGTCGACAGTTCGATAACGGATTTGAATGAACAAACGAAGACAGGGCTAGGCGAGCCGCGCAGGGTTGGCCGCGCGTCGGCCGTGTCTGCCGCTCAATAGCGCTCCGGCACATACATCTCGGGCGGAATCGGGCCACGATGATAGTCCGGATTGCGAACGCGCGCAGGCAGCACGACGGGAGCGTGCGCGATCTCCTGATACGGAATCTGATCGAGCAGGTGGGCGATGCAGTTCAGTCGCGCCTTCTTCTTGTCGACGGCCTGCACCACATGCCAGGGCGCTTCCGCAATGTGGGTGCGCTCCAGCATGGCTTCCTTGGCCTTGGTGTATCGTTCCCAGCGGGTTCGCGCCTCGACGTCCATCGGGCTCAGCTTCCACTGCTTCAGCGGATCGTGGATGCGCATGGTGAAGCGCAAATGCTGCTCCTCGTCGGTGATCGAGAACCAGTATTTGATCAGCACGATCCCGAAGCGCACCAGCATGCGCTCGAAATCCGGAACCGAGCGGAAGAACTCCTCGACGTCGTCCTCGGTGCAGAACCCCATCACCCGCTCGACGCCAGCGCGATTGTACCAGCTGCGATCGAACAGCACGATTTCCCCGCCGGCCGGCAGGTGCGATGCATAGCGCTGGAAATACCACTGGGTGCGCTCGCGCTCGCTCGGCGCCGGCAGGGCGGCGACGCGGCAGACCCGCGGATTGAGTCTCTGGGTGATGCGCTTGATGACGCCGCCCTTGCCGGCGGAATCGCGACCTTCGAAAATGACGACGACCTTGAGCTTGTGGTGCTGCACCCAGCTCTGCAGTTTCACCAGTTCGCCCTGCAGGCGGAACAGTTCCTTGAAATAGAACCGCCGTTCGATGGTTTCTTCGGCGGTGTGGCCGGAAAGCTCGTTGGTGAGCGCATCAAGCCGGTCATCGTCGAGTTCGAGCTCGAGTTCCTCGTCGAAACTGTCCTGCATCTCGGCGTGAATGCGGTCGGGGTTGACGGGCTTCTCGGTCATGGAAAGCTCCAGCTGCGGATACGCTTGAAGTTCTTCACTCGTCATCAAAAGGCCCGCGCCTGAGCGCGGGCCTGGGTGCACATCTGTCTGAACCCGGACCGATCAGAACAGGTGCGCAAACACGAAGTAGAGCCCGCCCGACAGCAGGATCGCGGCCGGCAGGGTCAGCACCCAGGCCAGCGCCAAATTGCGGATGGTGGCAAGCTGCAGGCCGGAGCCGTTGGCGGCCATCGCACCGGCGACGCCGGACGACAGCACGTGGGTGGTCGAGACTGGCAGGCCGAACATGTCGGCGGCGCCGATGGTGGCGGCGGCAACCAGTTCGGCCGACGCCCCCTGCGCGTAGGTCAGGTGCGACTTGCCGATCTTTTCGCCGACAGTGACGACGATCCGCTTCCAGCCGATCATGGTGCCGAGCCCGAGCGCGATCGCGACTGCGATCTTGACCCAGTTCGGAATGAACTTGGTGGCGCTGTCGAGCGAGGCCTTGTAGGCGTTGAGGGTGCCGACGTCTTCCTTGCTCAGATCGTTTTCCTTGTCCTTCATCAGGAATCGGATCGCCTCCGAGGTCAGGTACATGTCATTACGGGTGTTGCCGACGGCCTCCGCTGGCACCTTGTTGAGCGAGCCGTATTTCTGCACCTGGTCACCGACGTCCTTCACCAGCACCGCGAGCGAAGGATAGGTGCCCTCGGTGATCTTGTGCGAGGAGACGTATTGGGTCACGGCTGGGCGCGGATCGCCGATGATGGCGTGGCCGGCGCCCTTGGCGGCGACGACTTTTGCCGCTGCCTCGGAGCTCTTCTGGAACTGCACCACCTGCGAGTCCGGCAGCGCGCGGTTCAGCGCGTAGGCGGTCGGCACGGTGCCGATCAGGATCAGCATGATCAGGCCCATGCCCTTCTGCCCGTCATTTGAGCCGTGGGCGAAGCTGACGCCGGTGCAGGTCAGGATCAGCAGGCCGCGGATCCACAACGGCGGCGCCTTGGGACCGTCCGGCGCCGCGTACAGCGCGGGATTGCGGACGATCATTTTCAGCAACAGCAGCAGCAGGGCGGCGAAGACGAAGCCGACCAGCGGCGACAGCAAGAGCGCATAGCCGATTTCAGTGGCCTTGCCCCAGTCGACACCGGAGGTGCCGTCGCGGCCCCGCATCAGGGCGTTGGCGACGCCGACCCCGATGATCGACCCGATCAGGGTGTGCGAGCTCGAGGCCGGCAGGCCGAGATACCAGGTGCCCAGGTTCCAGATGATCGCGGCAATCAACAGGGCGAACACCATCGCAAAGCCGGCGCTGCTGCCGACCTGCAGGATCAGTTCGACCGGCAGCAGCGAGACGATGCCGAAGGCGACCGCACCGCTGGAGAGAAGCACGCCGAGGAAGTTGAAGAAGCCCGACCACATCACGGCGAATTCCGCCGGCAGCGAGTGGGTGTAGATGACGGTCGCGACCGCGTTGGCGGTGTCGTGGAAGCCGTTGACGAACTCGAAGCCGAGCGCGATTAGCAGCGCGACGAACAGGAGCAGATAGGGCAGGTAGGCCGTGACCTTCACACCGGTGGCGTCGACATCGGCATAGATGCTGTAGGCGACGAACAGCAGCCCGGCGGCCAGAATTCCGAAAAACATGATCAGGGTCAAGGGATTGAACCCTTTGTCCAGATTGGGTCGTGAAGCCGGCTGGACGGGCGCTGGATCGCCCATCACGGAATTGAGTGTCGCATCGGTCATATGACGCCCCCGAAAATGCATTGGAGGCGATACTTTGATCGAGGGACTTGAAGGGGAGATGACAGTCTAGAACTTAACCCGTCGGTGACCGCGCGAGGTCGGAGACGTGCCAATCCGGACATGGCTCAATGCGGGCGGCTCACAAAAAGCGGATCGTCTGATGGTGGCGACAGCACCGGCTTCCAGTTGGTCAGCTTTTGCATCACATACCTGTCGTAGCGCACCCCACGCCACGACAGATCCACAAAGCCAACGGGATCAAGTCGCGCGGTCGTGGTGTTCCACAGGTCGTTCCAGGTCTCGTCTTTCTCGGCCACATAGAGTCCGACCGGACCAAGATCCGCGTCCCCGATAGCAAAGCCGATATATCGGTTTCGTTCGTTGACCTGAACAACCGGGAAACGGTCCTTGAGGTGCCATCGCAGCATCGAATAGATCCGGTAGTCCGTCGTCGCGAACCAGGTCGCGCCAATCTTGTCGCGTTCCCGGCTTGCAGCTTCGATGATCTGGGCGAAACCGGCCTCTTTTCCGATCGGATCGTTCGTGCCCAGATAATTCGCGCTTGCCGCGGTGTAATAAATCATCGCGGGCACGACCAGGCCAATTCCGCTCAGGATGGTCATGACCGCGGCGGCCGGCGCGATCCGCGCCAGCGGCGATATTGGCGCCTCCTGCTGCCACAACTTGAGATTGATAGCGGCGCAGGCAAAACCAAATGGCCAGATGAACAGCGGCCAACTGTCGCCGATGCGGCCATACAGTGAGCGTATCAGGAAAAACCCTAAGGGAAAGGCGACGCACATCGTGAGCAGGATCGTGATCGGGTCCTTGAGGCGAACCCCTCGCCAACCGAGTCTCGCGGTCCCGATCAGTACGACCGGAAACAGCATTGGACCCAGCAGGAAGAATTGCGTTCCCACGAACTCAGCCAGGAATTTCCACGACACTCCCTCGGTTTGGGTCGGCCGATTGATCTGAAACCTGAATGATTCCCAGTCGTGGATCGCGTTCCAGTAGAGCACGGGCGAGAAAATCACGAGGGCAAGGAGGGCTGCCAACCAGGGATAGGGACTCGAGAGCTGGGTCTTTCGCCAGGGCGGGAGAAGCGCATAGGCGATGATGGCCGGAAGCAGCAGGACGGCAATGTATTTTGACAGCAGGGCGCATCCGCCGAACACGCCTGCCAACAGCCACCATCGCAGATCATTCGACAATGCCAGCCGCACCAACGCCCACACCATGGCCACGGAGAACACGATCAGGGCCGTATCCGGGACGGTCTTCGTCATGAGGAGACCGTAATCAAGCGCGGCTTCCGGCAGCAGCACGGCGAGGATGACGCACCGCCAATCCCGAGCCGTTCGCCAGACGATGTCGGCGAGCAGGAGCTGCAGCACCAGCATGGCAAGCAGCCCGCTGAATCTGACGCCGAAGTTGGTGTCGCCAAAGATCAGCGTTCCCAGATGCACGCACCACGCGATCATTGGCGGATGGTCGAGATAGGAAACGACGTGCTCGTTCGACCAGGTCCAGTAGTAGGCCTCGTCGACCCGCAGCGGATTGACGACGGCGAACACCCCGCGCATGACGGTCAGGCCCGCAACGGTCAGGACGCATGCCGCGATCGATAGCTTTGAAGACTGATCCCGCAGCCAGACGGACGGGGCTGACCGCACGAAGCCGGCATGGCCTGACGATACAATGTCCGGATAGATACTCTCGACTGCCACGCAGACTCTCAGTGCTCTTCGCAGCAGCGGTTGGACACGATCTTCCTCTCGACGGGATGAAGTGTGACCGGTGCGGATGCCTGAGACGTCTTGTTGACGACAAAGCGGTGTATTGAGGGGCAAATATGCGGCGCCGCTGTGGAAGAAACGTCAGCAGCGATTTTCAACCGTCACGCGTGCGGGAATGGCAGATGCTCCTGCCGGGCGAGATCGAGCCACGACCTTGCCATCTCAGGATGCGCCGCATCTCGGCACCGGTGGAGGCGTTGTCCGGCAAGGCGCGGCGGCGACGGGTTCATCGCGAGTTGCACGCTTCAGCTCATCTGAAGGGTTCGAAATCCTACCGGGCGTCTAGGGCCTCGCGGAGAACGCTGGTGCCGGAAACTTCCGCTTTCGGGGCACCGCGCCCACGGCGTGACCTGCTGTCGGCTCGGCTTGGTGGCGAATGACCCTCAACCGACCTCGCGTCGCGACGGGCGCGACGGCATGGATCATTTAGCGCTACCAATTTTCGTCAAGCAAGCTGGGCCGCAGTCTCCAATCGACTTACATTCCACCCCAGTTCGGATAACGATTATCATACGGACTTGGCTGATCACCAAGTGGTGCTGGGTGGTAGTGGACCGGCGGCCCGGGCGGTGCGTAGGCAAAACCTGGTACTGTACCTACGATCACGCTTTGCTTGGCGCGAACGACGGCATGCCGCCGGTGTGAGTGAGACATCGTGGCGGCGTTGGCGGATGCATACAGGGTGATCAAAAGGCTCAAGGCCAAAATGGAACGCATCGTATCTCCCTCCGATCGGCCTGCTTGGCACTAAGATAGGATTTAGGTCATGTCGCCTCGATCTGTTGTGTCAGGACCAATCACAACCGCGGCATTATGGGTGCTTGCATCACCTCGCGGATCTGACAGAAGAGATATCCTGAGGGGCGCGAAACCGGCTGATATTCCTATTGCCAGCGAACTAATCTCCGCCCGTCATGCTTGCCCGCGCCGACGAGGTGATCGAGTGAGACGGCGCTTTCGCTATTGGCACATTGCGTCATGTGGCTTTGCCGCTCGATTTGATCGGTATCCGGGCTAAACGGACATGGCCGGACTGTGTGCTGGCTGCCGCGCAGCAGCTAAGCGGCGCGGGCGGATTTCATCACCGCCGCCGCGATTTTCAGGTCGGCGACAAAGCGCTCGTATTCTCGCGCCTTGGCGTCGGCATCGGGGAGCCGCAACAGATAGGAGGGATGCACCGTCACCAGCGCCTTGACGCCGTCGGCGAGGTCGATGATGCGTCCGCGATTCTTGTTGATGGTCGTGATCCTGCCGAACACGCTTTGGGCAGCGGTCGCGCCCATCGCCACCACCAGCGTCGGCCGTACCGCTGCCAGTTCGCGCTCGTACCATTGTCGGCAGGCCCGGATTTCCTCTGTATTCGGCTTCTGATGCAGACGGACCTTGCCACGCGGCACGAACTTGAAGTGCTGACCGCGTTGGTGACATAGACCTTCCCGCGGTCGATGCCTGCCTCGTCCAGCGCGCGGTCGAGCATCTGGCCGGCTGGCCCCACGAACGGTTTGCCGGCGAGGTCTTCCTTGTCGCCGGGCTGCTCGCCGATCAGCATGATCGGAGCGTGCGACGGCCCCTCGCCGAAGACTGTCTGCGTGGCGTCCTTCCAGAGCGGGCAGGCGCGGCAGTCCGCCGAGTGTGCGCGCAGTGTTTCGATATCGTCGGACATTTCGGTATTGCCTCCGGAAGGTTGCGCCAAGACGTCTTCGGCGTCACCTTTTCCATCGCCTTCACTTTCAGGCGCGCATTGAAGATGCTCGCATTAAAAAAACGATCCCGGGTTGTTGTGGTTTCGGCTTGAACCGTTCGGCAGGCCCCGCGCTCTGCAGCAGGTGAGGCTGTGGCTGGTGGTCTCCGAGAACGATGAACGGTCTGCCTTGTTCCGGGAATCCTGTAGCTCGGTACCGCTGGAGGTGCAGGCGGCGTCGTATTTCGCGGCATTCGCTGGGATGCCCAGCTTGCGCAGCCCATCCATCGCTTGAATCTCTTTGATTTTGCTTGTGAATCTTTACCGTGCGATCCCGGATTGACTCCGTCGGCACCGTTAGCTTTATATTAGAACGTATCATGAACAAATGAGCCGGCTACGGGTTCATTCAAACAACACCCGGTACGGCCCGACATCTCAAGAGGAGCAGCGGCGCAATGATGAGCGCACGCATGAGCACGCTTGCGACTTTGCGCGGCGATATCGCACGCGTCGAAACCCATGACGGCACGGCGCATCGATCAGGCCGCGCCGCGCTCGGCCATGCGGAGGCCGATGCGGCGCTGCAGGGCGGTCTCGCACGGGGCGCGATGCACGAGGTCTTTGCTGAGGCCGGCCGGCAAAGCGCCGTCGCGACGGGGTTCATCGCAGGGCTCTCGGGCCGAGTCGCGGCGCGGCGGCCGCTGCTCTGGGTGCGTCAGGATTTTGCCGAACTTGAAGCGGGCGCACTGTCGATGAGCGGCTTTGCCGAACTCGGTCTCAATCCGCGCCTGCTGGTGACGGTGCGCGCGGCCGACGCGGAAGCCGCGTTGCGGACCGCGGCCGATGCGCTCGCCTGCGATGCGTTGGGCGCGGTGGTGCTGGAACTCTGGGGCGAGACGCGCCAGTTCGATCTCGTCGCCAGCCGCAAGTTGACCTTGGCGGCGCAAGCCTCCGGCGTCACCGCTCTCTTGCTGCGGATCGCGGCAACGCCCAGCCCTTCGACGGCGGAGACGCGATGGATCGTGCGCGCGGCGCATTCGCCGCCAACGGCGCCATGGCAGGCGTGGGGCGCGCCGGTTTTCGACGCCGAACTCATTCGCAACCGTCACGGCCTTCTCGGGCGCTGGATCATGGAATGGAAATGTGATGAGTGCCTTTTCGCAAAGCAAGCGGCGGATTCTCAGTCTCTGGCTGCCGCGCCTGCCCATCGACCGCATCAAGCGCAAATTGGTGCGAGACGACGGCGGTTCGCGTGAGGACAACGCGTCAGAAAAAAATGTTGATCCGCCCAGCATCGTCGTCATCAAGGAGAACAACGCGCTCAAGATCCACGCCCTCGACGACGCTGCGGCGCGGCTTGGCCTGGAAGTGGGGCTGCCGCTCGCCAATGCCCGCGCCATCTGTCCGGATTTGAAGGTCTACGATGCCGACGAGGCGGCTGACGCCGAGATGCTTGATGACATCGCCGACTGGTGCGACCGCTTCACGCCGCTGGTGGCGCTGGATCGGCCACACGGGCTTTATCTCGACATCACCGGTTGCGTGCACCTGTTTGGCGGCGAAGCCGCCATGCTGCAGCTGGTCTGCAGCCTGCTGACCGCGCAGGGCTTTGCCGTCTCGGCCGCGATCGCCTCCAACCCGGTCTGCGCGCGGACGCTGAACCGGCATGTCCATGGCCGCATCGTCCGCGATGGCGAGGAAGCCGAAGCCGTCAGTCCGTTGCCGGTCGCTTCTCTCGGCGCCGGCGAGGCGATCACGGTTGGCCTGCGCCGCGCCGGGCTCAAGACCATCGGCGAGGTCGCCGCGCGCGCCCGCCATGAAATCACCGCGCGCTTCGGCGCTTCCTTCACGAGCCGCCTGGAACAGGCGCTGGGGCAGGGCGATACGCCGATCAGCCCACGCAAGCCGCTGCCGGATTACATCGTCGAGAAGCGTTTCGCCGAGCCGGTCGCGACCGAGACCGTGATCGCGGCGGCGCTCTCGCGCCTTGCCGGAATGCTGGTCGCCGCCATGGCGCAGCAGGGCAAGGGCGCCAGGCGGCTGGAGGCCCATTTTTTCCGCACCGACGGCGCGGTGCGCACCATTGCCGTCGACACCGGACAGCCGGTGACGCGGCGCGAGGTGATCGACCGCCTGTTTCGCGAGCGGCTCGAGGCTTTGAGCGATCCGCTCGATCCCGGCTTCGGCTTCGATCTGATCAGGCTGTCGGCCAGCCGCAGCGAGATCGTGGTCGAGGTGCAGCGCGATCTTGATTCCCATGCGCATGACAATGACGAAGTTTCAGCCCTGATCGACCGCATCGCCGCGCGCATCGGGGGAAAGCGCGTCGTTGTCCATCTGCCGCAGGACACGCATCATCCGGAGCGCGCGGCGCTGGCGGTGCCGGCGCAGCAGCATCTCGCCGCCGCTACCCAAGCGGTCTGGCCGGAGCGGGCGGAAGGCGAGCCGCCGTTGCGCCCGTTGCGCCTGTTCGAACGGCCGGAGGAGATCAAGGTCATCGCGCAGGTGCCGGACGGCCCGCCCGCTCGCTTCATCTGGCGCCGCGCTACGCACGCCGTGGTGCGCGCCGAAGGACCCGAGCGCATCGCCATGGAATGGTGGCGGCCGCAGGGCTCCGCGCTGACCCGCGACTATTTCCGCGTCGAGGACGAGAACGGCCTGCGCTTCTGGCTCTATCGCGACGGGCTTTACGATCGCGAGATCGAACAGGAAGAGGGCCGTGCGGTGCATCCCGCCTGGTTCATGCATGGGCTGTTCGCATGAGCGCACGTTCCTATGCCGAGATCGGCGTCACCAGCAATTTCTCGTTTCTGCAGGGTGCCTCGCATCCGCAGGAATATGTCCATCAGGCCGCAGCCTATGGCTTCGCCGCGATCGGCATCACCGACCGCAACACGCTCGCGGGCATCGTGCGGGCCTATGCCGAATTGAAAAACCCGGAGCTGACATCGCAGCCCAAATTACTGGTCGGATCACGCCTCGTCTTCATCGATGGCACGCCGGATATCCTGGCCTATCCGCGGGACCGGCAGGCCTACGGCCGGCTCTGCCGCCTGCTCAGCAAGGGCAAATTGGCCGCGGAGAAGGGCGACTGCCATCTGCGCTTTGCTGATTTGGCCGAATTCAGCGAGGGGCTGTTGCTGGTGCTGGTGCCGGCCTATCGCTTCAAGGCTGATGATATCGCAGCCGTCCTGAACGCGCTGCGCGGCCTGCCCGCCGAGGGGGTCTGGCTGGCCGCCAGCCCCTTTCATCGCGGCGACGACAGGCGCCGCCTGGCCCGCTTGCAACGGATCGCGAGCGATATCCGCGTGCCGCTGATCGCCACCAACGACGTGCTCTACCACAGCCACGAACGGCGCGTGCTGCAGGACGTCGTCAGCTGCATCCGCGAAAAGACCACCATCGAGACCGCGGGCCGTCTGTTGGAGGCCAATGCCGAGCGGCATCTCAAACCGGTGGCCGAGATGCACAGGCTGTTTCGCGACCATCCCGACGCGATCAAGGAGACCGTGCGCTTTGCCGATCGCATCGATTTTTCGCTCGATCAGCTCAAATACCAGTATCCAGATGAACCGGTGCCGCCGGGCAAGACCGCGCAGGCGCATCTGGAAGATCTGACCTGGGCCGGCGTCGACAAATATTTCCCGGGTGGTGTCGATGAGGTGCTGCACGCGACCTTGAGAAAAGAACTCGATCTCATCGCCGAGCTCAACTACGCGCATTATTTCCTGACCGTGCACGACATCGTCCGCTACGCCCGCTCGCAGCACATCCTGTGCCAGGGCAGGGGATCGGCGGCGAATTCGGCCGTGTGCTATGTGCTCGGCGTCACCTCGGTCGATCCGACCAAGGTCGATCTGTTGTTCGAACGCTTCATTTCCAAGGAACGGCTGGAGCCGCCGGATATCGATGTCGACTTCGAGCATTCGCGGCGCGAAGAGGTGATGCAATATGTCTATCGCAGGTATGGCCGCCACCGCGCCGCCATCATCGCGACCGTCATCCACTACCGGCCGCGCAGCGCCATCCGCGACGTCGGCAAGGCGCTTGGCCTGACCGAGGACGTCACCGCGCTGTTGGCCGACACGGTGTGGGGCAGCTGGGGCGATGGCCTTTCTGAGATGCAGGTGCGGCAGGCCGGGCTTGATCCGCACAATCCCATGATCGACCAGGCGGTGCGGCTCGCCGCCGAGCTGATCGAGTTTCCGCGCCATCTGTCGCAGCATGTCGGCGGCTATGTGCTGACCCAGGACCGGCTCGATGAGTTCGTGCCGATCGGCAATGCCGCGATGGACGACCGCACCTTCATCGAATGGGACAAGGACGACGTCGATACGCTCTGCATGATGAAGGTCGATGTGCTGGCGTTGGGCATGCTGACCTGCATCCGCAAATGCTTCGATTTGATCGCGGACCACAAGGGCCTTCGTTACGAACTCGCCGATATCAGATCGGTCGATGACGACGAAGTCTACCAGATGCTGCAGAAGGGCGAGTCGCTCGGCGTGTTCCAGGTCGAGAGCCGCGCGCAGATGAACATGCTGCCGCGGCTGAGGCCGCGCACGTTCTACGATCTCGTCATCGAGGTCGCGATCGTGCGGCCCGGCCCGATCCAGGGCGACATGGTGCATCCCTATCTGCGCCGCCGCAACGGCATTGAGAAGGTCAGCTATCCCTCGCCATCGCCTGAGCATGGCGACCAGGATGAACTGCGCCGGGTGCTGCACAAGACCCTCGGCGTGCCGCTGTTCCAGGAACAGGCGATGCGGATCGCCATCGAGGCGGCGAAGTTCACGCCCGAGGAAGCCAACGGGCTGCGCCGCGCCATGGCGACGTTCCGCAATGTCGGCACCATCGGCAAATTCGAAGACAAGATGATCGGCAACATGATCGCGCGCGGCTATCAGCCTGAGTTCGCGAGAAACTGCTTCGACCAGATCAAGGGCTTCGGCTCTTACGGCTTTCCGGAAAGCCATGCCGCGAGTTTCGCGCAGCTGGTCTACGTCTCGTCATGGCTCAAATACTGGCATCCCGATGCGTTCTGCTGCGGGCTGTTGAATTCCCAGCCGATGGGCTTCTACGCGCCGGCGCAGATCGTCGGCGACGCCCGCAAGAACGATGTCGAGGTGCGCGAGATCGACGTGTCCTACAGCCATGCGCAAAATACGCTGGAGGAGACCGGCGGCAGATATTGCGCGGTGCGGCTCGGCTTTCGCCAGATCGACGGATTTCATTGGCTCGATCCGGATGAAGAGCGGTTGAAGCAATTGCAGGCGTCATTTCGGGATACGCCAATTGTCGCGTCTGAGGATTTCGTGGCTTTATCGTCATTCCGGGGCACGCGAAGCGTGAACCCGGAATCTCGAGATTCCGGGTTCGTCGCTATCGCGACGCCCCGGAATGACGACGGAGAGGCCGACGACTGGGCCGACCGCATCGTCGCGGCGCGCGCGCGCCGTCCCTTCACTTCGCTGGAGGATTTCGCCCGCGACACCGGCTTGCCGAAGCGCGCGCTGATGCTGCTGGCTGATGCCGATGCGTTCCGCTCGATCGGCCTCGATCGTCGCGCGGCGCTGTGGGCGGTGCGGCGGCTGCCCGACGACGTGGCGCTGCCGCTGTTCGAGAGCGCCGCCGCGCGCGAGCAGCCGGACGAGAATGCGATGGCCTTGCCGCAGATGCCGCTGCCCGAACAGGTGGTCGCGGATTATCAGACCATCCGGCTGTCGCTGAAGGGGCATCCGATGCAATTCCTGCGATCCCGGTTTGCCGCCGAGGGCGTGCTCGCTTGCCGCGAGGTCAGCCATGCCAACGACAGGCGCCGTGTCCGCTGCGCCGGCGTGGTGCTGGTGCGCCAGCGCCCGGGCAGCGCCAAGGGCGTGGTGTTCATGACCCTGGAGGACGAGACCGGCATCGCCAATATCGTGGTGTGGTCGAAGGTCATGGAGCGCTTTCGCAAGGAGGTGATGGGCGCGCGCCTGGTGCTGGTCGAAGGCCATATCCAGAGCAGCCCGGAAAAGGTCGTGCATCTCGTCGCCGAGCGCCTGGTCGATCGCAGCGGTGATCTGCTCCTGCTCTCGGACGACAGGCTCGGCCGCAAGCCGGCGGTGCCGAACGGCACAGCGCTGGTTGAACCTTTACACGAGATGCCGCAGGACGACCGCCGGCCACATCCCGCCGATCCCGCGCAGAAGGCGCGCCATCCCCGCAATGTGCGCATTCTGCCGCGCTCGCGGGATTTTCATTGAGGGGCGTGGATTTCCCTCAGGTCCAAACGTCGACTACCCCATCTCGCGCGTATTGCCGTCCAGGCCGCCTGTCCGGCGGTCCGATGCCGGGCCATCTGCATCATGCGCACGATAGAGCCATTGCGGCGGCCGGGTGTGGTCGACCCACTCTGCCGACTGCCACCCACGTCCACGCGACGAGCTTGCCTGGGATTGCGGCCGGCGCCGCATCTGGGTCAGGAAATAAACGGAACTTCCCGCGAAACCCGATATCGTGATCGCGCCGAATGTCGCCAACAGCAGCGACTTGAGCGAGTCCGGCGTTCCCGTTACGGGCGTGTCCGCGCTGGTCAGCGCGGCCGGCGGGACCTTGGGCGTCAAGTCCGCCGTGTCCGCATCCTGTTTCGCATCCGGTGTTGCGGACGCAACAGCGAGCGACGAGGACGTCGGTGGCTCGATAGAAGCGACGAGCACGCCTGCCGGTTCCGGCCATCGCGAGGCCACCACCGCCTGCGGACTTTCGCCGGAGACATTGTCCGGCTGATCTTGGTCCGGCTGGTCTTGCCCGGCGCCTTTTGGATAGTCCGAGGCGATCAGCGTCTGCTGCGAAACTCGTGGCGTATTCTCGTCGCCGCCTTGCGGCAATCCAAGTTCCGCATAGGCGTTCCTGGTCGCGGGCGGCAACGCGGGCTCGGGCTCGCTCACGCTCTCGCGCGACGCGACGATCGCGGCGTGTCGTGCGCGTTGCGAAATGGCCGCGTGCGAAGACGTCCCGGTTTCCTGGTGCAAATACCAGCAACGGCGTTTGCTGCCGCGATCAATGACGTAGTACCAATGCTGGCCCGGGGGCGTGACCTCCTTTGGCTTGGTGAGGCATTCTTCAGCTGCTTCGACCGTTCTCGCGGGAATCGTCGCAAACGGTACGCTCACCACCACGCCGGCGGAAAAGACCGAGACAAATTTCGTCGCCCGGTACCTCATGCGCGCCTCCAATTACTTGCAACTGCGATGAGTGCAACTTTCCTGACGTTTGGGTTCGCAATGAGGCGCTCGCAGGTTCCACTTATGGAACTGTGGATAAGCATACCGCTGGCCTGCGTATACGCTGTGCAATGCGGTCGATCTAACCGGATCGTGATCGAGGCAGTGAGTATCATCCGGGCGATGAAGGCGGCCTCGATTTGCGATAAGCTGGCCGATGGTGAAGCAGCTGCGACGGGAAGCGCCGGACGGTGGTTTGGGGAGGCTCTTCGGATGAACTTCGATCGGTACAGGAGCCCGGTTGCCATGAGCGATCCCGGGCGTCACGCCGCCCTGTTCGACGGCTTGCCGCGCGACACCGGTACGCTCGCCGAGACGGTGCAGGGTCTCATGATCCATCAGCACATTGCCCCTGCCTACGGGGTGACGCTCAGCCGCGACCAGCAAGCCCAGTCACATGTTCGCGCCGTCGAGACAATTCTGGGTGACATCGTCGCGCGCGACGGACGGCCGCTGTCCGCAGCGCGAGCTCCCAACGCGCGGCAGGTCGGTGTCTGCAGGCACTTCACGCTTCTTCACGTGGCGATGTTGCGCACACAGGGCGTTCCGGCGCGTGCCCGCTGCGGCTTCGGTGCCTATTTCGAAAAGAACAAGTACATCGACCATTGGGTGACTGAATACTGGAACGAGGCAAGGAACTGCTGGGTCTTGTTCGATGCCCAGATCGACGATCGCCAACGCGAACTCTTCCGGATCGGGTTCGATCCGGCAGACGTCCCGCGGGACCAGTTCGTGGTTGCGGGCGATGCCTGGTCGCTCTGCCGTGGCGGAAGCGCCGATCCAGCCGCCTTCGGCATCCTCGACATGCACGGACTTTGGTTCATTGCGGGCAACGTCATCCGCGACATCGCCGCTTTGAACAACCGTGAAATGCTGCCGTGGGACCTTTGGGGCGCCATGCGCCGGCAAGACAGCGAACTGGATCTCGGCTTTTTCGATCGGCTGGCAATTGTCAGCCGCGCGCCCGATGCTCACGTCGATGAACTCAGCGCGCTCTATCGCGATGAGCGAGTGAGCGTGCCGGGAACCGTGTTCAACGCCGAGCTCAACTGCCAGCAGGAGCTGTAGCGAGCCGATGCAACACAAGGACCTCGTCGGCCGCAATCGGTTGAGGGGTCGCCCGCGTCGACGCGTCGCAGACGTGCCACAAGCGGAAATCAGGACTTGGCTTTGCCGTCGTTGACAGTCAGCGCAACGGAAGCCTCCGTCGTCAGCAGGAGGAAGGTAAATGTCTCCTGAAGGTAGAGGCGGACGGTTTTTTCAGTGTGGCTGAGATAGCCGATCGACACGTCCTCGCCGATGTACAGACCGAAATCGCCGCCGCGCGTCGTCAGCACGAAGGCGCCGTTGATCGCCGGCGCCCAGATGATTTCGCCGTCCACCAGGCCCTTGATGTGCCGCAGCACCGGATAGCCGTGATCGCTGGTCTCGCTCAGGGCTACATAAGCGTCGGCACCCAGCAACACCGAATAGGGACCGTTGACACCCTCGAGGCGCAACCGCCCCAGTGCCTGGGCAATGACGTCGGGATAGGCACGCACATCGGGCGGAAGGGTCAGGACCGGATTGCTGGTTCCCTCGCGGATGCCACCGATGCCTGCGGCGGCGTAGCCCTCGAAGATCGCCCGGTCCTCGGCAAAGGCCAGGAGCCGCGCGGCATCTTTCGCGGGCTGCCAATCGGAATCGTTGGCGCCACGCTCCACGTCATCGATGTGCTGGCGATCGAGTTCGAAGGGAACGCGGAGTTCGACCAGCGGCTTGACCTCACGCTGTCGCGCCAGGACACCGTCTCCCGGCGCCGTGACATCGCGCAGATGGCCCGTGCCGATGGCGGAGAGCGCAATTCCACCTGGCCCCTTCACGTCGACGACGCGCCGTCCAGCTAGGTAGCGCTTGATGGTGCGCGACGTTTCCTCCTCGATCTCTGACCAGGCCGCGTCGGATATCGGAGCAAGTTCGCGGTGAAGATTGTTCATGAGGCGGGGTCTCCTTTGAGCGAACCAATGTCGAGCGAACCTTGGCGTTTCGGCGGAGGCTTCGGCGCCGGAACGGCAGGCGTGTCCGAAACTCCCGCGGCCGCATCGTCGTCCGCGATATTTTCCAGGAAAGTCGCTGATGGCACGAAGAACAGATTGCCGGTCCTGGCGACGCTGAAATCGAGCAAACGATCGTAATTGCCGGGCGGCTGACCGACGAACATATTTTCGAGCATCTGCTCGATCGTGCGCGGCGAGCGCGCGTAGCCGATGAAATAGGTGCCAAACTCCTTCTCGGCTGCGCGGCCGAACGGCATGTTGTCGCGGATGATCTTGATTTCCTTGCCATCCACGACGACCTTGGCGAGCGCGTTGTGGGCGTAAGCCGGTTTCACCGCGTCATCGAGCTCGATGTCGGAGAGCTTGGTGCGGCCGATGATGCGTTCCTGGGCTTCAGTTGATAACGCATTCCAGCCAGCCAGATCGTGCAGGTATTTTTGCACGATCACGTAGGTGCCACCGGCGAAGACGGCGTCTTCGGTCGCCACATGAGCGGCATCGATCGCGGCTTGCCCCGCCGGGTTTTCCGTTCCGTCGACAAAGCCGAGGAGATCGCGGTCGTCGAAATAACGAAAGCCATGCACTTCGTCGACCGGTGAAATGGCCTCGCCGAGCCGGGCCATGATCTGCGTCGCCAGTTCGAAACAGAGGTCCATGCGCTTGGCGCGAATGTGAAACAGGAGATCGCCAGGCGTCGCGATCGCATGGCGCGATCCGCACCTGATCTCCCGAAAGGGATGCAACTCCGCCGGCCGCGGCTGGCCAAACAGCCTGTCCCATGCGTCGGATCCGATCCCCATCACACAGGAGAGGTTCCCCTCGATATCGCGGAAGCCAACTGCACGCACCAGCGCCGGAAGGTCGCCGCAAAACGACCGCACCGCCGCGCGAGGCGCGCCGCCAGGGTTGATCGTCGCGACGAGAAAGATCGCGGTGCGAGTCAGGGCCTGAACCACCTGCTGAGGCTCGGGAGGTTGGGCGGACTGCGCGACGGGCGCAGTCATTGGACCTGCTCCGTCTGTCGTGCCCATGTGAAAGAAGCCATTCGTCGTCTGCCTGATCGTTGCGGGATGGCTGCGGATAACAATTCACCTTCGAACCGGTTTTGCGCCTGCGCACCGCTCGAAACACCGCCGGATGGAGATCGGCGGTGCCGCAGCACCTTATCGGCAGTCTGGCCCGGATTCAAATAGCGCGAGCCTCATCCAGCCGAGTGGGGGTGACCGAGCGCCCGCGCTCGTGGCAGTTCATCGGGCGGCGCCGCTGCATAACGGCGATGTCATGACAGGGCCGCGCGCTCGCTTGGCGCGAGTTCGCGCGGCACGGCGCAGGGCGCCTTGGTCCGATCGTCAAAGAACGGCGTGGGCCGGCCGAGCCCGCGCACCCACCAGCCGAACTGAATTGACGCGCGGCGGACAAAAAGCCCGACAGACGGCGGAGCGGGCGCGTGCGGCGGCAGCGGCCCTAAGGCGGAGCGTTCGAAGATCCGGCAGCGCGGCGGACCGAGCACTTCGTCCCGGGAACGACCGTCGGCCGCGTGGCCCATGAACGAATGAATGATGCCGATGACCGGGAAGCCCGGGCGGGAGGCGGAGTTCGCAATCGGAGTCCGGCAACATTCGGTGTACCAGCGCAACACCTTGTTGGAGAGGCGCAGGCAGCGCAGGGCGTCCGTGCCCGTGGTGAGCTTCACGCGCGCGGGCGGCATGTGGAAGATGTCGGTTCCACCTGCGGCATCGAGCACGTCCACCCGGTCGAGGAAACGCGCGAACGCCTGGCAATCCCCGCAGTAGCAGACGAACCGGAAGCCGCTGGACGGGGAAACGCCGCTTGCGACGCCGTGCATGTGGCCGCAGCGGCAGCGAAGCGGGAGGTCGAAGAGCATCCGCTCCGGATCAATCGTCGTGTCGTGGATTGGCATCGTCCGCCATCTTTCCGCGCCGGAACTGTTGGGGCGTCATTGTTGATTTTTGCGCCGCCTCAAATTTGCGAGTGCGATCTCCGAGAGGCAAGAATCGAGCAGGAATCGAGCAGGAATCGAGAATGGGTCCTGAGAGACCGCGACGCAGCGGTGAGCCGTGCGCCTCTTGCTCGAACGAGGATGCCCCTAAAGATCGAAATTGGTGGGCAGCATGACCACGTCGCGAATTGTCATGCCGCGTGGCCGCGTCAGCATGAACATCACCACCTCGGCCACGTCGCTGGCCTCGAGCAGACTTCCCGACTCCCTGGCCTCCTTCAGCTTCTCGGGCGGCCAGTCGGCGAGCAGCGCGGTGATCACGGGCCCCGGTGAGATTGAGCCGACGCGAATGCCGTGCTTGAAGACCTGGCGCCGCACCGTCTGGACAAAGCAGTTGATCGCCCATTTCGACGAGGCATAGACCGGCTCCCAGGGCGTCGGAAAATGCGCCGCCAGCGAACTCGTGACGATGATGTCGCCGGTCCGACGCGCGATCATGTGAGGCAGCACGTCGTGCACGTTCTTCATCACGACGTTCACATTCAAGTTCAGCATCCGGTCGATGGCTCCGGTGTCGGCATCGACCAGCTCGCCGCCGACATACGTCCCCGCATTGGCATGCAGGATGTCGAGCTGGCCCGCTTTTTCCAGCACCCTCGGCAGCAGCGTTGCGCAATCCCTGGGGTCGAGCAGGTCGATGACCAGCGGGATCACAGCGTCGCCGTGCTTGTCGCAGAGCGCCTGCAGCGCGGCCTCGTCGCGGTCGACCATCACCACGCGCGCGCCAGCGGCCAGCATCGCCTCGCTGCTCGCCAATCCGATGCCCGACGCCGCCCCGGTCACGGCGGCAACCTTGCCTTCCAATTCTCTCGCCATGGGTCTTCACCTTGCCGGGGTTGCGATCGCGGGTTGCTTGCGTCCTCAGAAATTGACGCGGTTCGAGATCGCACCGTCGACCACGAGGTTCGAGCCTGTGGTGAACGAAGACGCGGGGCTGGCTAGGAACACGGCGGCGCTGGCGATTTCCTGCGGCGTCGCCATGCGGCCGGTCGGATTGCGCGCCAGCGCATCCTGATAGCGCTTCGGCATGTTCTGTTCGACCAGGTTCCAGACGCCGCCCTTGAAATACACCGTGCCCGGCGACACCACGTTGACGCGGATCTTCTTCGCCGCATATTGCCGCGCCAGTCCCTTCGCCATGTGGACCAGCGCCGCCTTGATCGGCCCGTAGGAACCGGCCGCGTCGGCCTGCGCCGCCGAAACCGATGAGATGATCACGAACGCGGCGTCGCCGGTTTTTTCGCCGCTCGTCTCGAGAAACGGTCGCGCGGCCTCGAACGCGTGGACGGCGCCGAGCACATCGAGCCGGAAGTTCTGCTCCCAGGAGGCGGGATCGTTGCCTTGCGCCATCGCGCCGGCATTGGAAAACAGCATGTCGATGCCGTCTAACTCCGTGGCAACACCGGCGATCCAGGATGTCAGCATCGCCACGTCGGTGATGTCGACCGGCGCACCGGTCGCGCGCACGCCCAGCGCCTTCAAGTCGGCAACGGTGCTTGCGACCTGATCCGCATTGCGCGCGCAGACCGCGACACTGGCGCCCTCGCCAGCGAGCGTATCGGCGATCGCCCGTCCGATGCCGCGCGTGCCCCCGAGCACCACCGCGTTCCGTCCCTTCAAGCCCAGGTCCATTTGGATGTCCTTGTTCCAGTCTTTGCTGCCTTGTCTGACAGTGTAACCGCACGGGACTTGCGAAACAAAGCTCAAATGAGACCCGCGTGCTGCGTCAAGAGCCGGCTCGCGTTGGGCTATGGACGACGGCCGGATGGCAGCAAGAATGCCAGGGCCAACAGTTGTGCGGCAAAGGCCAGGACCTGGCACGCCCCACGGATATTTCCCCAATACCAGAACCCCTCGAACGCTCGCTGCAGCGTCGCTGAATCCGTCACGTCCCTGATGCTCAGCATGATCGGCGCGGCTTTGATGGTGAGGGCGAGGCCCGCCGCCGCGAAGAGCACGGCCGCATACAAGGCGAGAGCAACCGCCCGGCGAGCGCTGCGTTCGAAATGAATGCTAATCGCGGCGGCCAGGGTGAGCAGAGCACCGCCGAGCGCTTCGAGCGGATAGAGAAAGCGACCATTGCCGAGGTCGGCGCGGCGGCTGAATTCCGCCCAGGCCACGGCCCCGACGTCTTGCCACGCGGGCATCGCCACCAATGCGCGGTCAACGTTGCCGCCAGCGAGCCATCCACTCACCAGCGTCGCTGCGATCAGCAGACTGCGTGTCAGCAAGGACATCTGACTCATCATCGTCAAGACAGGGTCTGCGTGCAATTGCTGACCGGTCTTTTCAAACCGGTGAGGCTGCTTGAATCCGATTCAATCTGTCGAAGCGATCTCAGGTTGTTACCGAACTGGAGATGGCCGGAATGATGCGGCCTTGGCTTGTGTCGGGCCCTTCGATTTGATCCGCGCCACGAGGCGCAGCACGAGGTCTCCCTTGATGGAATGCTCGGCCGCGTCGGGCAGGCCGATGTCCGCAAACACGTTGCCGCTGCTCTTGCGACTCTGGCTTCTTTCATCGCTGTCGCTCCAGACCTGCTCGGTTTCAATCTGTACCTGATCTTGTCCAACTCGGCTTTAGCGTAGCGATGCCCTCGCGGTTGAGATTGACCGGCGTATCATTGTAGCGTATAAGCTACACATGCCGTTGGTCAAGAGACTAGACGAATTCTCACATTGGCTAAAAGACTTACGGGATGTGCGGGCGAAGGCGAAGATCATTCAAAGGATCGACCGCCTTGAACTCGGGAATCCCGGCGATGTGGCTCCGATTGGGGAAGGCATCAGCGAAATGCGGATCCATTACGGGCCGGGTTATCGCGTGTACATCAAGCAGCGCGGCGACGAATTCGTGGTTCTGCTTTGCGGTGGCGACAAGAGTACACAAGACACGGACATTGCATTGGCCAAAGAGCTGGCTCGTGAGTTGGAGGATTGATGATGACAAAGGCTAAACAATTCGATGCTGCCGAGTATCTCGACAGCCCTGAACTCATCGCAGCCTATCTGACCGAGGCGCTCGAAACCAATGACCAGACCCTCATTATCAAGGCCATTGGTAATGCCGCTCGCTCACGGGGAATGACTGAAGTGGCGGACAAAGCGGGCGTCTCCCGCGAAAATCTCTATCGCGCGCTACGCGGCGATGTGAAGCCCGAATTCGGTACCATCATGAAAGTCTTGCAGGCGCTTGGGATCAGTCTGGTGGCTCAAGCACAAAACGCCCCACGAGCGGCATGACGGATAGGGGTCCATCGGGCAATAGCTCTGCCGATTGATGTCGAGCCCTTGGCTCCGCAAGGCGCGTGGAGGCGAAAGGTCACTCTCAATCTCGTGGTCGTCAACTGATTTGTAATCTGGATTGAAGCGAGCTTTGCTCGCCTCGACCCCACCCGCGCAACGGCGCTGCGCTTGGGGGATAGGAAGTCCCATGCAAACAACTCGCGAAATTCTCGCGCAACTCTGGACCGTCGCCGGCGGCGACACCGCCGCGCTCGACGCAGTCACCCTGACCGGCGAGGAGCCGCAGCTGCCGTCGTCGTTTCGCGTCGCCGCCGCGGCTCAAGTGAGCATCGCGGCAAGCGGCCTGGCGGCGACCGAAATCTGGCGCTTGCGCAGCGGGCAGGCGCAGGAGCTCAGCGTCGACATGCGTCACGCCGTGGTCGAATGCCGCTCTGAGCGTTATCTGCGCGTCGACGGTCAACCGCCGCCGCCGGCGTGGGACATCATTGCCGGAGTCTACAAGACCGGCGACGGGCGTTTTGTCCGTCTTCATACCAACTTCCCGCATCATCGCGCCGCGGTGTGTCAGGTGCTGAGCTGCAAGCCCGAGCGCGAAGCGGTGCAGGCCGCGCTGCTGCAATGGGACGGCGAGGCCTTCGAGACGGCGGCCTATGCGGCTGGTGGGGTCGTCGCGGTGATGCGGTCCTATGATGAGTGGTCCGCTCTGCCGCAGGCCAACGCGCTGGTGGAGCTGCCGCTGATTGCTATCGAGAAGATCGGCGAGGCCGCGCCCAGGCCGTGGCCAGAGGGCAACCAGCCATTGGCGGGCTTGCGCGTGCTCGATCTGTCGCGGGTGATCGCGGGTCCGGTCGCGGGACGTACGCTCGCCGCGCATGGCGCCGACGTCATGCTGGTGTCGGGTCCCGACCTGCCTGTGATCCCCTGGCTGGTCATCGATACCGGGCGCGGCAAGTTCTCGTGCGCGCTGGACCTGAAGAGCGAGCAGGGTGGCGATGCCATGCGCAAGCTGGTGGCGGGGGCGGATATCTTTTCGCAGGGCTATCGGCCGACTGCGCTGGCGTCGCTCAGCTTCGCGCCGGAGCAGGCGGCACGGATCAGTCCCGGCATCATCTATGTCTCGCTGTCGGCCTACGGCCATGCCGGCCCGTGGGCGGAGCGCCGCGGCTTCGACTCGCTGGTGCAGACCGCGACGGGCTTCAATCATGCCGAAGGTCAGGCGGCCGGGATCGACGGACCGAAGGAGTTGCCGGCGCAGATGCTGGATCATGCCACGGGCTATCTGATGGCGTTCGGTGCGATGATGGCCAAGGCGCGCCAGTCCCGCGAAGGCGGCAGCTGGCACGTCCGCGTCTCGCTGGCGCAGACCGGGCGCTGGCTGTGGAACCTCGGCCGCATCGCAGACGGATTGAAAGCCGATGACCTGCGCGGCGAAGCCATCAGCCCGTTCCTGCAGGAGTCGTCCTCCGGTTTCGGTCCGCTGCGTGCCGTCAGCCATTCGGCGGTGCTGTCGAAAACCCCGGCCTTCTGGATGCGACCGGCGATGCCGCTCGGCAGCCACGCGCCGCAATGGCCGCCGCGTTGACGCTCCATGGGCATATGCCCACCTCTATTGCCCACTCGGTTTGTGGTTGACGCTCTCACGCGCCTGTTCCCTGATGACAGCCAAGGGACAAAGCCGCGGGGAGAGACGAGCGATGCGGACCGAGGAACGCCGGATCGACGACGAGTTGCCGTGCGAAAGCGTGCACAAGAACATTCTCGGGGGGGTACCTGTTCCCGTTCGGCGGGGTGCGCAAGTCCGGCCTCTGGCTGCGCAGCGCCGTCGAGGACGTGCGCCGCGAGGAGGAGGCCTCATCAAGAGCGTTGTCCTAAAATCCGTAGAGCCGTGCCGGATTTTCGACCAGGATCCTTTTGCGGATCGCGGCATCCGGCGCCCAGACTGGAAGCTGGTCGAACAGACGGCCGTCGTCGATCTGGAACAGCGGCGTCACATCGGTCGCCGTGCGCCCCGGCGGCGTCACCGAGTCCGGATGCGGCCAGTCGGTGCCCCAGACGATGCGGTCGGGATTGGCCGCGATCAGCGCCTGCGCGAAAGGTACGATGTCGGCATAGTCCGGCACCAGTTTCGAACTCCGGTAAGCTCCCGAGATCTTGACATGAGCCTTGCCGCTTTTGACCAGCTCGAGCAGGTCGGAAAAGCCCGGCTGGCCGACGCCGAGATCGGCCTGCGCACCGCCGAAATGATCGAACACGACCGGCACCGGGGAATTGGTGACGAGGTCCTTGATCGCGGTGATCATCGCCAGATTGGTGTAGAGCTGGACATGCCAGCCGCGCGCCTTCATGCGCTCGACCGCGGCGGAAAAACGCGAGCGTCCGACATTGGGATCGTTGACGCCGCCGGTGGCGAGGTTGAGCCTGATGCCGCGAAAGCCCGCTCTATGCATGGTGTCGAGCTCGCTCTCCGCGGTCTTGTCGTCGATGACGGCGACGCCGCGCGCAGTCGCCCCGCGCGCCATCATGCCGAACAGCGTCGCGGAATTATCCGTGCCGTAGACGCTCGGCGTGACGATCACCACGCGCTCGAGATGCAGCGCTTTGTGCAGGGCGCTCATCTCTTCGGGCGAGGCCGGCTCGGGCGTGTAGACGCGGCCGGCGAAGAACGGGAATTTCTCGGGATCGCCATGGATATGGGTATGACAGTCGCAGGCGGCGGCGGGCACGTCGAAATTCACCGGCGTGGCAGGTTGTGCGGCTTTCGCCACGGCATCCTGGTGACGCACGGTCAGTCCGGCGGCAACGCTGGCAAGCATGAGGCTGCGTCTGGTGAGCATGGCTTTGTCCTCCCGGATGGCATCGATATCTTCGCCGCTGCCGGGGTTCGTCCCCGGTCTCGCCGCGCCTTCGCGCGCAAGCCTGAAGGCTTCCGCAGCCGTTCGCAAGCGCATTGTCGCGAGATCAGGCCAGCGCGGTGCAGACGTCGGCCACCAGCTCGGATAATGGCCGCGAACCGTCGAGGCGCAGCACCGGGCAGGGTAGTCGTTCGAGCCAGGCCTGATGTCTCGCCAGGCTGCGGCCTTCGCGCGTACCATCCTCATAATGCGAGGCCCAGTCGATGAAGGCCTCGGTCTCCTCATGCCGCCAGCCGCCGGGCGCAACAGCGTCGGCCCCGAAATGCAGGGCTTCACGGGCGCGCAGGCGTTGCATGCGAAGATCGCGCGGCGTTGTGAGAAAAACCACGAGATCGAACTGCGGGATGATCTCATCGCCCCAGCCGGAGATGCCGCCGCTCAGCACCCAGTCGGCGCGCGGGAGAAACACCTCACGCATCAGCCGCAACCGCTCGGCGACCTCACGTAGGGTGCGATAGGGTGGCACCGTTGGCAGCCAGAGGTAATCGTCGGCATCGTGATGCGGCAGCGCGAGTGCCCCCGCCAAGGCACGGCCGAGACTGGTGGCGCCCGAACCAGAGGCGCCCATGACATGAATGCAGCAGCTTTTCATCGGTCCGACCGATCAGCGGCACTCAGTTATTCAACCCAGTCTCGGCCGCCGGCCCCAGCCCCAGCCCCCACCGAGGCACCTGATCTCCTTAGCTGCTCGAAGTCCTCTTCCGCCACAGCTAAACGGCGCGCGCCGCAAACTCATGCGTCGCTGTTGCGTCTTCGTCACAGAGATTGTCGGCGTCTCACCGATGGTCGCCGCTGCTGGGACGACAGGGAGGGCAGAATTTACCGGTTCTTGTTCACCGGCTTGCGCTTCTCGATGAACGCCGCCATGCCCTCGGAGCGATCTTCCAGCGCAAAGGTTGCATGAAACAGGTTGCGCTCGACATTCATCCCCTCGGACAGCGTGGTCTCGAAGGCGCGGTTGACAGCTTCTTTAGCCATCGCGACCGCCGGCTCCGACATCGCGGCGATTTTCTCCGCCGCCGCCAGCGCCTCCTCCATCAGCTTCTCTGCCGGCACCACGCGGCTGACCAGCCCCGATCGCTCGGCTTCCGCCGCATCCATCATTCGCCCGGTCAGGCACAGGTCCATCGCCTTGGATTTTCCAACCGCGCGCGTCAGCCGCTGGGTGCCGCCAATGCCGGGAATGGTGCCAAGTGTAATCTCGGGTTGCCCGAATTTGGCGCTATCGGCGGCAATGATGATGTCGCACATCATGGCGAGTTCGCAGCCGCCGCCAAGCGCATAGCCCGCGACCGCGGCGATGGTCGGCTTGCGGCAGCGGGCAATGCGGTCGCCGCCAATTGCGGCAAAATCGCTGGAAAACATGTCGATGAAGCCTTTCGGCTGCATTTCCTTGATGTCGGCGCCTGCGGCGAACGCCTTTTCATTGCCGGTCACCAGAATGCAGCCTATTGCGTCGTCGGCTTCGAGATCGTCGACTGCAGCCGCAATCTCCCGAAACACGCCGAACGACAGTGCATTGAGCAGCTTCGGACGATTGAGCTTGATGATGCCGACCGCGCCCTTGCTTTCGACGATGATGTGCTCGAACGTGCTCATGATCCCGTCCCCAAGTTGATTTCACGGGCAATTTGCCCGCTGCTGGGGTGGGCTTCAAGTGGGCTGCCGCGGCGAGGAGGGAGGTGCCCTCTCCGCAACTCAGGCGATGAACATGCGCGCGGCCGATGCGACCGTCAGCAACGCGCCGAAGATCACAAAGATCTTTCCGACCAGCGAGGTCGTGTCCCAGATCGAACTGTCGGTCGCGGCGACGATGGCCGGCGCCATTCGCCGCGTCGGACCGCCATTCGCGCCGGTGGTTCGGCCACGAAACGCATCATTGCTTGCCGCGCGATCAATCTCGTTCAGCTGGTCCGCAGGGACCACCTGATTGATCGGGCCGGCCTGCGCGACCACGATGGCCTGCGCGCGCGCGGCCGCCTCGCTCTGTGGCTCGGACAGCGCCGAGCCGAATGCGGCCGGTTCGGCCATTTGCGCATCTGCCTCACCGTGGCCGAGCGCCGCATACGGCGCGCCCACCAGACATATCATCAATCCAGCTATGCCGA
>Ga0307509_10001633_pt1 | contig 37583 bp, 33 predicted proteins | sample 10_EM_MG_FD_202245 | JGI IMG/M metagenome (GOLD analysis project Ga0307509, IMG submission 202245) | Populus trichocarpa ectomycorrhiza microbial communities from riparian zone in the Pacific Northwest, United States - 10_EM | ecosystem: Host-associated > Plants > Roots > Unclassified | place...
TTTTCATAATGATCATTATTTTCACTTACCATCAGTTACATTATCCTCTTTGTATTAAAGACATCAAATCTTCGATATTTCAAATAATTCTGACACACCTTCTGGTACTTTTATAGCAACCGTATTCTGAATACACGATGAGAATAGAAGTAAATACTTCTGCTACTGCCAAGCCCTACTAGAGTACTTTTGGATCAGCGAGAACTTTTTGGACACGAGTGTACTAGCATGGAGCAAAAAGTGATCGGAAAAAAAGTGGTTGGTGCAACACCACTCTTTTTCCGATCACTTACCCCCACACCCAAGTACTGTACTCGAGTATAATACCCGAGGAGGCGGCACTACTGCATCCTCAAAATTAATGAAGAATGGCACGTATCACTCCCAGCATACAATCCTAACCTCGACAGCCTCATCATAAGCGGTCCGACAAATCCTGTGCCAACTTAGTACTGTGCCGCACATGCTCAAGTCAGCACAACATCTCACAACACAACATCAGTGAGCCTCACCCGAGTCTGGACCCTCCGGGGGATGTGGGGAAACAGAGCTATCACTTTTCCCTGCCCAGCGGAGCCGCCGGTCCGTTAGATGCGATATCAATCTGCATGAAAGCAGCAGATCTCAATACCGGGAGAAGAGATGTGGCCCCAAAGAGAGTTCAAAATTAGGACCGAGCTTTTGGGTGCCCTTCGAATAGAGTTCATAGTTCCCGCATGTAGCGAGGCCCGGTACGCTACCGTTATCCCACCCCACCGTGTTCAACTACCATTACGCTAAACTAGCGTGGGCTACCGCCGTACGATACCCTTACTACTATACAGAATCGAGGACTTGACGGTCTCACCCGCAGCACACCGATAGGTGATTATCTCTTGACTCCGAGCCTGAGAAAAACGGTTGGGACACAACAACCTGTGATACAAGCAATGCTCCATCATGACGTGACACCCTTCTGCAGGACCTTTCCGGATAAAACTTCCGCCTATAAGAACCCTCTCTCCAATCCTCAAATTCATACAGACTCCCCCCCTCCCTCCCCCCTCCCTTCCCTCCCTCCCTTCCCTAGAGATTGTCTTTTTTCTGAAAAAATAAAAAAAGGGACCCAATAGCCCAGATCTCTATAACCAATTCCTCCTCTCTTTTAGCATTAGGTGAGATGTCCGGCGACGATCCACTTTTCGCCCAGTATCTCACAAATCCCCGTTCCAGGCAGGTGCAAAGCCATCTTGTGGACTCCTCCGAAATATCGTTATCAGAGGCGTTGTCGCGGCTTCTGCCGAAGCAAAAACAGCAAAGGCATCATCTTCACGATGAATCGAGAAAGTCTCTCACCGCGACGAGTCAGCCTCTAGCAGATTCGCATTTAAGCCAGCTGCCGCCATATTCCACCACGAGCTCAGCGATCGATAGATTCTTTGTGTGCCAGTCGGCCTTGCAGCACCTATATTTTGCGGAGGAAGGTGAAACGAGGAAGATGTTGAAGGAGGTCTATGCGAAAGAGTGCCAACTGTTGACTTTGTGTGAGCTCTCCGCTACAGCTGCGGTAGGGTGCTCGTGGGCGGACAACATTCCAAAGGAGACGCACGCAACATTCTTTGATACGGTTAAGGCTCACTTGGACCAATGCTTGGAGAAGGACGAATTGAAAGGGATGAAGATACTCGCTCTAGCGGCATTATATTCTATGTCGGAAAAGAAAGTGTCAAGCTGGGGATATGTGTGTATGTTTTTCCAGGGAATACGCCCCCCTTCACGATTATGGATTAACACGGGTCGTAGGTAAGGCATTACAGATCGCCCACTCCAGAGACCTTCAGCTCGATACACGGCCAAACCACATGACGGAGGCGGATTGGGTTGGGTATCGAAGATTATGGCGGACCTTACTATTTCTAGAAAGGTTAAACCAATCCCGCCCGACCACCCCCCTCTGTGCTAAATATTAGCAGCTTCCTTGCCACTTCCTTAGGCCGCGCACCCATCTGGAGCGCGGCATACGATACAATCGAGCTTGCGGAACCGGTTCAGACCCCATACCCAAAGACCCCATGGGTTATTTACTCACAGGTACACAGGAAAGAAGTTTCGATGTCCAAAATTCATCCCGACGAAATTCCTTGCAAACGGAGATTGTGAATATCGGGCTATTAGCTAGCAGGATCCTCAAAAGTGTCTTTGCCCCGCCCGTTATTGACCTCGAATTCGTGTGTGACCACATGGCGAAGCTAAAGCTACGATATGACAACCTACCGGAGACTATGAAACTAGGTAGATCCGGGTTAGCTCCGGGAGAGCATTTGGCCGACACCTCGTTGTTCACCCTTCACATGGTGTATCTAGGGACTGTAATACTCCTCACACGGAGAGTGCTGGTGGAATTGGCAAGTGGGGCCGGAGGCGCCTCATTCGAAGGAAGCACCGGAGAGGCATTAAGCCTCGCAAAGACATGTTTATCTGCAGGGAGGCAGACCTCAGAACTATTAGGAGATCTATATTCACATAAAGACCTTTTCAAGAACTGCTGGGTGACTATGTGAGAAACCATTCCCACTCCTTGAAGCAAACAAACGGAGACACACAGTCCAAAGCACGAAAACGAAATAAATAGCTACAAACACATCTAATGAACAACCAAGCCGAATAGATACTCATCGTTCAATGCTAGCCTCATCCTACTCTTCTACACCGCCCAAAAAAGGACGCTCGGACAGCCGTATCCCCAATACCAAGAAGATCTCGGTGCGGCCGCCCGATGCATCCGCATAGTGGAATACTGCGCAGAGCACGATGACCTAGCCAACTGCTACCTTAGACTGCTAAAACCCTTCAGACAAGCAGCCGGGGACGATATCGACACAACATCCTACCGCACACCCTTGGGCCCGAGCGAGTCCCCCGAAACTAGCGACTCGTCTTCGGAAGATGCATCCCCGGAGTCCTCGGGGGTTGCGGAAATCAGCGCGGCCGTAAACCTGGCATTATCATCATCATCATCACCGCACCCGCACCCGTCCACAGAACCGCCGCGGATGCCGCCAGCCATTCGCAGTGCCAAAGGGCTCGAAGCCCGGCCACAGGGGCCACCGCGGAAATGGATCTCGGGCGGCCCCTATCACCAGCACGTAAGTCATAACCATAGTGGCCCTTCTTCGAGGAACATTCCACCAACGAGAAAGCGATCCTGCAGCATTCAGTCAGAGGAGGCAATCAAGAGGCCTAAGCTGTCAGAACAGCAGTTGGAGGCTTTTCTTAGGAGGGCTGCTTGAAACTCTTGCTACAATATCTATCACCTTTCTTGATTCCTCCTTCTCTCTCCTACTCGCTTCTCTTCCGCTCTATTCCTCTTTTCTCACCCACAAAAATTATCTAGGTATTTCTTTTTTTTCCCCTGACCTCCCCGCCTAGCCTCGAAATTACCCCTCTGTAGTTAAATTAGATTATCATACGATTTCTATCCTCTCAAAAAAAAGAAAAGAAAAAGAACAAGCCTCTCTGCACACCTCACAAAACCTACCTATCTCCCATGCCCCGATCCAATCTTCTGCTCCGTACCCCATCATTCTCCCCCCCTCCCCCTTCGCAGCCGACCGACCATCCAATCGCCCGAGCATACCGGCAATCACGAACAACCACGCAGCGCACATACCGGTACGAGCACAGCACACCTCACCCCATTCTTTCCAAAAAGAGAAGAGAAACACCCACACACACCCACACACCCCGCAGCCAAAAACCCGCCGATCATCCGCTCACTCCGGCTATCACATCCGACCGGCCGACTGTCACAGATTGCAACGGGGGGATTTCCCCCGGCCATCGCCAAATTTTCCCGGAAAGGAAAAGATGCGGAAGTGCGGGAGGGCTAACGTCATGGTCATGGAATATCACCCGGGAGTCCATCTGTGCCCAAAGCGCATCCCAGGACAGGGATGAAGGGAGATAGACGCTCGAGCAGATACCGTAGGGGGGGGGGGGGGGGGCTGGCTACCGTAGTCTAACCCCGGTTGAGGACGGCACTCGGAATAGGGCTGGGTTTGGAGTGGTTGGGGGGGGTTGATGGTACCATAGAGAGAGATACCGTACTCCAATAGCCCGGATGAGAGCCCCGGGACGAGTGTAATGATAATACCGGTACTGTGCATCATGAGGTATCATGAGATAAGTTGCGGCTATGAGAGTGGTGTATGTCAACTTTTGAGGCTTTTGTCAGTTACGGTGATCATGGTGGAGATATACCGCATATCGAACTAGAAGGTCTAATCTATCGAACTACTAAATGAGGGTCTGGTCTCCCGTATAACTATACTCGTACAATCCTCTACTACGCGATACCAAGAAGCGATAGAAGTTAGGACGGAAAGAGTTTTATAAGCAGAACACGCATTAGACTTATGACGCAATACAATTTATGATACCCGTATGATATGGCCAATATTATGATAGGGTGAATTTTTTGTTTTTACAACTTCGGGCACTGCACTGCGCTACGTTGTGTTGTGTTGCCTTACAAATTCCCGGTGTGTGCACTTTAGAGTACCAACTCATACGTCAAGCTCAGGCTATTGTACATCGCGGCGATATTTACAAAGGTGACTCTGTAAGCGGTATGACACACTGCCTACTAGAGGTAATTATCTCCCTCCTTTTTTTTAAAAAAAAAAAAACTCCAAAGCGGAAACCCCGTCGGTCGGGAGCCAAGTGCTGGGTGTTATGCGGTAGTTATGCCCGCTGCCAATGATTCGATATCGACGATCTGGACAACGTTAGGTTCGCGATTTGCGGTTACATAAGGGTTGGGTAGATGGGCGAAAGTAGGAAGGAAAGAGGGGGGGTGATGATTAACCTCTTTTACGGCTTCAACGCTTAACACTACCGGTCCCTCATCGCCCACACAAACGGAATCTTCAATTCGTATTCCCATGCCCCGGAAATGTTTTGGCCACTGCAAATCGTCAGGGACGTACACGCCCCTGCCCATACGCCATCAGCCTACAGCGATCCCAACCAACCGGCCCGCTCGCCGACGGGCATTACTAGAAGGGAGACTAACGGTTCAATAGTAACACACTGTCCCGCCCGCAACTTCCGGCTCTTGGAGTAACTTCCGCAATCGTGAATATCCAACCCGACGTAATGCCCCACATGGTGCGGGAACAACACACCACGTAATCGAGAGGAAGTCAGGTCGAATCCAAGTCTTTTTAGTTCGGATTCTAGCTCCATTTCTGATACTTCGTGGATTTCGTCGAGTGATATGCGAACGCCCTCACGACAGAGGGATATACATCGCTTTTGCACATTTAAAACGGCTTGGTAGAGATCCCTCTGTGCCAGAGTGAAGGTTCCGGAGATGGGCCAAGTGCGAGTTATGTCTGTTACGTAGCCTCCATATTGCTGTTGGATATTAGTGGGGCGGCTGTTGCTGGTAGGGTTGGGGACCTTACTCCACCGGCATCTACGAGAACCAGGTCGGATTCCCTGCAATGTTTTAGAACGGGAGAGATGAATTAACAGAGTAGAACAAACCCTAATTTATCGTCGTTCCTAGTATAGTGAATGTGCAACGAGTTCTAACACATCAGTGTGAGAAGGCATAGCAGGAGGAGAAACAAACCCGGCCGCCCGCGATTACGGGTACATACGCCTCCTTCTCACAACCACCCATTCGAAACTTATATTCCAGGAAGGTCCAGAGATCGCTTTCCTTTGTAAACCGTTCCTTCATAGCAATAGCTTTATTGAATGCTCTCCCAGATATCTGCCCCGCCCTCCGCATGTTTGCTACCTCCGCCTTACTTTTAAAAACCCGTAACTCGTGCATAAAGTGCTTCAACGGCAAAACCCTCCTATCTTCAAGAATCTGCACCAAAGAACCTGGCGCAGCCGCGAGGGGTGGAGCCACCAACCTCGCAAATCCAGAAGTTCTTCCAGTCGAGGAAACAGCATCCGTATATACCTCGCTCGCCCGTTTAAGTATAGGCCGTAAATGGTGTTCAGCATGTTCGATATCCCCAGCCTAATCCATTAGATCATTAGAATTCCCAAGAAGCAAAACAAACAAACCTCATCTGCATTAAACATATCCAATGCAGCCTGAACCCCAGACCTCGGACCATCCCATAACTCAGCATGGTCGTCTTTCTCCCGAACAAACAGATGAAACGTATGTTTGCCGCTCCCGACCGGCCCCGTCTTTTCTTCGCCTGATTAGCATCTTCCCCACCGCCGCCACAAGGCCCAGCACCACACCACACACATACCGATAACACACAAAGCCTCCGGCTCCAGAAACCCCGTCAGGTAGAGAAAGTCCGGGTTCTGGTGAAACGGGTAAAACACCGGTCCAGAACGATACTTGACATATGCCGCCGGCACAACCGCCACGGCACCATCAGGAAGCCTGGATGCAAGCTCTGCTCTACGCGTGGCGTACTCAAGCGCTGAAATTCCGGGCGTGACTGTGACCGTCAGCTCTGTTTTGTATAGCTATGATCGATTGATAGCTATTGGATAAGTAGAGAAGACTAATTGTTATTACCCTCTCCGGCCTTGAGCAACCATGGGTGCGTCTCGAAGCTTGGCTGTCCGAATTTCGTCTGTAAGACTTCTGAGTAAAATCTTCGCGGTATCGAGATGGAAGATGCGAGGGCGCGGAGGCGACGTAGTATCATCTTGGTTGCGAACGCAATGTAGGGGGCCTCCAAGAATGCTCGGTAACTTGTGAACAAAGTTTTCACCCTTTTTTTTTTATTCCCGATAAAGAGCCGCATCATGTCTTATCAGCACCTTATCGTTTTCTACCCCTGATCGGGGGGCTGGGGCGGATTAACTCCCGCCAAGACGCCTGCCTCAGCAAACGGCAGAAGAGGAAGATTATCCGAAAACAACGGTTACCGTACCCCAATCTCACTCGGGCTCACCCGTCAAAACAGAACAACTGTGCCCGAACCACCTATGCGCAAACAACCGCTCCACCACACCTTGCTTGAAGAACTATGATACAGTTTGCTTCTCATAACCTCTCAGCCTACTAGAGATACTAGTTTCTAGAGGCATCTGATCTGGGGCGACAACTATCAACATAATTCTCCTACCGCCAAGGCAGCCCGACGAGAGTAACCGCCGCGCTGGCACTGGCGGTTATGCCCTATGCCTCGAATACAGACATTGTGTTTTGGCGAGGACTGCACCGTTACGACAAGCAAAGTTTCAGAAATTTTGATCTTCCGAGAACGAGGAAACTTTAGCGTTTCCGCCTTGTTTTCCGCGACAAAGGTTAACTTAGAGACAAAATCCTACAACTGCCGGGGACGATATCGCGCGCGAAACAGGAAAACCGGTGCCTAAGTTAGTTAGTTTTAGAAAGAGCTGTAGACTATGGTACCAGAATCAAGGGAGGGGAAAGGGTTTTCGGGTTTTATGTTCGATCAAGATTTACGGTTCCGTATATTACTGGTACAATACTAGTACTCACATCTCCCCCTACTCCACCACAGACTTTATCACCAGAACGCTAAGTTCCTTGACTCCATTAACTTTTTAAGTATTATAATAATATTATATATTATTATAACTATGAGGGACAAACGCCCTCTCTACACTAAAACTCTAAACATTCACTACCTGTACAGTACTGCACTGGTGCGAGATACCATCCCTTAGACAAACCCCGTCCGAACCCACTCCCAAACCCTTCCAAAAGGCTTTATCTACCACGACCACCACCACAGCGTTGCTACTAATGAAACATCGGAATAACGCAGATGGCAAAAGTGGAACATGAAATCGATTGACCTTATCCAAAAAAAAAAAAAGCAACTACGATCATAGCAATCATATAACCTCCTCCCAGCACTAGTACTAGTACGATACACGCCCGGACAATCAATTCATCCTATTATTTGAAACCGGAAGTAGCGACAATAAAACAAGACTCTAAACTAGCGCATTTCTCGTACAACAAAGGAGAGCTATAATAAACAACAAAGAAGACTCTAGCCCGTCACATCACAACAACAATCTTGAAACAAATTCCGAGTGATACTCCATGCCGTACCTTACTATCCACCCCCATCCTCCAAAACAATTACCGAAAATCCCGTCATGCACCAAATGCCTAAGCTCATCACAGGAAATTAAGCGATAACAACACACACACTCGCTAATGCGTTAGTGTTTTCGGTGAACTAAGGGTAGGTAGGAATGGAATGAGGGGAAGTTAATGTGGTTTCTTGGTAGCGGAGTGATTACTCGTGATGTTTAACGTGATTTTGTTATGTGTAGGCGTGACCGCGGTATGGTGTTGGTTATGGGGTTATTTGTTTGTTTGTTTGCTTGCTTGTTTGTTTGTGGATGAGTGAGTGATTGTCTGCCTACATGCCAATGCCAGCTTATATATACAGGATTTCGGTGGTAGCGCTCTAGGAGGTGGGTGTAGTAGGGGCATTCTTAGGTCTAGTTATTGTGGGTTTATGCATGCTCAAGTATGGTATGGCATGCATATCTCTCTCTCTTAGGTTTATCATAGCTGATACATATATCGCCCTCTCCATATATACCCGGTATTAAAGCACAGTCTTGGAAATGAGGGTTAACTTACAGAATCGGCTTTGTTGCCTAGGACGTGCCTTTTGCAAATTTGGTTTGTTATATGGAATAGAGAGGTATTACATTACTCGTGTGGGCTGAAGTGTACCCTACCGTAGCCGCCTGGAGTCACAAGGATTGGTATCATTATACAAGACTCTGGAATTAGGCTTGGTACCTGTGCAGTACAACGTGATACCGCCTTATTATAGCGAGGTTATCAATAGAATAGAATAGAATTGTCCCAGTCTACAGCGCTGTACGACACTTCCGTTTCTTACCGTGTTAAGAGCACAAATGTGCTGCGATATAGTATGCGGTACTCCTCTCTTCCAGCCAACGTCCTGGAAAAACCCTCACAAACTTGCCGTGGAGGGCCATTATACTTGTTATTCCGACGGGCCTCTAATCTTTGGATCCAGAGACAATAGCTCGAGAAGGGTTAGTGGATTCCTCGCACGGTATGGCCTGAGGTCTTTGGATATGTCGGATCGGATCCCATTGACTGGTTTTCATAAATCTGTTAACTTGCCAAAGTAAGCATATCATGGGCTGGTGCGGCGCAAGAGCTCTTACGGTATCTGTGCTTATTACAGTGCTTGTACTAGTACTGTAAGCCTCAGAGTTTTTGAGGAATGCAATGGCAATCTATTTTACGAGCGTCACGGTGTGACGGGTACTCGTGTTTGTCAGTAGAATTCGGAAAACTCTTCCTGGTGATCCCAGACAAATCTCGATAGTGACAAGGGTTGTGTTTTCCAATTGTTACTTGTATATGCATCCAAGTGCCGCAATTTGCCATCTCATCCACAACAGCCAATCACAAAGCAGCCTCCGGTGGGATTACCCTAGGTATCCGACCAGCTGAACTTTAGTTAATTAATGCCTTTCTCTCTCCAGGCATGTTACGAATTATCTTCCCTTCCATTTCACTCCGGGCTCACCAATTCTTGCTTCCCTTCTTCGCCTTCACCTCGGCCAATAAATCACGTCACACCACACAACGGCCCGCGTCTAAAGCCACAAAAGGGAAAAAATAAAAAAGTAGGAAGGAGGGGAAAATAAAATTCAGTTCCTGCATTTAAGATGATGATCGTGGAATCGCGGGGCACACGGATTTTGCGTTGTTTTCGCTAAGAGTTGGGCCCTATCGCGTGGTATATGGTAAACTGAGGGTGTATGCAAACTGACTACGATACCGGTAGACATAGAGGTCGATCATATGTTGGAATTCTCTAGCCAGCCAGAGAGGGAGAGTCTTATCTTGCACGATGCCAGTGCTGCCGGCAGTGCTTTGGAGAGCGGACCCGTAGAAGGGCGGCAGTTTGTTGGGCAGCGGTTCGGATATAAATAACCGAGTTCGTCGCTAGTTAGTGCTACCTAGGGCGAGCGAGTGAGCTAGGTACAAGTACTGGCAGCCAGCACGAAAGGTAGCCAGCCAGTGCTGTACGAAAATGGGCGAGTTGGATGGGTTTTTAAAAAAGCAAGATTGAAAGGAGGGCTGAAGAAAAGCCCCTAGAACTCCGAGAAACGGTCGAATCGGCGTGGAGGGCAAGAAGCGAATTATCGGTTCAAGGCATTCGAGTGCGATACGGAGCGAGATACCGGTACTCGAGTAATATTGATGATGGGGTGATGTTTTTTCCGTATCGGACCAGTCGTCGTGATCCCGTTCCTGAGCGAGGGCAATCTTCCAGTAAGGTTCCAGTAAGGTTAGGAACTCAAATGGTAGACCGAGCGCATACTCACTGGACAAATGGCGAGGGAAGAGCCCGTCACGGGATATTTGTTCAGGAGAATTGTTGGCTGGTTGGGGGGGGTTTTCTATTATTTCTTTGGATTGATTTCGTCTGCACCACTCGTAGGCAGGATTCTCGTCGGCCAATGGGCTTGCCGGCCTGGCGAGCGCGGTATTGTAGTTGGACATGCAAGCCCAATGGGAGCAGCGTCAGCCATGTCCAGAAAGCTCTCGTAGTACCAGTGTAAGCATAACCATGAGAATGTTATTCGTACTTGTATGCATACCGGTGGTGCGTCTCCGTCCATTTCCTTGTTGCTCTCCATCTTGTGCTCGTACGCCTCTACCCGGTGTGTTATGATCGGGTTTTTGCAGCCGAGCAGACGGAAGCCCCGCACAGCACACTTTCTTTCGGGGGGTCTCGCAATTCGAGCAGGGTGCCTTGTCTCGTCTGCTTCGTAAGGCATTGAAAAAGGAGGGAATACTCGTAGAGTGCTATCCCGATGGAAGCGCCATGTGATGCACTGTTTGGGTTATCCGCCACGGGGAGCCCCATCACTTTCCAGGTGAAGTGGCAAGGATTCAAGGACAGCCAGCGCTGAGACTGCTTCATTCATTTCGTTCAGGATCGTGGTCCTGGCTTATTATTATTGTGGAAAGCTTCAATTTGTATGATGCCGTGTTGAATTATCTAATAGACTCGACAAAGATTTTTATTTTTTTATTCATTTGCCACATTCGGGATGGGGTAGTCTACTTGTACCCAATGCAATAAATAGTCTACTCGAGCACTGGCACTGCACAGTGTTTACAGGTATGTTGCTGCCCCGATGCTATGGTACAAGTAGAAATTACCATGTCGCGGACAGTCCGGGCGTCGTGCAGGCATTACGCGAAGGAAAAGGTTTCTACAGCGGGTCCAGCAGAGTTTCCCGTCTTCTTCCCTCTCATTTTCCACTCGTTCAGGCACGATATCGGATCCCGGTTGTCATGGGAGGCTTTCTGTCAGTCAGCACGGGAAAGCGTGGCGCGGAAGGCGAACGTCTCTCCGGCACTCGTGCTGTGGGTACAGGGGTAAAAGGGGGGTCATTGCGCCTTCAAATTTCTCTCTTCATTTTACAGTATTATCCGACCGTTGTGCTTGTCTCTCTTTCGTAGTGGGGTTAACGACTTCAATTTTTATCGATAATGGTTGTAAAAGGTGGAAATTTTTTGGTTCTGATGCGAGAAGCTACTCGAGGGATGCTACCAAGAAATGCAACTTATATTTTGGAATAAAGGCTTGAATGGATGGTTTGTTTGGGATTGTCGGCGAATGTTGCTAATCATCTCGAAGCTTGTTCGTTCTGAAACACGCGAGGGGAGATGGGGGGAGGATTACTATTCTGGTCGTATGTTACCCTACGAGTACTCTGAGTCCCTAAAATGGACGATTCGGCGATGTTGATTAGGGCGCGCTTGGACTTGTGTCTAGGTACTGTGCTCGAGTACTCGTAGGATACGGTAGGGCACTGGCTGGTGAATAGGGAACCATACAAGTACGGCACTTTACTATAGTATACTCGAGTACGAGTTCACATGGTGCCGGGTGGTGGTTCTACCCTACTTGAACTCACTTGAAAAATTTGCTTGGCGGGTCGCCTTCTAATTAATTACTGGAGCTGTGGCACTCGTATGCGATGGTATGCAGTTGAAAATAGTTGAGGCGATGGGTCCGGCCGCGTGTTGTCGCCGGCAATTTATTGAATGCCCTAAATTACCACCACCAAAAGCGGGGAGGAGAGAGAGGGGCCCATAGACTGCGATCCACGTCAGCTCGGTCTATCCGTGCGATGGAGTGGAGCGAGCCTGCTTTCTCGCAAGTGACCACTGTATTGGATGGATGGTGGTGGTGGAGAGGAGATATGGGGATTGATCTCATCTGGTAAAGCAATTTGGGATGCGTCCAGGGATTTGGATCCATCATTAAATTGCCGCATTCGATCAGGGCGCTGTCTAGTACCCGGGGTTGGGACGACGAATTGCCATGTAACGGTAGCCTCACAAAGGGTGATGTTCAGGAACATAAACCGGGATGCAGGTACTGTTGAGACAGCGGAAAAAAAGCAATTGGATGCAACCAACAGAATGTCGCACAGACGGGGGGAGAAGAGAGAGGGAAAAACCTCAATCGGGGACCGTGGTCAACCTTGCACAAAGAGTCCCCTATCATACAGTTATTACTGCGCCGTCACTCGTACTGGCTGGCACTGTGCGAGTACCGTACCGTACCCGTCATTGCTTGGTCCTTGTAACTCTCATGATTGCCCTCGGTATGCACTGGTACTTGCAGCCCTGATGATAGTTGACCCCCGTCAACACCACTAACCCCCTTTCCTTTACCCTTCTCACTCGTTGCAATAGAATGGGCTGCCACAAACAGAGCCCATTGCGCTACCTGAAACGCAAGCACTCCACAAAGAGCTAAGGGGCTGCTGTGGCAGTCACTGTCCCTTGATTCCATGGCCATTATTGGTTGTGAGCTATTCGGGTTGGTTTGCTCTCGTCGGGTGTTTGCTGGTTCTCCACTCACGTCTTTTTATTCTTGCCTTCCCCCCCCCGCTTCCTTAAATTTTTTCACCTTCCTTACATTCACCACCACCACACGTCTCCCTTCCTTCACTTCTCTTTCCGTGCGGCTCAGGTTTACCTGCAAGAACCGAGGACTTCCTTCCTTCAGAAAATCCCCTGGTGATTCTTTTCCCTTCGCCCGCTTTCACTCTCTACTTCTTGCCCTTATATTCTCGTGATATTTTTTCTTCCCTCGTTTCGTTTTGAGCACGCTCTTTGCTTCACAATAACCCACGTTCTTTCAATTTTCTGTTTTTTGCAAAAACAGGTTCGGTTTGCACAAGCAAGAAGCCCTACCCTTCTTCCTTCCTGCTAGCTGCGTGCACTCCCTTTGCTGCCTTACCAACCTCTCATCTGCCACCGCTTTATCACCAACCAAGCACAAATACAGCGCCTCCGGCCAATCAGATTTTGCTCAAACTTACGAAACGACTACCAGCTGCCTGCACACTTCCCCCCGGTGGGCCTATATATAAACCCTTCCCGAACGACTTTTACTTATCCCTCAACCTTTTCTTCAATTCTCTGAAAGCATATCTTATCGTATTAGTCTCATCAAAATCGATAAACAATGATGCTTAAACTAGCTTCCTTGATCTTGTTGGCTGTGTCCGTCTCGGCCCATTCATGGCTTGAGTGCGTTGATACTCAAGTTGCTAACTATGACGCTGCAAAGGCTAATCCTGCCTTGGACGTGTGAGTATTGTCTTTTGCTATCGTTTGTTTTTAATTTTAATTTTTGTCATTGGTCCTGCCATTTTATCCTGCCCCCCCCCCGCATATTTTCCTTTCCCCCTTGCTTCTCATCGGCATATATGTGGATTTTGTTCTAACATTCTTATAGTCAACAAACATGCAACGGCTATCCACGTAACAAGGTCAGCAACGGAGACTGGATTCAAGAATCCAAGACCTATCTCTGGGATATCAACAATGATTCGTTGAATCCTGACGGCCTTGCTTGCCGCCCATCTCAGACAAACACCTACCCTGCCGGCGTTCCTATGACCACAGTGAAACCGGGTCAGAACCTCCGCCTTCGTCATTGGGGCAATGGCCATTCCCGCTACGATATGGGTTCTCCCCTCAACAAGGACCCCGGTGTCGTTAGACTGTATTATGCTGGAAAGAAGGAGACCGATATCAAGTTGAAGAGCGAATTGACCGAGCAAAACTGGATTAGAGGTGCTCAGGCAAACTTCAGCGGGGATGCCATTATTCAGATCACCGGTAACCAGATGAACGAGAAGGCCAACTACTTTGACTGGACCGTCCCGAACTGGGAAAACGGTCGCCACTCGATTGTCTGGGTCTGGGGTTGGGGTACTGCTGTCACTTCGAACCCTGCCAACTTTAATCCCTCTACCGACTACAACAATGCATTGATAAACTCCTGGTCTACTTGTTTCGACGTTCTGGTTGAGGGGAGTAGTGCTAGTAAGTGATATTCTTGCAACTTTAGATTAAAAATCGCTAACTGTTTCTCAGCTGGTTCTACTGATACTGGATCCTCTTCGTCTGGCTCATCCGCACCCGCTACCAACACATGCTCCTCGAAGACATGCTTGAGGGGAGGTATGGCTGCCAATCCTTGCACTGGATCTGAGTGCCCGCCTTGTTGGTACGCATCAGGTGACAAGTACAACTGCTTCGACTACAAGGATGGCAAATGCCCATTCGGAGGAGCTTACGATTGCGAGAAGAACCTTCAAACCCGTGGAGCTACCAGGTTCGAGCGCACACCTTTCGAATAAGCTTGTGTTTAAGCAGAATCGCAAAGTTCTTGGCCTAGAAGACCCAGTGCGCTTCGATTTTCTGTAGTGTTTAATCCCACTCTTGACGAGCTACGGGCGTTTTCCTGTTTTCTGTATTTTTTTCATCTCTTCCTGGCCTTTTGCTTGCCATACCCTTTTAGCTTTTATACTCAAGTGACGCTTGCGTCCCATGGTTGATATCTTGTGATACGTGCTTACACAGCTCTTTTCGTTGGCGGGGGGGGGGGTCAATGAATCGTGTATCTTACCGGGTAACTATCATTGCATTTAAGGGGTGACGGCTTTTTTCCCTTTTCTTTCTACTGTTCTTCGATTCTAGTAACATACCTTTTTTCTCTAAACTTTTTTATTTCATTTTTCTGGCTGGGAGATACTATTTGGTGGGTGGTCTGGCAACCCGACGAATTTTTTTTCTCTGGGATAGAGGTCTGGTGCACTTGTAAAAAAATAAAGTTTGACCTGGGGGATGGGAAAACAATACTATGCATTTTCCATCGAGTTTGTCTTTCTCACTTGTTGAATGAGGATTATTACTGAACTTGGATTGTTGCGAAACAAAAATCCAGAATGAATTAGAAAAATTAACCTTCCCCATCTAGTCACAAGTAGCATTAGGGGTTAGTGATCCATGTCCGACTCGCTAGCTTCCTCAAGTATGAAAGACTGTAGGGGCTAGAGAAAAAACAAGGGCTGAAACGCTGTCCCTTTGGCCTGCCCATTTCCCCGGCCGACAGATTTTATCTTTTCCCTTTTTGAGGGTACTGGAGTTGAGATTTACATGCACGTGGAGAGAAAGTTAGAAGTGCCCCTAGGCTCTTCTATGGTGTAGATTTGTACTGTACTTTATTTGCAACAGCGCTGGATAGCTCGCCGATGGCGGGGAAGATGTTGAACTTGGGATTCGAGATGGGAGGCTTTTAGCGTGCCGGGCAGGTAGGTGGACGGGGTTTGTATGATATTATGTGGTTGGGGAATGACAGTCGGAGGAGAGCGAGCCATGGAGGAGGCCGGCATAAGATTCAGGCGGTGACATCAAGTTTGCACGAGTGATCGTTCGTGAGCGTGTTTTCCTAATTGACGTGTTGAACAAGCCAAGTATTCCCCGACGGTCTATGAGACGAACAATGGCAGCGGATACTCCGGATTGGAAAATTGCAGGAGGGGGCAGGGTGTGCGGAGGTTTGCTCCTCCTTCTTTCCTTACTGTGCTAACTATTACTACTTCATTCGCACGTGTTAGGTAGGTTACTATTCTGATAAACTTGTACATTTCATCCCCATCGCCCCTCACCTCGCATGCCAGCAAGCTCAGCTCACCTCTCCGCCACCCACTCTGATAGAGTCTCCGATGCCCTCCCTACCGTAATGTCCACCCCCTCCCGAATAACCCGCCTGCCACGCACCCCCCCACTAGCCTGTCCGGTGGAAGCACCTAGTTCCCAAATGGTATGGTTGATCCGCTAGGTTCCCCGCGGTCGCTTGTATCTTGCGTGCTGGCCAATCACCTGGGGATTTAGACACCGCACGTATCTGGCTTTTACACGGCTGTGAGCTGTCAGTGCCGGGGTAGAGTTGTCCGCTATTGCTGGGGAAGAGGGTGGTGGAGGTATTGAAGTTTATTTTACTGCATTGGAGGAATTGCTCGGGGTTTAATGGGGGGGGGGGGGGGGGGTGCGGTCCCACTCTACTATCTTTCATTGTTATAATTCTAAGATTCCGTCTTGTATTGCGGGGCATATAGGAGCGTGGGGAAGAGAGTTCGTATAATACTTCCCGGACCGAATGGGTTTTCTCTACTCTACCAGTATTCATGACTAATTTTATAAAAGGCCTAGTAGAGGATCTTACTATTCCTTCCTTCCTTCCTCCCAACCCCCGCTTTTGAACTATTCCGCGGTGTTGGCAAGACATTCCAAGTGGTACTTCAAGGAGAGCAACCCTCTCCGCATTTATCTGTTGTAAGAGGTAGGAAAACCCGCACCCTCCTTTACTACCAAGCCAGCCAATCACCCAATTGCTGCTCTCACCTTTTCTCCCTCGCGTTGTTTTTAGGAATAACCCTTCTGAGCCTACCGCCGATGTATAGTTTAGCAGGATAGGGTTATATGTATAAGAACTGGGAGCGAGGTGCATTCGGGTTCCGTGCGATTCCGAGTACCCTTGTTTTCCCGAATTGGAAGTTGCTGTGAAAAACTTTCCGCTGTTTAGATGGGGTAGGTATTGGGTTGGGTCGGGTTGGATCTACCGCTAGGGGTCGTGGGGTGGGACTGCACCTTCCTGCTCTCTCTATCTCTCTCTGTGGGCTTTTCGCTAGGAGGGCTTATAATCTCCCGAACTTGGCCTCTTAATGCGCTGATGAGAGAGGATATAGTAACATGGCTTTGGAATACTACTCGTTGTCCGTCGTGCGATGGTGGAGTTTGTGCTTAGACTCCCCAAGCATACCGTCGGTTTTCCTCTCGGAAGGGTATCCATATGCGATGTGTGCGTCGCCTTGTCTGCTGCCATTTGAGGTTAATTTTTGAATTGGTTGGTGGTTGGGGAAGGTGACTGGGTCTGAATGTCGGATCAGGTACAAAGGAGGAGGAGAGCGGAGGAGAGAGTAGGCAAATAGAGTTCTGGGCCCCTCCCTTGGTTCTGTGAGCCTGTCATGCCATTAGCGCCCAAGCAAGAAAGCAAAAGCGAAAATGGTAGATGGCGGCGGTAGCGATGGTGATCAACCCATTGCAGTAAAAGTCCCGAAAAGCCCATCCTCGGGGCGTACTGTGCTGTGCTATCTATTTTCGCATCCTTCCTTCCTCTACGATTTACCCAAGGTAGGGTTGCAGATGATAGCCGGGTGCGCAAAAGCTTGCACTTGGGTAGGACTGCAAGTGCTGGATAGGGAGGGACCCATCGGTGCCTGAATCCCAGAACACCTCGATTCTGGCCCTGCCGGTAGTACCGCATAATTCGGGGCCAACCCAAAGTGCCGCTGGAGCAGTCAAATATCATAAAACTTGACCCAATCGGCAAGTGAGAGTAAAGCCTCTTCAGGAAACTCTTTCCCGCGAAAATGTTAAAAACTTTGGCAGAAAAGGGGTCCTGTGGCGAATTATTGCCAGAATATAACTCTGGGTGGGGGGGGGGGAACTCTCTTGCAGATCCCACTCGCTTACTGAGCCACACCTTATTTGACGGTTCTAGTGCCATTTCGGGTTGGCCTAAGTTGTGCGATACTGGGGCATTGGCGATTGGGATCCATTACCCTTCTCAATTGCTCGTGCGAGATTTTCGGAACTTTAAAGGCTTGTTTGGTACTTCGCCGTACAGCTGGTCTTGTCTTTCCTCCCAAAAAGGGCGGACGTGATGGCCGAACTTGCATACCTGGAGCACGACCTTTATTGGTTTCCGAAGGGCCTGGTTGGGCGACAGCGACTGTCCGGTTCTCTGGTAGTAGGGGTTTCTGTGAATAATTCCTTGCCGTTATTGACCGCCGAGAGGGCGCACTAGCCATCCAGGAGGTTTTTATTGTCCTACCGGGCTACGGGGAGCTTGTTCAAGGTGCACTTGTTTGCGGCCTTAGATCATACAGTTCCAGGAGAGTACCTAGAGCAAGGGCGAGTAAAGATATTTGGAGGGAATAGCTTCCGGTAAGGTATCCTGTAACGTAATCGCTGTAGTTGGGGTGTGTGTGTGGAAAGGGCCTGTTGGAATTCTGTCAGCTCGTACTTAGCACAGAGGCAGGGGATAAGTGGATTCAGTGATTTAGCTCGAGTGATTATCTGTGAGAGGGTTTTTGCTGATCTGTAGGTAGAGGCTTTCCCCTAGAAGCAGGAGGGAGAAAAATGAAAATTGAGAAGTCTTTGTAAATTTTTAGATCGCGATCAGCGTAGTAATATGAGATTGCGCATATGATAGGAAACCTTATATTCCGGTGATATAAGTTCATACCTAAGGTTAACTTGTAGGGTTAGGTGCAACTTCTCATTGATACTGCCTTCTCCTCAACCCTTGTTCTAAAATAACTCATTTAGAATGGCCTCACTTTAAACTATTTATGATATTTCCACAAGACAAACCCAGAGATGTCAAAGACAAAGAGAAAAGGAAAAAGGAAAAATAAATGCACATTATTCCTGATGGAGCAACAGTTTATTGTGCCTATTTTCCAATTTCTGTTTCAGACCACGCGAGTGTGGTTTCGGGAACGGCATAACACATACCCACCGCTGGGATCATCTCCTGAAGGTATTACACAACATCAACTGTCCGTGAAGCTTGGTTTTCCCAAATTTCCGGGTTCGGTTCTCCTCGCCGGAAATGCCTAATGTCTTAAGGGGGGTGGGTGCGGGGGGGAGACAAAGGGCCCGGTGAAAAACGTCTTGCGTTGGGTCCGTCTCCCCCTTCACTGCTCCTGATCCCCTCTCTCTGAGGGCACGTGGTAGCCGTTGGGATGCGGGGTGGAGATGTGTAAGCTTTTTTGCCGTCGGACGCGGCCAGTTTTTGAAAAAGGGGTTGGGGTGTCGTGGGTGGGAGTTGGCCTGATGAATTTCTAGGGGTCAATCTACTATATCTGTCTGCTCTGTCTGTGTTCGGTGGGAGAGGTATACTAGTATCTGGGGGGTTTCCGGTCTTGATTGATTTGAGTGATGAGTTCTTTGCGTGTTTATAAGGGAAGGAAGCTACAAGAGGTTTGCTCAGTCTGCCAGGAGCATTAGAAATCTGTAGCGCAATTGCAGTGGTCTAGCTTAAACTGAGGGGGTCAAGAGGGATATGAGACATGTGAATCGCTGCAATTCAACCTGATATAACTTAAATAACTAGACGGGGGGCGGGAGAATCACGTTTAATATACAATCGATGGATGCAAGAACTGCTCAACAACTTGTATAAATATATTCCGAATCTTTCTAAAGCGAGACTTGGAATCCTCTTCTGGTCTATTAGCAAGCTCTGCTCATTCTAGGATCTCCCTGAGTGGGGCTAGGCTGTACGTGAATTCTCTGAACCTGGCAGTAATCAGTCAACGGGCTGATGATATATGCACCTCCCGGTATGGGTTCCGAATATGCTACATCATAGGTTTGCACTCGTAGTGCAATAAAAAAGCTCCTCTCTATTCAGCTGGAATTGAGACTAGGGTATCAACAACCCTAGACCTACCCCTACCCCCCAGCAAAAAGTGGTTCGCCGAGCATTTTTTAATGCTCGACTAATCCACTGCCCCCGGATTCGAACTGACGATGGTCCCTGTTTCAAATTAGTCGACCAGTCTCCTAAGCCATTAGACCATAGGAACTGGCCGATAGTACTATTTCTTCTTGACCTTTTGACCGCTTCTTGGAAAATAGACAGTTTTGGTGCTTGATACTTTATATTTGGTAAAAAAAGACACCTATATCTAATGATAGTACTCGAATGTGATGTCAATAGAACAATGAACCCTCACTTTCTTTCTCAAGACAAATGTTCCCCGAATTCTATGGGTAGTACTATGGTGACGAAGCTTCAACAGGTGGTTTCCCAGGAGATGTGGCAGAATATGATCGCTACTCAATTGCAGTACATCGCTCCAGACATAGCCCAGAACCTTATCGGGTTTATTTGAACTGGGTAGGGATATTGTTGATAGTGTTGGTAGGATATTTTCTGTTCATGATAGTAGTATTACTGGTATTGAGGGGTTTCCCCCCCGCTGCCTGGGGCTTTTAGTTTCCCCCGTGGGGTAGGATATGTGTTGTGGCGTTTATGGTGATATTTTCAATCCAAACACTTAGATGGAATATCCGTGGCTCTTCTGTACCCCATGCCCGCTTATGTATTTTATAATTTGAGAAGAAGGTTGGCAGCCGCGATTCTAGGATATTACATAGTTGGTGTAGAATGCCAATTAAATGGTTACATACGCTTCACAAGGGTTTTCCAGCACAATATTTCAACCGCTACAATTCATGATCATTGAGCCTGCATAGAACGGGTGATTATACAGGCCCACAAGCGCAGGAAAACCGCCCCACTGCTGAAGCATACCAGTTACTCTTTTGGCCTCCTCTTCAGGGTTTTATGATCCCCTCCACATGCCAAATTAGATGCGGCTTCAACCGACCCAAACACCCAAACCAGCAAAGAAGTGGTTCGCTGGGCATTTTATTTTAACGCCCAGCTACATACATCCACTGGACCGCGATTCGAACATATGGTGGTCCCTGTTTCACATTAGTAGACCAATTTCTTAGCCATTGGCCATCGGAACTGGAAGGCCCGATAGCAATGTATCAGGCACTCCAGCTCCATATTACTATTGCCTTAACTCCCAACTTTAGCTGTTTTCCTAGTGTGACATTTTCCAGTGAAGGCACTGTACCTGCCCTCTAGTTCCTCCCTAATTGCGCTCTCGGTCCAGGTACGGTACTGTGTACCGGAACTTTCTGGATTTCTGAACCCTTTAAATCTGAACCTGAGAGGGCGAGTGTTGAAAATCAGTTGATGCTGCTCGGCATGCTCGAGTTATAGTTTCCTTTACCTGGCAAGAGCTTGGAGGTTGGGAAAGATGTTTTCGCTTGATGGTTGGGTAGAGTACAGACAATCAAAGTGGAGCATGGAGGCTACGTAGATGAATGCAAAGGAAGGGAGCGGTATTTGTACCGAATGCTCAAGAGAACCTTTCTTTTATCAACTAAGTTCTTCAATACCACGACTTTATCTCCAATGCCACAACATCTCAAGAGATCGAACAATAATCTGATAGTTAAAGCAACCTGATCGGGGGGTTTTTTTTTAGTGTTCCTAGCGGTCCAGTCCGTCTTTTTGGGGGTGCTAAGACGGGATACGCTCGGGAAGGTGACGACCGGAGGACTGTAGGGGACTATAGTCCTAGCCCTTGGGCCTCCGATACTAGCCCAAGTTGAAATCATACATCCTAAAGAATTATATCATCATGAGACATCACTCGTGTAGTCCCCGGTTGGGAACACTGGTTTTTTTTTCATTTTTCATTTTTCTGTAGTGTCAGATCTAGGACACGGGAAAGTAATCATGAGGGAAAAGAACCTTTACGGCTGGGAAAAGGGCTAACGGGGGGTGGCTAGGTTGCTTCCGATTCCCCCGCATGTAGGACAGCGAGGTTGGGGACAGGAGAGATAGTTTGCATGGGCCCTACCCTGGTTGCAGAGTAAGTGAAGGTTCTACAGAATTTGTAATCGTAATCATCCCGTGATCAGGGGGAAGAGACGGTAGCTCGTGATTGAGTTCCAGGTTGTGTATATCGAAGGAAGAAGAAATGTTATGTATGGCATTGGAGGGATAAAACATGAAAAGCAGTGGCATTGGAGACCTTGACCGTTCTTTTATTTGTTATTGATGGGGTAAGCAAGGGATTGGGAACATGTGCAGAGGAAAGCAGATATGAGTGGAGCCGATGAAGGGATAAGGATAGCTTTATTCTAGGATCGTGCTGGCTCCCCGTTGAGTCCCCGGCCGCCATCTGGGGACTTATATTATGCTGGTGGTAGCATCGTATTGTATTTATGCCGACTTAAACTAAACCAGCAATGAACAGAAAGCAATAGGGATTACTAAGTAAATAAAACCTGCGAACCGGGGGTGGGCCTAAAGGGAGAGCTAAAAAAGTCTAATACAACGGCATCTGCAAATACAAGTTATAGGCATATAGAACCCTCTCACTTGAGTCCGAATTTTGTATGGGCGGTCAGATACGCATAGATAATGTACCATACAAAGGGTTTATCCCTGTCCTTTCCTGTATCAAAAAATAGTTGCATCGGGGATACGAGCCATATAATTCGGGGAACATTTGTCCTCTAACAAAGAAAGCGAGTGTTTCGGAGGCAGATCACAGGTATACACCGGAACCCCCCCGTTCCTCACTCTATCGATATAATGAGAGAGTACTATGATTGGATACTTATGTCCTTTTTTACCAAAGATAAAGTACCAGGCGCCTGAACTGTCTATTTTCTGAAGAAGCAGTTAAAAGGTCAAGAAGAAAGAGTATTATCGGCCAGTTCCTATGGTCGAATGGCTTAGGAGACTGGTCGGCTAATTTGAAACAGGGGCCATCGTCAGTTCGAATCCGGGGGGCAGTGGAGTAGTCGAGCATTAAAAAAAATGCTCGGCGAACCACTTTTTTGCTCGGGGGTAGGTCTAGGGTTGTTGATGCCCTGAGGCCAATTCCTGCCAAATGTTGCGGTCGGAATGCTAGCTAGTGTTCGGGTACTATATGCCCGTAGCTTGTACTATCATCCCTCCTCTAAATACTGATTATCCCTCCGATATCCCACAGCAGTAGGACCCCTGCTGGAGATGTCAGTAGACAAAATAGAGCAAAATGGGGATTGCTCCAAGCACCAAGACGTACCCAGTGGGTGGGTAGGTTGGCCTGAGTTACCCAATCCTCAAACCCTTCAAAGATTCAATAGTAATCCTAAACTCAGAAGTGGGAGCGATTGATTGCAAGTCAGGAACAGCGGCAGTGGGTAGAGATAAGATAGACCTTAAGAGCATCGATTAGTACCGCGAAGCAACTTGGTAACACAAGAAGGTAGCTGAAGGCAATGCAAACCTATACACAGGCAAGTGTATAATAGAAAAGCGTAGGGAACAATATTTATCATCGATCGTGGTCTCGCTCAGGCGATTGTATCTGACTTTCAAGTCTGTTCCCCCGACTGCAACATCAGTAGAATTTGAACACGATCTACTACTTGGCTAGACAATAAATCGCTAGCCGGCGATGCTATGGTGGGACAAGTGAAATTGGCCCACTACTAATTTCTGCCACCATTTCCAAAATATCCTTTTGACCTTCCTTCTTCTCAGCCTTGGGATGGTTAGCGTCCTACTAAGCTAGCTATATCCCTCAGCCATCTTTTGCCGCACATCCGCCAAAAGCGGTGCTGGGCAGCCTTGGAGCTCATATTAAAAGCAGGCGAGTAACGGTGGTGGTGGTGATATTATATATCCTTCTATTAGAACCGCAGAAGCGAAGAACCTCTGTTCTTGTGCTTTGAACTAAACCTCGAAGTAGTGATAAAGAAGTAGGTAATAAAGAGTAACTTCACAGAGGCAAAAGCAATTGCTCCAGCGGGTGATATACTATGATGCTCGGGCAAGTCCCCGTGGACCGATGCGGGGCCTGGCGGTAATGGGAGTATGATACCGCTACTATCCTGTAATAACTACCAGGAAACCCAAGCCAACTGCCAAGAAACGGCACCCCTACACCCTGACAGTAAAGCTTTGACGAGATATGAACGGAATCATGAAATTTCCTTATTGTCAGATCTTTGCCTAGCATCTTATCAAACGGTAAATTTTTTATCAGCTCACGTGCGAAGAAGACATACTCGGGTACCGATGCTTCTATTGCCGCCAAACGCCACTAGAGTACTATACTCTAGCTCAGCGAGGGCTTTCCGAGGAGGGGCGGACACGCAGGACTGCGATCGTGGAAACTAGTGGGATTATGTAAAAGTGCGCAGGGGAGGGTAGGGTTCGGCAGGCTGGTTGAGAATCAACTTCACTCACGACATGGGCCCGAATCAGCCCTCCGGATAGGGGGGGGGGGGCGGGGGTGTATGATACCGTAGGATAACACCTGTATGCCCCGTGGTAGGCTCTGATACTACAGATACCAACATAGGAAGAACCATCCGCGATAACTCACTTCCAGTGGATATTAACCTTTTCAGCAATTCTCTCCTCCCTTACAACCGTTAGAGTATGTCCATTCTAATGCATACAAATGACAATGTACCGTACATCTACTGTCCCCAAAACCAGCTAACCAGTCTCGGAGGGCTCGGGAAAAAACACGCCCAAAGCATCCTCACTTTCAGCCACCCCGCCACGATTCCACACAACCGAATGACACTCCATGACGAGAAGCGCCACCCGCAAGCGCTTCACGCCCCCACCGACAAGTAGCAGGCATAACCTTGCGCATACATATAGTGCATGGAACGCTAAGCTAGGCACCCGCAGGAGCGCACCTGTGTACCACATTGTCACATATCACGGACTATTCCGTGCATGGTACTCGTACATGTAGTCTCACCAAGAGGGTACCGGTACTTGCCCCAGGCAAGAGGTATCCGGAAACGGGGAATCGCAAAATATGTGGCAGAAAATCCGTGCGTATCACAAACTCACGACTCGCATTTCCGGATACTTCTTCCCTGGGACAAGTACCGGTACTTTGCGGTAGGAATCCTCGAGTACTAGGACACTTATCAAGCCATGAATTGTATCGTATGTTAGATGTGATATGGTGTGCTTGTTGGCTGTGGGACGGGTTTGAGCGTCTTGTGGTGGTGGTGGATTGGTGCGTAGGGAGGTTGGGAGAGGAGGAAGGACGGGGGAGATTCTCTCTTTCTCCTGCTCTTCGCTCGTGTCCGCAACGGAGATATGCGCAACTTAGAGGGAGAGTTCTTTTATGTTGGGTGGGTGGATTATGCTGCGCTTTGGGAGGCGGGTGGGTGGGGGTACCTGTCTGGTGGTGGGAATGCGGTTTAACGGATTGTGGGTATGATGATAATATTATTATAGATTAGTATTTTGATCCGAGCACTGTTTACCTAGCACTCTAGAGGCGAACCCCAACAACGGGATGGTTTGGGTTGCAGTAATGATTTTTAAGTATTATTGAAGCTAACTCGACCCCCTTTAAGAATCGAAAGCTAAGTACTATATGGCACCGACCTATACGCCTAAAATGCCTATCAAAGGCCCATCTAAATAATTACTGTGACTTAAGTTTTCAAAGCGGGCATATGCGCAGAAACCCGGATCAATCATCATGACGCTGCCGTTAACTCCAGTCTCCAATGCCAATGCCAATCCCAAATACTGAATAAAAGGAAACCCAAGCCCTCTAGTAATACTCCCAACTCATCTCCCACCGCGCCTGTGGCGGCGGCACTTCATCTTCCGGTGGCGGCGGAGTCTCCGGAATCTTTGGCGGGGCAACTGGTATCTTCGGAGGCTTCGGCGGTGGCGGCGGTTTACGATCTAAATGCCCGGGATTATTGAACAATTTCGAGCGACTAATTCTCCATTCTCCCATCAATGTTAGAAACGCGAGCACCCAAAAGCCTTTCAAAGAAGAGATGAATCACCGTCGCGCATCCGCCTCCTCCTCCACTACCATAGGAATCTCCTTAGTATACGGTCGCACATGGGTAGGTGCTTCGCCCTCCTCTTCTTCGATAACCGGAATCAATCCCGAGCGGTCGATATGCCACTCACTCAACTCATCACCCAAACACGTCCCTTCCCTTCTCGCCTCTCGCAAGCGATGTTCCTGCTCCATTCGGGACTGTAGTTCCTGCTCGCCTTCTTCGCCGAGACCCAAGTATACCCTTGCTAGATCATCGCTGATGCATGCGGTCTGGTGTCTGTCGAAGAATTCCGATGGAAGCATGCCTTTCTCACCTGCATGGAGCGAGCCGTTTTGGATGTCGTCGCTGAGGCATTGGACTTCGTGCTCTTCATTGAATCTGTATCCGCGTGCGACGGATGGGCGGCGGGTTATGTCGTCGCTGATGCAATGTGTGTTTGGTTTTGTCGCGGCTAGTCCCGGGAGTTCGGTCGGTGGGGACGGAGGGGAGCTTTTGGCGCCATCGGTCGATGTTGGGGAAGTTGGGAACCAGGGCCCTACGGGGCCCGTATATCGGAGCGTTGTTTTACCAGGCCCACTTGTGGATATTTTTGATACTGGTGGTGGTGAAGTTGGTAGGGGGTCTGAATTTTCCTGAGGTTTAGGTACAGGCTTCCGACGAGCTGCGACACGGTCTATTTCTAAAGAATCTGTCCGGTCGGGGCCGGACCAAGACTGCGATGACGAGTGTCTCCGCGGTAGAGTTCCGGGATCTGCCCCACTCCTCCCGAGCTCCGGAAGACTCACAACTGTGGTTGCGGTGCCTGGCCGGTCAGGCGGATCGGACGGCCGTCGGCTAGGGGTGGTCGTGGTTCCTGCTAGAGCGATGTCCAGTTCTGGAAGGATGGCTTCTGACCTGGTCGTCTCAGGCTGGCCTGCGTGCCCGGGCGGGAATGCGGGTCCTGTTGCTTCCGGGCTCCCGGGGGTTGTTGGAGATATTGGGAGGTTCCGCAGGTGTTGCGGGTTTCTAGAATCTTGCGCTAGCCGCTCACGCCGCTCGTCTTCCTCTTTTTGCCGTCGGAAGACTTCCTCTTCTTCTTGCTGCCTTCGGAGGACTTCCTCTCGGGCTCTTCTTGAGTATACCGATGATGATGTAACACCACTACTAGTACTAGACCGTCTGTCTGAGCCTTGTATGGTGGGTGCCAAAGTGTAAGGGAGGCTTAGGCTTGAGGAATTATTACTCGGTTCGTTGAGGAGCGAGCCTTCCCGACTGGAGACATTACTATATGTTGAGGCGGGTGGTTGCAAGCCCTGTTCTCTCATTGCATCTCGTTTGCGGTTGTCCTCTTCTTGCTGCTGGACTAATGTTTCTAGAATTTTTCGTTGGCGGTACGCCGAGTCATTGTAGCCTTGCGATGTCACGGTGGAAGCGGGGGGCGCCGCTTGTATTGGCGGACGAGGAGGCGGAGGAAGGGGCAGTCGTGTTGTTGAAGAGTTATACAATGGGGTGCTCCCCACCCCTCTACGTCCTGGTCCCAGGGTGGGAGCACTCGACCTCCGGGGATTTTGGACTGCCGTCCCCCTTCCAGGCGCAAACATACCTCCACTCATCTGCTGCGGGCGAGCCGAATTCACCCCTCCGAGAGGAGCGTTAGGCGGTCCACCCTGGTATACTTGCGAGACAGGCCTTGTTATAGGATTGTACATCGGGATCGGCACCTGCGGCGATAAACCATTTCTCCCAGAAACCGCCATCCCGCCAGACACCCCTCTGCCTCTCCCCCCTCCGACCATCCCCCTCCCCCGCACACCAGGCTCCCCCCGGTGGCTCATGCCAGAATTCATATTCCCGGTCAATCCTACGACCGCTTCATCCTCCTCGTCCTCAGCCTCCTCAAACGGATCCCCCTTCGGTAGTGGCGGGGCTACTCCTACCAGAGGCGACCTCTGTCCGATAATGTGCGAGAGCCCGAGGCGCTCAGAATTGTAGTCTATCCGGTATCCCGTGTCTTCTACTGATCCCCCGAAGGTCGCTTCGTGTGTTGATCGAAGGCTAACTCCTCGCTTCAGAGCGGACGGTACGGGGTTTTTGTGAACCTTTTCCCCTTCTTCTGTTTTTGATTTCATCATATTTTTCTCTCTCCTTCTCCCCCCCCTTAGGCTAGTGATGTAGGTGCCGGCAGTTGGTTGGGTGGCTAGCTCGGTGATGTGGGCGGATTGGTGGGCTACGTGGGGGACCAATTTTCCTGCTCCGTGCTTCTTTGTGCTTCTTTTGCTGTTGGTGTGAAGTTGGCGATAACTTAGCGGTTTTGGCGTGCGGGAGACTGAGGTAGGATCTTGGCTCAATACTGTTCATAGTGCTCCACCGTAAAGTGCTGTCATACTGTCCCGTATCATACCGTGCCAATGGGACGACAGGATATGTGGTGTGCGCCCTCACAACAATTGAGCAAGCCCGCAGAGTAACTTGGCCCAGAGTTGTTTATCCCACCATGCATGTCTCAGTGAGCCTCAAGGTCAGTCAAATCCTCAACTCCACCACTTGAGTCAGCCACTGAGGCGCGCTTGAAGAGGTTAGGTCCTGCGAATACTGCAACTTAAATATATATAAAAAGAGGCACGGGTTTTCATTCTCACTTTTGTTCCCTACTTCGTTACGTTTCGCGTACTGAAAAACCTTGCATTCCTCACTTAAGCTACTTGTAGTGGTCTTTCGAAGCGCCAGTTCGGAGTCTGAGTGGATGAGTGTGTGTGACAAACGATAATTAACCGCCTAGCACTCTGGCAGGTTTCCACCGAGAACATGAAGATCAGGATGTCGCCAACCTGCACGCTGGTCCCCGTTGTATTGGGTGTCTCAAGTTGTGGTGTGGGCCTGGATCTCGGCGGAGAAGACAATTGGGGGCAACAAGTATACCGATACTTGTACCTTACCGTAGCTCTTCTTCCGGAGGGTTGAAGCACAACGGTATCATACCGCTGTAAATGAAAGCCCGGTACTCGAGTACACGTAGAATCCCAAGAAAGGGGCCCCGAGAGATCAAGTTTTTGGACTAGGAGGAAGGGGAATGAAAGAAACTTGTTGCTTAGATTTGCTGATCGGGGTAGCAGTACCGTACCGGTACTCCATTTCGATTCAAGGGTTAGATTGCCAGTACAAGTACGTTACTGGTACTTTACCAAAACCAAGTGAGGACCTAAAGCATTTGTATCCTTTCCCCAACTCCCCAACCTGCCACGACGAGAGCCCTTGGGGAAGACAAAAAGGAAATACCATTCCACAATTAGCAGGGTGGAAGTGAGCACAATTTGAGCCCCCAAATGCAAACCAAAATAGATCTCTCAGCAAGAGAGAAAAAAAGTGCGCCAGATGCGCGGCGTCGTACAAATGACTCAGTACCGTGCCGGTAGAAAACTTGTGTACTCCATTCCACAGTTGCACAGCATATCGAGCGCATAATCTTATACGAGGATCTTTGTAATTACAGTTATCGATTTTGTTCGCCCAGCCACTTTCCTGGGAGAGGTCAGGCTTTGGGGTTGAGGTACCGTACCAGTAACTTTTAAACATAACGCGGACCGGTATGTTATGCAGGTAATAAAGTTGGACTTGCAGTTTCCTCCGGTCCCGTGGAATTTGGGAGTGATGAGTGGTGCGTTGGCAGCACAAAGGTTAGGAATAAGGAAAGTGATAAGTTACGGGGCAAATCTCTTCAAGACTGATTTAGAATTGGGGGGTGGCTGGAGCCGACCACACCGTTGCTTAGCTAACATTATGAGAGTCCGCTAGTATCCTGTGATATGAATACCCGGGGACCTGTTCCGCACCCACTTAAAATCTTCAAGTGTGCATTCAACAAACGCTCTATCTTTTCGCTCCTTTGCAAAAAATAAGACCGCTGGTCCCTAGAGCCACTCCGGCGTCCGTCAAATCCAGGGCCCACGAATACCTATCCCCTTATGTTTGGGCCTTTTTGAGGCGAAGGTTTTAAGCGGTTCGCACTGTGGGTTGGTGATGTTGATCTTAGCCAAAACCAGTGGTATTGTGGACTGCAACCGGCTCAATTGAAAAAATAAACCTTCAATCTCTCCACGAGGGACAGGGGGAGCCTTTTTTTTCTTTGTTTAGGCGGATGTACTACTCGTACAGCAGGATCAAGGGCAAGTCACGCGAGCCCGACTTTTTTCCCACATATACAAAAACCCCACAAAACACGTTTTTCTGCGTAAAACCCCTTGATACCATATGGGGTCGCCCGACTTAGGGCACCTCCGAGCACAGTACTAGTACTGTATTGAACCGGAGGTCAGATATCATACCCCCTTCATCAATCATTTTTGCCCAAAGTCGACTGAGGCAGCAGGGAATAGATCCTCCCAGGACCACGTTTCTCAGGCGTATGATACAGTACCACTACTGAAATTTTAGTTATGCACCGTTCAAGTACTTGTACTCGAGTACCATTGTTTTGTCCCTGATCCCTGTATTATACAACTACAGTATCTTATGACTTGTCCGAACCTCAACCGGGTTACTGTATTATCTGCTATTAAGGATGGACGTTTACTCTTCATGATTCCCATGCACCCTGTTCCCTGACCGAGCAAGTATCGGGTGAGAAACATGGCTCTGGTAGACCTTAATACTTCTTAGTTAACATGGCAACCAGCTGGGTGGGTGTCTAGTTCTATGGTATGATACTTGTACACCACTAAGCCCATCGCGCTTGTTTGATAACCGTGCCAAACCTCGATGAGTGATTGTAATATTATTCCTGCCGCTATGTTGAGGACCCCTAAAACAGGTAGTTCCACAAAGTTTCCTTCGACCATTGTATGTTTTTGGTGTATGCTTATATTCAATTTCGTCGGGCCGGTTTCAGGCGCCAGGGTGCGCCCAACCTCAAGCAGTTTCCAGTCTTGGCAAAAGACTGGAAAATAGAGGGCAATAAGATATCAGAGTTACTAAACTAAAGCTAATCGTACGACTCTCATGCAGATTTGGGGGGCTCATAGAAATAGTGTTCGTGCCAGAGAGGAAAAATGGTGAGAAAGGGGGAGGGGAAAAAGAAAGAAAAAAAGTAAATACAGGTACTTATCCCGTAAACCCAATGGTACTGTAGGGACAATCCGTCAGAAAATCAAAATGCATCTCAAGCCATTAAAACCAACCCATCACTATAATTCATCCAACTCATGTCAAGACTTTAGCCTTCAAAATCACTTTCATCTCTTCATAATTCTCCCCCCGCTCATCACCCCACTTTATCACGCTCGGGAACACCACCGCCTGAATAATCTTCCCATCCAATGCGTTAACCGACTTCCCGGTGTGCGGATCAACCTGCGTCTCATGTTCCTGGTACACGTCCTCCATATGAGTACCATCGAAGGGAGCCTCGGCAGGATCAGACAGGACCTTGAATTTGGCAAGCTGGTAGCCGAGGTCTAGGGAGAGGGCGGCGGCAGATTCTACGATGCGATAAAGGAAATGTAGGCGCTCTTGCTGATCTGGAGTTGTGGAGAAGGGGGATAATAGGCTGTCTATGCGCTGGGAGATAGCCGCGACGACATGTGCCTTAGATTCCGCGGTGGAGGCCTTGGAGAAGAGGAGGAATGTTTGAGAACGCCATTTGTTGAACTCAGTCTCTGGAACTGTGCTTTATTAATTTTGTATCCCGATAAGAATTTGTACGAGCAAGGACCCACCATTCCTCCCTACACTCCTTTCCAAAGCTCCAAGGCCCTCCCCAACCCCTACAAACTCCCCATTTTCAAACGCTCTCTGGATAACGTGCCCAGCGACCGCGCGGAGTACCATGGTTCGTGACTTGGGCTGTTGCAGTAGCCGATCAAATAGCGGAATCTGGGAAATCAAGATCTCCCGCAGCTCCGGCGAAAGATCGAGGCGCTGTTCTATGGACTTGAAATGTATAATGACCCAATCTTTCAACTCCTGCTCAAGCTGTTTAAACCGCGAAGCTATGCTGCGATCATCGAGAGATGGAGGCACGCTATTGGAGCGCATTAGGGTTGCTTGCAGGGCCGAGAGTTGTGCATTTCGTTCTTCGAGTTGGCTCACCAAGTTCGTGTTTGTGGCGCTTAGTTCGCTGATTGGAGATTGGTCTTTTTCAGAGCTGGCCCCTGTAAATGCCATCATTGGTGGAGAGTCGGAGTCTTTTCTGGCTGTTTTTCTTATAGTTGTTAGTCCGGTATACATATGAATTGGCGAACGAATGAGGTGGAGTAACCTTTTTTCAGCTTAAATATTAAGACTAGAAGGGCTACCAAGGCGATAGCGAATAATCCCCCCATGACACCCGCTGCCGCAATTGGGGCTTTATTGTTCGGGCCCGGCCCTGGGGGAATTGAGGAGGAGGCCCCCGCTGGGCCGGTGGTGGTGGTGGGCCTAACGGGCAGCCCGGTACTAGACGCACCGGGCGGTTTGGTAGTGGGCGGGCTGGTGAGCCTGGCATTAGATTTGCTAGCATCCCCAGCGGCTGCCCCGGTCGGGGTAGCGGCGCTGGAACCTGCAAATGTGCCAACCAAAGTGGTTGTTGCCTGCCGTATTTCTGCTACGAAGTATCCTGGGCTCCTCGTTTTGAGAACTGTGATGCCTGCCTTACCGTTCACCATAACCGTAGGCTCGCCTACATCATCGGGAAGCAGCGTTACTGCTTGGTAATAGATAGTTGTTGATGGGCCGATGGATCCCCAAAGTGGTGTGAGGACAGTTAGCGCTGCCGGGTTTGGGTCCAGAAACAGATCAACTACCAAGGCAGCCATCTTAACGATATCAAAGGCAGAGGAGGGTTTGAGGGGAGGAGTGGTTATGGAAGGGGAGGGGGGAGAGGTGAAGGATGGGAAGGAGAGGAGGGAGAGGAAGGAGGAGAGGAAGGAGAGGCGGAGTACTACACGGTATGATACCGTACTTGATGAATAGGCCCGGTTCCCTGGGCACTGCACCAGTCAAGTGATACAGTAATAATAATATTATAACAAGATAATATTGTATTAGGTTACCCCGGAGTATGTTAACTCTACTTGTACAAGTACTAGTACACTCTACGGGTGATAATTCCAACTTCACTCGTCCGCTGGTCACTCGCCATGAGGCGCTAGCACCCTCCATCTTCTCTGCTTCTCTCCCAGCCCCAAGTCTATCATTCTGCTTCTGTTAATTGACATTCCGGTGGTACTTGTGCACTACGGTGCTGTAACCTATTCGCGTATTAGACTCCATATTATTATTTTTACGAACTGGACACTCCTGGCGTTCTCAGCCTCGTAGTAGAAGATGTGGGCCCTCTTCTTTCTCCGCCTGATGACCACGGATCACACCGACAACGGGCGAATTGGACTGATCATACCCTATCATAACAATAATAGGAAATTCTCTCATACAGTAAGGGAATTGTCGATGATTCCTGGCCTCCTAAGATCGAGGCTCCAGGCTCATGCCTTAGCGGAGCGAGGCTTTTTTTTAGTCAACCAAAGGTCTATTTGCAGTGTTGCGCTTTTACTCTCGCTTGAGGAGGGGCGGAAAGGAAGGTTGTCTCAGCCAGGGCTATTCCAGCCAATGATTAGCTGGTTGTTCCTTTTTCTGTCAGCGGGGGTTGGTTTGGTTACACCCCGACTCCACTCGGACAGGGATGAAAAAATGGGGACTGGGAAACGAGTTGGTGGCAGTGGCAGGGATTTGTGTTGATCAGCAAGTAAACTTTGTGGGGAGGGACAGGGTATAGAAATCAGAAACCCGGATCGGTTGCAATGGTGTCTACTTCTCCCTAAGATACGAATTTCTAAGGACTCTGAAGGGCTTCCGGTATATTTAGGTGATCTTGATAAGCCAGTTTGTGCTGGTGTCAGCTTTTGGTTATTGGCTTGGAATATCTTGTCGTTGATGAACTAATATGTCTGGCGCCCGCTCTAGTTGTCTGTGTCTCCAGGACTCATTATTTTCCATTCCACTGTCACTGGATCTGCCAGAGTACCACGAGTTGGTTGTCTTGGCAGGGTTTTGGCGGAAGGTGCGTGGGCCGGTATTGTGCTAGTACGATATCAGACGGGCGCCCAAGAGAAAGTTGATGGAACAATCAATCCGGGTCAACATACTTGTATAAAATAATACGAAAACATCTCTCCTTATGCCGTAGCACGTCAAGAGGGGGTTTTTGGTTTCCCAGGCGAACTATGGGGCACTGCGCACCAGCGGTAGAGAGTATCCTTATTCTGCCCAGCTTCCCCCTTCACTGTGCCCTTCCAAAAGTGGAAATACCTTAGCCGCCATTAGTAAGATAATAACCAACCTTTCCAACCTCAGGCCACCAGTAATAGTTTCGTGCTACCAGAGGTGAGGGGTCACTAGCTGGTTCCATATCAGAGCTCCCTTCATTCATCGTAGTTATTTCTAGTATCATAGAGATCTGAGGACTATGTCTGCTGGGTCGTGATAGCAAAAATGACTAGATCCATTTGCCGGTGAGAATAAATTTTTAAAAGAAACCCCTACAATTTAGTCTCGTATCTCGCCTTTTCCCAGGTCTTATCCTAAAATCGGACGAGGCTTAAAAGCCACAGGTTGGTGGTTGATGGGCCAATTGGCATTTTGCTGTTCCAATATCCTATTCCCAAAGCAAGCCATCCAGTGATACAAGTACTTATGCTGTGCTACAGTCACAATACTGTCTGATACTCAAAACTCGCATGTTAACCTACAAAATGTGTTGGACAGCCAAGATGGCCCCAAGTGCCTGTTTTTTCAGCCTCAGCCCCAGTCCTTGTACCGTACGGTATTGTTGCGTGGTTAGAGGGACAGAAAATTGGGCACCGCAGCGCATAACTCACAGTACTGGTGCTTGATCCCCGTGAAACAACCCGTGCTTCACCGGCCCAACCCTTCGAGAGCGTGTGAGTGAGTGTTTAGCTACCACTAGCACAGTCATCCCTCTGGCCGTAAATATTTTATTCCCGCATCTGATCTCCAAACTATAGTTCCAACCGCTCATGGCAGGCCTTCACAGAATCGTGGTCGGCCTCGACTTTGGTACGCTTCTCCTCCATCACGAAATCCAAGTAGGGGCTGACACAAATCTCCCCAGGAACCACATATTCCGCCCTCGCCTGGGCATCAACCAACCTCCCGGGCCAAATCAACCTGATAGGAAACTGGCCGAGCGCCGGAATCCTAACTCACCACAGCGCTCCAACAGAGGTCGCCTACCACCAGGGCAGTACAACAGATTTCTCATGGGGCTACGACATCCCGAGAACCGCGCGGAGATTGAAATGGTTTAAGCTACTTCTAGAGAGTAACGATGAGCACGTACAAAGTGGGACGCCGCTGCCGCCGGGGATGACGGCGATGGACGTCACTCGGGATTTCTTGTCAGCGCTGTACCAGCATGCTATCGGTACCCTTTGGAGACAGAATGGGCAGGCGGTGATGTCTATGACGAAAGTAGATTTCGTACTTACGGTGCCAGCGGTTTGGTCGGATACCGCCAAGCAGAGTGTGTTTCTCTCTCTCTCTCTCTCTTCTTCTGGATTGATTGATGGGGCGATTGGGACCGGCTGATGGATTATAGGGACTAGAGAGGCGGCGATCGCGGCGGGAATGTCGAATGAACATAACCTTTCATTACTGTCAGAGCCAGAGGCTGCGGCGATATATACTATCAAGAATCAGGATAGGAATGCTATAAATGTATGTTGCTTGATTCCCGTGATAAACCTAGCTGACATTCTAAGGTTCACGACAGGATCGTAGTCTGTGATGCTGGCGGTGGAACAGTCGTAAGTTCAACACCGCACACACGCAAAAGCAAGAACCACAACTAACCGTGACTCAGGACTTAATCTCCTACACAGTCCTTAGTATCATCCCTCTAAAAGTAACAGAATGCGCTGTCGGAACAGGTAAATCCTCCTTGGAAGCTATAAACCGTCTTAAAATACTAATCCTCCGTCGCACAGGCGACTTCTGCGGCTCAACCTATATCGACCGCAACTTCGAAGTCTTGCTCCAGCAGCGCATGGGCCATCACTACAAGAGCCTGCGAGTAGAAACTCAGCAGCGCATCGTAAAAAACTTTGAAGAGGTAAAGTGTGCGTTTAGGGATAAACCTGACCAAAATGTATATCACGTGAATGTTCCGACGATAGACTCAATTCCGGAAGCGGGGATATACGGCGGGGAGTTCCAATTGACTCGGTAAGCCTGTGAGATAAAGTGTGCTGAAGCGGGTGAGCGCTGCTAACGGAGGGCGTAACCAGCGAGGAAATGAGACGATTGTTTGATCCGATAGTGGACCAAATCATGATTTTGATAAATAGTCAGGTACAGTCTATCAGCGGCGAGGGAAATCAAGTAAACGTATGTCCGTCCCGCAATTAGTTTGAGATGTCATGTATACTAACCGAACTACAGTCTGTCCTCCTAGTCGGCGGCTTTGGAGAATCCCCGTACCTCTTCCAACGCCTAGAAACCTGGTGCCGACAGTGGGGAATCAATGCTATCTCCCCCCACGGAGCGTACCTCTCCCCCCTCCCCCCTCCCCCGCTCCGTTCCCTCCACCAAACCGCTAACAACCCCATCAGCGCAACGGCGGTAGTAAAAGGAGCCGTTCTGCGGGGCCTCGAGCCATCCCTCCCCTACCAAATGAGCACCGTTGTCCGGCGCGCCCGTCGGCACTACGGTACTCCCATGAGCTCCCCTTTCATCCAAGGCAAACACAACGAGCGTGACGCCTACACCGACCCAATAACCGGCCGCAAGATGGCGCGTAACCAAGTAGCCTGGTTCTTGCCAAAGGGAGAGGCAATAACCGACGATCGACGCATAACCCGGAACTTCTGTCGTAGCTTCAAAAAGTACACTGGGCCATGGATCGACAGCATGGTTGCGTGCGATCTAGACCGCCCGCCAAACAGGGTCACGCGAGATGTTAAGCATGTCTGCAATATCACGGCGGATCTGAGCTCCGTGCGCAAGTCCTGTTACGAGAAGAAGTGGAAGAACTGGAGGAAGTATTACATCGCGAGATATAATCTGGATTTGACGATTTCGAGTGGGGATATGAAGTTTGAGTTGATTTTCAAAGGGGCGAGTTTTGGGGTGAGCTTGGCCCTCTCTCATTTAGTGTATTGTTGCGATAGAGCTGACAATGGGATGTAGAGTATAACGGTGGACTTTGACCTGTAGATGCGGAATGGTAGATGTTGCGGGCGGGGGAGTGTTGGGATGGTTATGGTATATCATTCCCGCAGCCCTTCCCCAGGATCTTCCGAAGAGTGAAGCATTCGAATTTAATTGCGAGAAAGGCTCCCTCGAGTAGTGGGCAATAATAAACATCGTACGCTTTGTACACGTTAAATAAACCAAAAGAACCAACCATTCCCACAATACCCCAGGGGCTTCAAGGTAATAGGAGACCAAAGTATCCAGGCACGAGTAGTAGAAGTGAGCTGCTTAAATTTTTGTGGGGGGAGGGTGTAAACAGGTCCCTTACATACATGAAAACTCTCTTGCAGATGTCATACTACGGTATGTTGAAATAGTGCTTTCTGATATGTACAAGTTAAGGGCATATAGTACCCGAACACTAGCCAGCAGCCCCACCGCAACATTTAGCTATCATAGAATTGACTCAAGGGCATTACCAACCCCAGACCTACCCCCCAGCAAAAAAGTGGTTCGCCGAGCATTTTTTTAATGCTCGACTACTCCACTGCCCCCCGGATTCGAACTCATGATGGTCCCTGTTTCAAAT
>Ga0307509_10001634_pt1 | contig 37564 bp, 35 predicted proteins | sample 10_EM_MG_FD_202245 | JGI IMG/M metagenome (GOLD analysis project Ga0307509, IMG submission 202245) | Populus trichocarpa ectomycorrhiza microbial communities from riparian zone in the Pacific Northwest, United States - 10_EM | ecosystem: Host-associated > Plants > Roots > Unclassified | place...
ACCTATGCTGGGATCTCTGTAGTAGCAAGTATAATATTTAATGGGGTTGAACCGGTTCTGGAAGCGGTAGGCTGGGAATTTAGACACCAAAAAAAAGAAAAGTTGCAGGGGGGGTCTGGGAATACAGATTCCTGGAATTCTGAGGGGTGTTCCGGGCCATCGGGACCGAAATGCGTTCTTTTATGTGTTCGCGCGCTTTTGAGGGATTTGGGCCGGGGAATTGAGTGGTGGTTCTTGGTTCACTAGGGCAGATTCCGCGGAGGCTGGGGAGTACCCGCATATCTATTACTGGGAGACTCTATTTCCGGTGCGAGATCTAGAGGGTTTTGGTGGAGCGGCGGTTTTTTTGTATCGGTAGAGCCTCAGGAGATTGCTTCCTTAGATATCTACGGGAGAGGCTCAGGAATGGCGCAACTCGGGAGATAGTGAGCACTATATTAGAGGTGAATGTTCTAAAGAGCACTCCAAGAGTGAGTTTGGAAACATATGTGGAAGGGAGGATTGTTGAGATAGCGGCTGTGCCGATAGATATCAGGGTTGGTGAAATCAACCCACGAAGTTGCATGGATGGTGCCCCACTTTTATGGGCGGTGGGGGATAGACACGAAGAAGCAGTGGGGCTTCCCCTGGAGGAAGGGAATGTAGATCTTGGTAGCCGTGGCGCAAGACGGAGACCTCACACAGCTTGCTCTTAGGATCGGGCGCTAAGGCGTGGCGAAGCTGCCTCTAAAGTGAGAAAATGGAAACGTTAATACCTCTCTAATTGTTCAAGTGCCTAGGTAGCACATCGTTTTTGTATGCTACGGTGTCTGGAATGGAGGAAGTGGTCAAGGTAGTACTCTCACTATTCCCTCACTCCCCCGAGCGGTAGCGTTATGCAGTGGTGCCCCGTCTCGTTTGTTTGGGAAACCTCATTCATTGCGGTACCAGCCTCACAATTCCTCTATACCCAAACCAAGTAGCATAGAAAAGTGAGCTGTTGCCATGCTTATCCGGAAAATTTGGCTGGAAATCCTGGCTCTCAAGTAGTACAAGAGCAAGCAGATGAAGCCAATAGTCAATGCAATGCAATGAAGGCCAGGCACCGGTAGAGAATGCTGCTGTGGATAGACGTGGAGCTTCTGCTGGACGTGAAAGGAGTCGATCATAATTGCCTAAGTGGCACGACCACCTGCGTCTGTGGCTATAGGAGTACACGAGGGGATGGTGAAGTTGCTTGGGAAACACGGCGATGTCAAGGTATCATACCTAAGAAGCTGGGGCTCACCATATCCTACAGTCACATGATCGTCCTGATTCGATGCCTTTTTACGATAGTCTCGAGGGAAGTTCGGAAAGTAGGTCTATGGATATTCTATGGGCTTTGAGTAGGATCTTTAGTTGCGTGCTGGTCTGGTTTCATATCATAGCATCTTTGGCCAAGTTTTCATGTTTATTGATGCATTGGACGGATTCTCGGCGGATGCCAGGTTTAAGTTATTCCGCTCGCTTCGCCAGGCTACGCAAGATTCACAGAAGCTGCGATTACTCCTGACGGGACGATCCCTTATCCGGCTTAAACTAGATTAGCGTCTTGCAGGGACTTATGGTTTCTATAAACATACAACCAACCACGAATGATATTGGGGTATTTCCTAGGTGGAAGCCAGACCGGGATCAGGAGTCAGATTAAATGGGTGATGGCTTGAGGTTGGAGATCACGGCACGGATCTGTAAGCTCTCAGAGACGTGGGGGTTATACCCGCGTGATAGAGTCTCGTTCAAGCGGCTGGCTGATAATGTGAAATTTCGTTCTTGCAGGTCTTCATATCGGCGCAACTTTGGGAGAGAGAACAACGATCGAGGGGGGAGGGATGCTGCATCGTATGTTGACTGGGTTGAACCATGCATATACATAGCCTTGGTCTGGAGAGAATTCGCGATCAAAGAGGAACAAAAGCACAGCTCGGGGTTGCGGTATTGATGTGACTTTGCTTAGCCCCAATGGCCGGGACACTTACGATATCATATCGCAATGGGATATTCGTAAGATAGAGACTAATTCGCACAGTGAATTATTGGCTTCCTTCCGGGAACCATACTTAATGCTCACATACTCACCACAAACTCTCACATGAACCTTTTTTCAAAGTATTCTTCAATTTTGTATCACTAGAGCTCTGCCATATCTGATGACAACCGGCAGTAAGATACGGTAGCCTGCAGAATTGTATCATACACCATGGGGCCACGAGCCATGGGCTCACAGAGTGTCACTCCCTGCTTTGACCCCCGATCCTAGTCCCGCAGCCCACCAAGTCCGGGTAGACAAGAAAGGGAGGAAAATTAGGGGGGCATGTGGGTAGGTAGGAAGGAGGTTACGCAGGGGGTGAGGGTGAGCTCTGTACCCACCTGGGTGCTGAATACTTTGGAGAACCTTCTCACAGAACCACCGGCGTTGGAGAGGGGGGGAGATGCCATTCTGGCTTGCGCACGATGGTATATAGCTCTGATAGATGCGGCTTGTTGAACCATCAGGACTGACAGGCCACTCTTCCCATATCACGGGAAACAGGTAATAGAATTGGTCTTGGCCGGGTCTGCTGGGAATCGTATCTGAAATGGCCAGTTATGAAGGTGCACGAGACGGTATATGCCACCGTGAGCCCGATCTAGGTAGTGCTGGCGTACCGGTAATGAAACTGGGATAGGAGGAACTCGTGGGGGAGTAACCGGTTGGTAAAAAGGGGAAAAGCTAAGCGATTAACTGGCAACATCGATGGTTGATACTAGTCGTCGAGTGAGATTTTGTGAAAGGAAATGCTAGGATTTGCCTGGCTAGAAAATGCGTTGAGAGGAATTTTTATGTGTCCCCAAGTGATTTTTTTCCACAGAGAGGTGGCCCTCCTAGTGCTAGCTGGTATATCAAAGTGGTGCGGGTGTTGAGAGCTATCGGGGCGAAAGAGGGGAAGCGAGTAGTTCCACAGGTTCAAAGGGAAAGTGGTCACTAGAGAAAGCAAAAGACTTATTTTACTTATTGAACAAGAAGACGATTAAGAGGGAAAAGAAAGAAGAAGAAACAAGAAGAAAGAGAGAAGAGGGGCGAGGATTTGAGAGGGGACAAGGGGGTGATGTAAGTGGTTACGAGGTATCACTCGTAACCACAGCAATAGATAAGAGGAGAGTGCACCCATAACTACAGTTTCCAACAGTGGGCAGCTAATTCGGTTGTTCTGTATGGATGAGAATCTCGAGCGATATGGAATGAAGCTACCAGATGGGTAAGGGCTTACTCTAGAACCATCCGTTAGAGCTTTTAGAAGATAACCAATAAGGAGTTTCTCAAGACTACCCTAGATGTTTGGTTGGGGGATTGTTTGAAGCTTTTCGCCGAAATCACGGTAGAGGTCCCCTCCACCCCTCTCGCCCCCCTACAGCACCATTCCCAGTGATATCACCCTTCTTCCATCATATAACACCAGTGAGATTGAAAATTTCCACTTTCATTAATGCAAGTAAGTATTCTCAGTCGCTTTGATAAGGCCCGCGATCCCTCTTTATCAGTGGCTTCCCCCTCCCAGCGAAAATAAAAGAGTTTACTATCGGCCCGATCACAAAATTGTTGTTATCAATAGCCACAGGGACCTTCAAGTCCGCTTCGCTGAGCTCGGCGTACTGATACAAACTCCCTATAGCATCGAGTCCGCACTTCCCACGGAGTTCCTTTGAGAATTGCCCCAAGCGCTCAACAACAATTGTTTTCCTCTCGAGGCTCAGATAACGCCAGACCTCCCCCAAGCATACTCCTGGAATTTTCTCCATAATGATCCATTCGAAGCCCAACTCATTTTTGGTCGTGCAATCGTAGGCGAATATCTCTGGAACTGGTGAGGTACGTCGCCGCAACAGCCGGAGAGTGGCAACCTCGCTGGCACTCTTGTAGGCCGGTTCGACCGGGAGCGCCGCGCGGAAGGTGTAGGACCCCCGGTCCTTGATTGTATTCGAGGAGGCCGTGATTAAATAGACTTTGTTAAACGCTCCGCCTGCAAGGAATTTTACAGAAAGGTCGTCCGCACTAAGAGTTGTCGTGACAGTGCCTCAAGTGTGGCGATGTTGCCAATGGCTTTCCGCTACTATAGATTAATCTGAAGAATGTTGGAGGGCGACAGTCAGGGAACAGAGAAGATGAAAAAAATGCCTTAGCTCTACTGCCGTGGGCATTTGTGTGTGGATTTGCGGGTGGTCGGGCCTTGAAATTTTGCTTGGGTTGTGCTTGCTGATCTTATTTTTCACGGGAGATATATCATGAAACGCGATACTTGCTGTAGCTCGTATATGTACGGGTGTAAGCACCGGAGCTCCAAACGATTCTGAAGAATTATGTCCAAGCTATTACTAGAAAGACTGGTCTCGATCATTTATAGAATGGTCAAGCCCCCACCCCCCTGCTACGGCTTCTGCCGGCGTTCCCACATTTCGGACCATACTAATATCAACGACTCTACTTGCTTGCGCTGTATGGGCTAAGAGGGTATTTAGCACACCCGATAGTAGTACAAAAAGGCAATCCCTAATAATGTCTCTTTTTTCCTTCTTCAAAAGTCAGAATCGGATGGCGAGGTAACTTCAAAACCAGTCAGGTTTGGTTGAGAATTTCTTAATCCCTAAACAATCAAACATTATTTCCACAACTAAGGCATCTCTTCAGGTCTGTTGGTGATACTTCCCAGTCTCGAGTGAGAGGATGGTAATGGCTCCGTACAGGGGAGTGGGTGTTGGCCATTCTTCTATCGGAATCTTAACCGTTAACCTTGATGCTGGAACGCATCAGATTTTTTCAGACACGTTTGGGGGGGCTTAGAATATCACTAATTTTCAGCCGATGCACTCTCATAGCAGTAGTAATCGTTGCTGAATTTTATGTTAAAAGCCTTGCTAGGGCAGCTTCCATACTCTGGGCTAGGCACAGAGGAAGCAGACATAAAACCCCGGGGAGGAAAATCAAAGGAGAGCCGAAGAAATCAAAAACTTTTGTCTATGTGCTTTACCAGCAATAAATCCCCCCTCCCAATAATAATACACCTCCCCCCAGACCTCTGACAGCCCCCCCATGACCAACCTCCAGCACCTAAAACACCACACCGCGAACCCCAGCTCCCCCAACCACCCCGCCTTCCTCCCCCTCCGCAGCCGGAAACATCCATCTTCCCGCCGCCTTCCCGTCCTCCTCGCAATATCTGGCAACCGTCTGCCCTACCCAGGCCAAATCCTCACATTTGACGGTCCACCCCGGAGCGGCGCACAAGGCCAGACTCGCGCTACCGTGGGTCGCGAAGGTTGTGCAACGTTTTCCAGTCTGGGTGCACCAGGTGGATTTGCTCTCATGGATTTTGTTGGCGGCGATGTAGATGTCGCTGAGAGTTGGAGAGGTTGCTGTGGTGGTGCATTGTAGATGGGCACCGCGGGGGATGATGCGTGGGTGCGTGTGTAGAGGTGCTGTAGGGTCGCTGGTGAGCGGGTCGCGGAAAAGGGATGGGTCGATAGGAGGGGTGGCGGTAGAAGCGCTCGGGTGGTGGAGAATGATAATCGAGAAGAGAATGATGAAGAGGAGGTTTTTAAATTTCATTTTGTTTGTTTTCTTTGTTCTCTGTCTGTGATATCTTTTTTGTTTTTTGTTGTGGATGGGTGGTGGGTGGTGGTTTTATGGAGGAGTTTTTTTTTGCAGGGGAATTGGTGCTTTTTCCCTGTGTTTTATAGGCGGGAGGCAAGTTCCTCTTAGAAGAGGTTTAGGGCGAGGGCCTTCTGGGTCGCAGAGCTGTGTTTTGCAAACTTCATGCTTCTGTATCATATGTATGCCGAGGGAAGAATACATAGTCAGTGTGAGCAAACGGCCAACTGGAAGCCCTGTACCCACTCCGCTTGATTTGCAGGGAAAAAGCTACAACCCAAGTTGGCTTAATAGGCAGTCCATGAGAAATTGGGAGAACCTTCTGGTAAATAGAAACTGTGGTGTAGGCGAGTGATTAATGATGATCCGTCTTTAGGGAGAAAAGAACCTACTTCGCTTAATAGAGGGTGACACCGGTGAGCGATTGTTAGAACCAACTAGCTTTTAAAAGATAGTTATGAGCAGAGAGCCACAATATTGAACGAATTTACATATCATGGATTATTATCTCTTCTACCTATTTAAGGTAACCCGTTGCTAGTTTCTAATTTTTTTCCTACCCCCTATTGAAGGATAAACTGGAGGGGGAGTGGAGATATTAATGAATAGTTTTTTGTTGGGAGGGGTTATAATATTGGGTACGATACTTGAGCTAAGTATATTATTGGTGCACCGTTGCTTTAACATGGGGCCGTCTTTTTTCTTTCCGTTTTTCATTTTCATTTTCATTTTTTTGTTACAATTCTTCAGGTTTAGGACTATGAATCGGGATTGCAGGCTCATAGTGAGTATTAGTGACAAAACACGGAAAGTGTCGTTTTTGGTAGGGAGGCAACTCTTAAAGGGTTGGGGTATTCGGGGGCTTGGCTGCGGGCTTGTGGACAATCGACATACTGGGTTCTGGTTGGAACAACATACTATATGTGCAGTCACCAAGAAGCAGTGTGTGTTGAAAATTGAGATGTCTGACTAAGCAAATTCACAAACACTCTTGGCAGGGATAATGGTATTGGTGTGATTTTAACTGTAATTGTGGTTCCTAATAATCGAATTTTGTGTGGGATCGTGGTTGCCTACGTTGTCCGCGGAGCTGCTCTCGCCACGGGTCCTCAAGCATCATAAAATCTCGCTCGGGTAACTTAAGGACAGTTATGACCTCATCTCTCCTCAAGCATGATAAATACCCCTCGGGTAACACTTGATCTCTCCTCTCCTCTCTCTCATCCATCCTCCATCCTTTCCCTTCCTTTCTCACACGCTCCCACTATTTTTTAATTTTTTAATTTTTTAAACATATTCCTTAAACTCTACTTTACCTACTCTCATCACTCTAAAACCATACTTCCGCACACTTCTTAGTCTAAAGGTACACACACCCTAATAGAACTCAAACTCTGAGCAGATGCTAAACCTTACTAGATAAGGTAGCAATATGCCAGAACATATTGAAAGGTCTAGAATGGAAGAGCTGGAGGGGACTGTGAAGAATTTATCTCAGAAAGTTGAAACCTTGTGGAGCGAAAACATAATACTCAATGAGAAGAGTAAGAAATCAGACGCTTGGGTGGCCCAGTTGATAAGTTGTTGCAAGGAGATGGTCAAGCATATCCATGCTCTGGAGGAAAAGAGTTCCGCTCTCACGCAGGAACTTGAACTACAAAATCTCTACCTTAATGCACTCAGCATGAGCACCGGCGTGGAAGAGAAAAGCCTCAACAACGATAGCATTATTGGCGAAATGCACCAAATTCAAGAGCCGCACATCTTTGAGCTCCCTAATCCAACCATGGACGAGTTCGATGCAGTAATCGATGAACTCGGTCTAGTACTGGAGGGGGCACCCCAGTTGAGGCCTGAACACTTAGATTTTCCTTCTTACAGTATGAACTCTCAGCTCGAACCTATCGCTACCATTCCTACCAGCCGGAAGCGCAAAGCCCAGGAGATGGCAGAGAGTGGGCCGGGCACCCCCCTCCCACCTAGCAGCTCCTACAGTGCCCCAATCACATTCCTCAATACGTTTTCAGATGAGGTTCCCGCAAAACGAGCCACTAGGAATCCGGCCAGGAAGGCCGGCAGACCAAAAGCCGGGATGCCGCTGACTCCTCCTCCTGAGGAGCCACCCCAAGAGCAATTGGTGCAGGAGGCACAATATAGAGAGGAAGAGCTACAGGCTACTGAGGAGGAGCATGCAGGGGCCATTAATGTTTTTTTTGAGACCTCTAATCTTAGGCACGATGGTTTGGAGTACCCTCTGTTTAGAGGAGACAACTGGGTTTATTAGAAACGGAGTCTATGCGCTTTTGAAAGTGTATGCCGGTGTTTCGTCTGGGCGGGGGTGATTAGTAAGTTTGTAGATTTTCTTGTCTGCGGAGATTGCGGAAGGAGGCCTTTTTTGTTTTTTCTTCAATTTTTTTATACCTTTAGTTCTTCATGAAAGGTTAAGTTTTAGTTCGGGATGGCTCGGGGGCTAATTTTATTGACTGGGGAATTATCTAATTTGTTGGTTTGTTGATTTTAGCCCATATTACTATTTTCGTTGGAGGACACCTTGAGCGGGGGGCGGAGGGGACGAATTTGTCAATGAGCCGTAACAAGGTGATAGCCACACGGAGCCGGAGGCGTAGGTATATGCAAGCGTTCCTAGCAATTGAAGACGTTAGGTTGTATCATAGAAGTTTGCTATAACATATTAGTAGATATCCTTTGGTTTTTATGTTGTAAACTAGCGGTTGTGTCATGTAGCTTTCCCTATAATTTAATTCCCGACTGATCGATGGATTGAGGTTCTACCAGAGAATTCGTGGATATGAAATCTAGGTGGAGAGATTGGCGATTAGTGGAATGGAGTGTTCTGGGAAGCCGCTGAAGGGGCTGGAAGCCGAGAGACATAGGAAAAATATTAACAGTATATTTGCCTCTATACATGGCGCCGCTCTTGCTTCCTAGAGAAATTGTCACCGGAGGTAGAGAAATGTAGGGCGGCATGCATGTCAGGAGACTGGATGCTGTGCGGCGTACGTTAGAGTTTAAGATGATGCTGGGGAATGCTTACTGTATCAACCCCACATAATTAGATCGGGAGGAAGGCATTCCCAGTTACTCTCTGAGTATTTGCTCGAGATAATAAGCTGTTATTTTTTAAAAAGTCAAAATATAGATTCGGGGTTCGATGGTTGGTTCAGAATGGCATCTAGGTCGGTACCTAGCTTCCGTGAGAAACTGAGAAATTAAACCTCGCGTTAAGGGGTCCGAAATTCCCTCTCTTGGATAGGGGGGCGAGCGCACAGTGAAAGCGGACCTTCAGACCGAGCTTAAGATAAAAAGAAGAAGAAAAAAGAGCCAGATCTTACCAGCAAAGGCAACTCCAACGTCCTAGCGTCAGGTTAAATTATTCCAGTTCTTACGGTGCACCATCTGCCTACTATGTCTAAATTTAATTAGGCTCCTGACATAGTATCTGCGGAGGGGACGTACCGCTCGACCCAAATAGCTGTTTTTTTCCTAGAATACATGACCGGACACTCCTGATTTTCACAACCTATGGATTGGAGGTCATCTTTTGATTTTGCCTTGAGACTGATGCAATCCATGGAGAGAATCCAGAAACCAAACAATCACCCATTGCCTCCACTTTCCTCCCCTCTGAGGTATAGTACAGACCCGGCGGTTATCGAGGTGCAGAGGGAAAAATATGCTTTGCAAGTATTTGTAGCACCCATTCAAAACGACATAAAAGCGAGTTGCTGTTATCCTGAGCATGGTAGGGTGGCGATTGGTTTCCGCTATGGACATGGCTTAACGAGGATTATCCTTATCTGGAGGGTCCCCTAGGAGTGAGTTTAGAGGTTGGGGCCTGGAGGGCGGCCGGCACTTTTTTGTCTCGCCCATTCGGGAAAATTACCATCCGCTCCAAAAACTCGCTCTATAGCTAAATCCTCCTGAGTCGTCCTCGATACCGACCACCTGCATTGTGTGTGATTTCGGAGAGTACAGCTCTGCCCACACTGCTATACTCTCTCCAACCCGCCCACACTCAACTCTGTCTCCTCGATACGCTCGGAGGTTTCCTTTCTGAGCAGGGATCAACAGCCACTGTAGTAACCTCCGCTTCTATTGGCCGCAAGTGACTCGCTGAAATTCTCGATGTACCAATCGGCATACCGTAGAGACCGGAATAATAGAGAATCCTGCTAGGGCGTTAGGGAACTTAGGGTCGCATCTTGGTAAGGTCTGCTGGGTTTTTCCTTTCGTCCGTCTCGACTGAGGGTTGGGGGGGGTGTGTTCTCGGGGTGTTTTCTCTCCTTGGTCTGGTGGGGTCATTCTCACTATTCCGTTCTTTGAGTATAGAAACTAGGTGCACAAGTAGTTCTCCGGGTGTATCCTGTCTTCCACCTCGATTTGGTGAGAGTGCTTCAACTGACCATGATCTCCATTTCCTCACTAAGATTTTTTCTCCTCCATGGCATTCTGCCAGGCATCACGAGTCGTGTGATCTCTTGAGCGAACCGGCGGAACATTATTTTGATCTGAAGAAGTTGTGCTAGAGCAATACCGTGCTGTGGATTATGGCTGTAAGGGATGCTGTAAAGGTATGTATCCCGAGCTATAAAGTTTAGTGCCGGGTAATAGCAGCTCTTACCACAGGTGTTCGTGTGGTGAGCAGGCTCATAAATGAAATTTCCTTGCATACAATAACCGGGTTTAGATCGCTGACGTGCAGAAATTGGGAGATGGTTGGAAAAGAGGCTTGGAGAAGGGGGTTTGGCAGCATGTGGGGATGATCGCCCGCAGGAGGGCGCTAGCGTGGGAGCCGGGTTAGGTACGCGGGGCTCATCCCTCGATATCGGAGGCTAGCCGTGTATTATATGATAATATGATATTTAAAAATCTAAACTGGGTTTTCTTTTCGACTTTTGTGGGCCTTTGCCCCTTCTTAAAGTCCCATAGAGCTTGGGGGGCTTTTTTATGTTGACCCGGCAAATGGCTTCTGGCAGGCTTACAGGGAGTTACCACCCTACGCCGTATTGAATCGTATTGTATCCTATGTTAGATTACAGTCCTGGCGCTAGAGGCCGATGAGTGAGGGTCAGTGACTGAATTATCTCTTGCGGGATCAATTCCACCCCTGCGACTAGTGGCAGATATCGCCGGACACCAGGAGCGGGCGCAGTTGTTCACTTCGCTTCGAGATATGTGCAAAGAAGTAACTTTAGTGCATTAGGATAAATTTGTATGTTTGCAAGTGTGTGTTCACTTTTCTCGAAATGCCCATCTTAGCGTTCTCGAGTGAGAGTGACTTTACCAAAAAATGAGATCAAGAGAATTAATGAGGAGCCGATTTTAAGCAGTTCCGAGGGGAGTTTTTCTCGGGGAAAGTCGTCATCACAGGGCCTGTTTGTTGTTGGGTCTTCCTTGAGGACCGATTTCAGATGCTCCGTACTGAATAAAGTCACAGAGCACCCAAGCAACCCCACAACTTCCCCACTTATCGAATCGGTAATATTTCTCCCAAACCTTTTGCCTTGATAACACCTGCCCCCCTCCCTAGAAGAACAGGCAGTGGACAAGCGATAGCAATTGTGAGGAAGCCATCACAATGCCTTCCCCCCACCGAACCATCTTCCTCGGTCCCCTTCTCTTGCCTCCTTCTCCACTTCTGAACAGCAACGCTCACCTCCCTGCATTCGAAGTGACGCTCTCCTCGCACATATGTTATATGGTTTAGGTCTTGAAGATCAAACCTATTGCTAGTTAGTCGTAGATCCCCTTCAACTCTATAACACTATTCAGTATGTGCTAAAAATGTTGCTGACATAGTATTCCTCACAGCTTCTGCAAGAGCTACGAGGATGCTGCGAACCCAGGAAATTGGCCTCATGCCCTCATGCTCCCCCCTCCGTGCTTCATATTTTGCGACTGGAGTCTACCTCTCACCTTAGCACACCGCCTTATTCGTCCATCACTCGGAATGCAAATTCTGACTGTAAGCTCACTTGACATGAGCTCCCCATTTTATGCTCCTCTCACTGAGTGCTTCGCCACCCTATAAAGTTGGGGATATGGTCCATGGCCCGGTAATGCACTTAGGAGTGTGGAAGGTGCCTAAACTTGGAGTTAAATTTGTGTGTACGGCTTCTGGTCCTGAATGAATTTTCCTGTTTTATCTGCTGCTTAAATTAATGACAATATTGCTACCCGGTTAATCTATTTCTTTTCTCTGACCGGATTGAGGAATAGGTATTGGCGGAGCTGAGATCATGAAGTATCACCATTCCCGCAGGCCCTCCTCTTCTATTCTGCTCCTCCCCCAACCGCCCTTAGCGTCGTCTGCGGTCCTACCCCCTAAAAGAGCTGTCTCTATAGGGCCCGTCGTCCCAGCCGAAGTCTGCCGTCCTGGGATTCGCCTCCCTGGCTGTGTCCAGTCCAGGCCGGGTTCCTTACAGTCCCCCTCCTGACCCCAGGAGCGATGAGAACACTGGATCTCGTTCTGTTACCCTGCCGGAGTGCTTCCGCCCTCAAATTCGGCACGCCCGTTGAGATCTTCCTGGACGGGCAGGCAAGTTTTCCACATTAGCGGATTTGAATTCTATTAATATTTCAGTATCGCACCTAATCGATGGCCGGCCGTTTCTGTTTCGTTGTAAAAGTCTAACGAATATCATACCGATTCTCAGACTTATGGTGTTATTATCGAGGAATAAGTTTCCGATGGCTCGGGAGTAACAATGGTTGGTCAAAAAAAAAAAGAAGTGAAGGAAAATGTTGGTCCTGTTCCTGGGTATCTGGGGTCTGGCGGAAACTGACTACATCTCTCCTCTCTCTCTCCTAAGTATTGGGGAACCCAGAAGAGGCCTCTGGACTTGCTTGTAAGGACCTAGACACAAAGGTATATATGGTTGTAAGGTAGGTGTACTCGGACATGTTTTTACTGAGGCTGATCGATTGCCTGATGCGATCGTTTACTAGGTAGTACACTTTACGAGTCACTCTTCTCGTCTGATCCTCCAAGTTTTATGATCACTCCCCAATACCAAATCGGACAGGGCTTCAACCCACCCCAACCCCTAAACCAGCAAAAGTGGTTCGCTGAGCATTTTTTAATGCTCAGCTACCTCCACTCTGCCGCGATTCGAACTCGAGGCATTCCCTGTTTCAAATTAGTACACCCCAGTTCCTTAACCGTTAGGCCATCGGAACCGATCAAGAGCGATGCTTCTTCTTCGAATTTTAAGCGTCCTCTTTGAGCATATGCCGCTTTTTTTATTATAAAAAAAAGCCGGCGAGTAGTACAAGGCCACACTATTTAACTCTTATAGTATAAGGATTTAAATCTGGGTCACCGGATAAGTGTGATATTCGCCAATTAGTAAACAAAACTACTCCTCACCCGCAAGATAATCTACTTCAGCCATCCTCCCTGCTTCCGTTTGTAGCTTCAATCCCCCCACGGCACATTGTTTGGCACGTATCGTACCTGATGGGGTCTATTTAGATTTAGATATGAAAAAATGGAGAAAAAGCTATGGGCTACTTTTTTTGCCATGACATCAAATTAGTCAAGCCTCAAAAGTAGTGGAGCTTTACTGAGGTGTATAAAGGCTTCATAACAGTGTGATTTACATAATAAAAAAGTATGGCTGATATATCATACAGTATCACTCGAAATCTCTACCGATTGGTGGTTTCACTATTATTCTAGTATTCATGTCAGTGTGTTTTGTTAGAGGAGATTTATCGTTTTAAACCTCATTAGATTCTCTTGATATCCTGGGTTCCCTAGCTAATGGATTTCTTTGGCAAGCGAAAGGCGACTTCTTTGCCGGAGGCTTTCGTTGTATCATACTGCCGAGAGCTTTTAGTCAGATTGAACCCAGTGTGATTATCGTCAAGTTATCTCCAGCGTCTTAGATTGAGATTCAGGTAAGCGTACGTCAGTCACGAAATCAGATCACGTTTCAATAATCTTTTATCTATCGAAAGCACCGTTCTGTCTCGGAAATCTGTATCTGATTGAGTCTGTATCTGGTTGAGTCTGTTGTATTGGAGTCCGGAAACATCTAGTATCTAAGCCTAAAGGCATTAATATTAGAGAAGTCCCGGGGGTGGCATAGGTTTTGCTAAAGAAACCTCCATGACTTTATTACTAGATGCCTGGAGGTGCTGCGTTCTTTTCGCTTTGAATCCCCCTACTATTTCAGATGTTAATGAAGCAGGGGTCTATCTTCCTCGCCCGTTCCCGACTACCTTGTTTTGCTCTTACTGCTCGCGTATGTATTTTCATATGTTTAGCACTCCATAGATCCTGACTCTGCTCCCGTTACCCTCCTTAATTCACTTATCCTCATAGTTTCTCATGTCACAGGCTTATGTCATCTAGTGTCGTCGCTCCTCACCGCTGGCAGTCCCACTCGTGGTATTTAAGTGGCTGCTATGTCCCACCGTCCACACCCTCGTTTCCTTCATTTTTCCATCCCCTGGCTCCAAACCACAACCAACAAAACGAACTCTCGCTCACCTGAAATACGCCTCCTTCTACTTTCAAACTTCATTGTCGCTTGCATACCATACCAACCACACTACCCTGCCCCTCACTAGGGTGATCACCTACCAAAAGTCATCACTCCATCAGCGGTCGTAACGAAGTCAGTGCAATGAAGATAACAATGAAGATACCATGTTCACGAGGGGATAAGGACCCCTTAAAAATGTATCCCTAACCCCTTACCCCTCGTTAAATCAAGAAAGAGGTAGAAAACTAACCGTGGGCAACCTTATAGCATATCCGGGGGTGTGAGAAGAGACCAAAGAAAGGACTGTACAGGTATCTCTTTCGTATTCTTATCGTATGTTGTGTCACCTCTCGACCACAACGCACGGGGAGACCCTATCGTACCTAAAGGGTATAAGGACCCCTTCCGAGGGTGTTTTAATCGGAGGCCATTGAGCACTACTCCGGCTGGCTTGAATCCAAAACAGATTGAGGCCGATATTAAGGCAATGAGGCAGGGTGCGGATAAGGAGGTCGCTGTGTGATGTGAATGCTGAGTCTCAAGGATCTCGGAGAAGGACTTTTTGGGTAGGGTTGCGGAGCATAGAGTTTGCTAGCGATGGGGTTTTTGGCGTACGGCTGGTATGGTGAATTTTGATTTGAAAAGATGAGGTTATAGCTCCAATTTCCAGGGTGCGGATAACGCGATCGGGGTATGATGTGAATGCCGAGTCCCTAGGATCTCGGAAGAGGAATTTTTGGATGGGATTGCGAAGCGTGGAGTTTGCTAGCGTGGAGGCTTTTAGCGTACGACTGGTATGGTGAATTTTAGCTTGAAGGGGCGACCCTATTGCTCCAATTCCCAAACACAGAATTTAGTGTTTCTAACGGCTAGTTGTTTGGTTCTAACAAATTGTTTTCTGGGGGGTTGATCGTTTTGTGTGGGGGATGTTCATGTAATCTCACTCTGATTTCTAGCAGTTGTGTATGTTGAAATTTTCCTCAACGTGCGAAAGCGAAATGGTAAAAATTTTCGCAACTTCAACTTCCAGTGATATTCTTCCTTCTTGCTTAACCAAAACGGGGGGGGGCATATGGCCGAACATATATAGAGAATTTCAGTGACCTCATCCTTGATGAGAAAGAACCTGTTTTCCCACCATCCGCCCATAACGCATGATGAATTTCAGCTGAGTGTACGCCTCCAAACTTGGAGAGCGCAAAGAAACCTAGCCTATACGAAATAGTGGCCATGTAATCAAGAACCAACCAACTATGTCTCACTACCACACAAGAGATAACACCATAGGACGGGATGACATAGAAAAGAAACCCTTGTGACAAAGCCGTTGTTTGAGGGCAATGGAAGACAGTAATAAGAAATTCAACGGTGTATATTAGTGAAACTACCGCTACGAGGAGGGTGTGGGCGGAGGGGACTTGAGAATATAAGGTCTGAGTATGGATGTCTCGCTGTATCTACCCGTACAGCACATGTGTGTAATAGTAGTTTTTTTTAAAGAAGCAAAATAAAAGATTCAGCACTGCGGGTGCCGAGGTGCGTTGACGGATCAGCCGAAATTCAGACGATCAGCGACTCTGGACCAAGGTGCCAATTATGCGCGAGCTGTTGTGCTGGGAACCTCTATGATAGAGGGGGGGGGGGGTTGATTCGCATATCTCAGCCCATTGTATAGTACGGATAGTTCTGCTGGTGCTAATTGAGAACGTCCTTTTCTGTGTTTGTGGAGGGGTTACCGGTAGTAGCAGCTGGTTGACGGGATGCCAAAGTGATGAATTTCCTTGTGCTTCTTGATTATATGATATGCTAGGCCTTTAGCTTGGTCGTTCTTGCCCGTGGTGGGTGCTCTGTATCCAAGGTGCCTGCCCTCAGGTTTTGATGCTGCGTTGGCCGTTGCCTTAGGAGGGTCTATATTATCCTCTTCTATTGTACCTATCTGGTTGAGGTCATTTTTTCGTTCTTTTGAGCGGCGGAGTGTTGTGTTGTCAATTAAATTGTATCCAAAATTCTGGCGCAAGCTCTGGGGTAGCGTAAATGAGCTGTACATGGTTGAACTTCATAGCCGTTTTGGCCTTTACAAGATTCTGAAGCCTGAGTGCGGAGGGTACTTGTTAGTGTAGGGATATTGGCGGGAGGGGAGCCGTTGAATTTAAAAAGGATTCACTCTGCGTACGTGGTAGGGGAGAATGACTTTAGAGGCTAAAAAATGTTGAAGAACAGAACCAGACTCGCTGAATGGATACGGGGACAGCCACGCATAAGAAATTTATCAGGTATGATAGAAAGCTGTTTGTGATTCCAGCTTTCTAGGCCACCGCACAGCGGGTCCTCTGGCACTAGCATCATCACTTAGTAGAACCACTCAAAATCCCTTCCGAGATACAGAAGAATGCTCACGCTGCCTTGAATGCTCAAAGTGAAATCCAACAGCTTCTGTTGTCCAATACCTCCGCTACCAGTGCAACCTTCGAATGGATTCAACCGGTGGCTGTTTATTCCAATACAGCATTTAAAATTTCTGTGCGACAAACTTTGACTGGATCAAGGCGGTAAGCTGGGCATGATCCGGGCTGGGTTGAAGTTTGTTTGGTTTGGAGATTTCAAAAACGTCAAGCATATCGCAAGGGCTGGATAATATTCGCAGCGAATTTTACATTTAAAGTAGCGGGGGATATTAGGAAACACGACAAGACCTCAATTGGTATCATGAAAGTTTTAATTTATTTGAAAACATTAACCAGCAAGAACACTTCCATCCCTCCCATTCTGACTCCCTTCTCCCCATGCAATCCCGTAAGATACACAAAGAAGCCACAAAGCCGTACAAATGAAAGAAAAAAGAATCGCTTCAAGAAAGCCAGCCCCTACAATCCCATGGCGGCGAAACCAACCAGAACAACGAGCAAGGCAGCCCCGTAGGGGGTAATGGTCGAGCCGGGGGAGGTGGGCATGGGAGTGAGAGTCGCACTAGTGGTGCGGTTGGTGCCATTGCCTAGAGTAGCTGTTCCGGTATGCCTGATGATAGTCACATTAGAGGTGACAATAGACACAACCGGGGAGCCAGTGAAGGTCCCGTTGGCCCACCCAGTCTTGGAGAGGTTCTCTGTGTGATAAGCGTTAGTAATGTTTTTGTATTCCTTCCCACAAGTGATAACAGTTGAGTGGAGAGGAGAAGTGAGTAACGAGAATTCCCAGGAGGAGCTCTACTACCGGTAGTGGTCGCAGTGAGAATCAAAGAACTATTGGTGTAGGGCCTATTAGTTAAACGCTTTGTCAACAATTATAGCATCGAGGAAGGATGGAAAGGAGATACTCACGGCTGGGGGGTATGGTCAGGCATAACGGGGTCGATGTCTCCGGGCATAGTAGTGGGGTGGACCATGGCATGAGCAGTAACGGTCGGGGCCAAAGTAAACCTGCTACCTGGAATGGTGAAATCATCGGTCGCATAGACAGCTTTTCCGGAGGGCTTTGCTCCAATCCAGTCAGGAATGGAGGGGGACGGAACTTCAGCTGCGACAGCGATGACGCTGAGAAGAGCAACAACGGTAGATTTGGAGAAGAGCATTTCTAAAGATGAACGTGAGCGGAGAGGTTTTCTTGAAAGCGCAGGTGATGTGTTGAGGGACAGAGGTGTTGAGCGAGTGTTAAGAGGATGTGTTGCGAAGAAGGAGGAAGAGGAAGGAAGTGGGGAAGGATTGCGTGGATTTATAGGGGGACCAGAACACAGCACAGTGGTATGTAGGGCATACTATGTGACTTTTGGATGGGCAAGCTTCGCTAGGATTGAACCTCACCCTAGTTATTCCCATTTGGCGCAACATATCTACACTTTCTTATCCTTTGCCCTTGGAGCCGCGTTCTTAAGATGGCGTAAGCCATAAAGGTATACCTTAAGAACTAGAATAATTAAATCTCACGCTAACGTGTCCTGTTTTCCCCCTTCAGTCAAGGCGGGGAGCCCCCCCGAAAGAAAAGAGACTGGCTTTCGGCCCTCTGCTAGGACAAATAATAAGGAAAATGTAGTAGGAGAGGCGACCCCAACGCTCTGGTGTGAGGAACAATTATTCTAGTTTTTGCTGCACTCCAAAACATGTTGGACAACTAATTTGTCTGAGTTGTCATGTGGGCATTTACGGGAGCAAAACAGGGTTAACAGAGTATCAAGTCAGAGCGACCTAGGTTCTCCGGCAAAAGTATTCAGAGTAATGAGCAGTGCTCCTAGCGGTCAAGTCCATCTGTCTTGGAAGTAGGACGGCGCAGACTATGGGTAATAATCAGTTATTTTATGAATGATGGGACGCCCTACGCAGGACAGCCGAAGGCTCGGACGGACTCTGGGACCGGGTGCTTCGTACGATGTAGTGAACGCTGAAAAATTAGCCTAATGCCCTCATGCCCCCCCTCTCCTTTATATTTCGTGGCTAAAATCTACCTCTCACGGTAGCATACTACTTTATACATCACTTGGAATACATATTTATACTATAGCCCACCTAACCTAGGCTCCTAATGACATGCCCTTCTCGATGAGTGCTTCGACGTCTTCTAGAGTTAGGGGTATGATTACTGGCAAATGCACTGGTGGATTGTGGAATGCATAGACTTGCCGCTAGTTGAGGTATTAGACAAAGCCCGAAGATTCATTCCTGAGTGCAAGGGAAATCTACACATTCAAACTCAAAGATCCCTACCCGGTTCATTCATTCCCACCTGTTGGACCAGATTTCTGAATAGATATGGGCAGAGCGACAATCATGAAACATCACTCGTGATATCCACTCAACCTTCGCTTCTCATCTCCCCAAGTTATCCCCTAGAATCGCCTACAGTCTTAACCCTACTCTCGAAAAGTGTTGCCCCACCCCATAGGTCCCACCGCTCAAGTCAAAGACGGCCGTCCTAAGATTTCGCTGCTCTAGCATTCAAGATTCACAACCCACCGGCCAGTTATCCAGGTCCTGGTATGACGTGAGGGAATCGGGTCTTCTGAGCCAACAAAGTTGCTTGGGATTTCGGCGTTCTTGCACCTATCCTTCTCAGATCCAAGCGAGGAATGAGCAGAAGGAGGAAATAATAGGTTCTTGTGTGTCTACGGGAGTGCTAGTCGACGTGGAGGGGAATTGCCTCCATGAAGGGGACATACAGGGGTTAATGAAATTATCTCCATATCTCTACAGAACATACTGGACGTTGGTAGATTTTTGTGGAAGAGCAAGGACAATGTTGAACGCGAGCCCGGAAAACTGACCCATAGTTGCCATTCAAAGCGTGAATCTTCGACCGGACATCAGAAGGTGAGCTAGATCTTTTTGCACTGTCCCCTGTACTTGTGGACTCTTTTTTTGATGGCGTTTTTGACTTGAAGCTAAGGGCGTTATAGGTATGTATCAAACAGTTATACATTGACAAAAGAATTTTACAAGGAACCTCTATCCTCACGGCGGTAAGGGGAAATGAGGTATGAGGTTTGCACGGACGAAAATGAACCACGAGAGGGTGCAATATCGATCCCTGAATCTGATTGGGAGGACAGTATAATGCGCCGTTGCGGAAAAATATACTGAAACGTGCTATCGAGAAACCACTGTAATGGTATTAAGCTCGTGCCACCTTGCAGTGGTAAGATACGGCGCTTGAAATCTTGGTTCTGGTGACGGCGTTGGAGGGCTGGGTCTCAAGTTCACTGCGTTTCTCATGCAAGTTGTCTGGTAAAGTAGAGGTATTTGGACTTTGAACTACTTTTTCAAGACTAGAAATGCCCCTTAAGCTATAAAATACCACTCCGAACTGCTAACCCCCAACATCACCAGCAATCACCACAGAATAACAAGAAACAGCCATCAACCAAAATTCTCTACAGAACAAAACACGGAAGCAATGCCGGCAGTACGCACAACAAGAAAAAACGCTCACAGATCACCTGTCGGCCCAGTCCCGGGCAGACTCCAAGGCCCCACCAAAGCAGCATTGGTCAAAGGCATGAAGGGACTTCCTGCGCCGGTCCTATCCCAAAGCCCTTCGGCCATCCCGTGGACCCTTTATGTCCCAGACTCCATAACCAGGAGCACTCCCACCCCTATTACGCGGCAAGGTAGCCGTTTACTAACCGAAGTAGGACTTCTAGTGAAGGAAATGCCATCCCCTAGTGGGAAAGGTGATGGGGATATTGCAGAACCGGGTCTCGTCACGGGAGAGACTTCCTCAATGAGACTGAAACAGAAGCTTCAAGAAGTATTGGAGGAAGCCGAGGAAGCTAGGAACCGGAATACCCTTGATGGGGGCGATTCCACGGCCTCAAGCGCTAGCTTGCGAACTAAGAGAAGCAACCGAATAGCCATGATGGCTGAGAAAGCCGGAAAAGCGAAGGTTTCTGCACTGGGGCGTGGGGTGCTGAAAGGAAAGAGGGCAGGGGTGACAAAAAAAAAGAGGGCTCCTCGGAAGCAGAAGAAATCCAGTTTCCGCAATGAGGGAGCGAAGTTGGAATTGGACGATGCAGACATGCCTGATCGTACTGTTTCCCCTGAAGGTGGTTCAACTGATACTAGTATGAAGGATCCTTCGCCGGGCTCTGGGGATGTTAGCATGGGCGATCCAGCTGACAATTCGCCGGAGGACCAGATTAGTGGAGACAAGGTGGCGACACAAAAGGGGATGAGCGCAATGGGGATGGTCCGGAGAATGGGAAGGCAACTTGGGATATTTGTTGCAGCGGTTCAAGATTCAACAAATGATCTGAGGGAAAGTGAGGAGTACAAAGCTTGGAGGGGCTTCTTTGGAGAGTTGTAGTATGCTGGATTAGACAGGGGTTTTGCATTTTGGCTTACAGATGCAATCATACTTTGATAGGAAATACTGATATAGTACTGTTTTGATGAACTCTATTCACTGTTAGGGGGAAAAGGAAAATTCAACAAAAAAAAAGTGAACATACGGAAAATGAATCCCATTTTACAAGAGATCAATCTCCTTGAGACCCGCGAAGTGGCTAAGTATGCAAAAAATTAATTTCATGCGAGGGATTTTTTAAAAAGAGGGACAGAATAATACTTAGGGACTTCCGGCAGGGAACCGATCTTCCCAGCGCAGCGGGAAGAGGCCCTTAAGTCCTGGATGCTAATGAAGATCAAGTCCTGTTAGAAGGTTCTGTAAGTATGAATAGGCAATAGGCAAGCGGGGAGAGTGTCAGTGAAGCGATGGAGTGCAGGATGACAAGGCATTTTTGACTAGGGATTTCCTCAAGAACCTGAGGGGTTGAAATGTTATGCACATTTTGTTTGTGAGAGTGAGCTCCTTTCCCTTGAGTAATGGGACAATTACCGGGTGCAAAAGCTCCCTTCAAAGGCACCTGGAACTTACTAAGCAAACGATTTCTCGAAGGATCTAGCAATAAGTCCTCAAGGTTTGGTCTATTACAATACCAATTATCAGGATTTCCGGATCAAAGATAGTCCCGAAACATCTCACCGGAGGGGAAATCCTAGCCTAACTGATGAGGCGGCACCTCCCTGTAACAAACTCCACGTCTAGAATGCCCCGCGTTCCGTACAGTAGGGAGGTTTGGCGCACCGGGGATCACATATGGGAGGTGCCTAACGAGCATCAGACTGTGCCAAAAGAGTAAAAGCGGGGGGGGGGGGAGGAAGAGACGAAACGGAGTAGAATCAAAGGAGGAGAAAAATAATCGGGGAATTTGAAATATGTCCATCAAGCTTACGCCTCATAATTTATAGAGTTCAAGCTTGTGAATAGCACGCCTTGGAAACTTCAATCGGACATATGCCAATCTGTTTTGTTAAATGTTAGTTGCAGTTGGTGTCTTTTATTCTCTTTTTTTTTCTCACTCACCTTCCTTATAGCAGCGAGTTCCTCTGTTGGGGCATGAGTTGAGAAAACTTTGCCTCGGGATTCAGTATCAATGTTTTCTTTCGCCATAGTTAGGTTTGTAATGCCCGAAGTTTGAGTCCCCTCCAATTCTGTTCGTTGTAGATAGGTATTCAGTACTTCGCAGTTCCCTATGATTCTATGTGACTGGAATAAAAGTAATAGGAGCGTAACATGTCAAGCAGCGAATCTGGTATAATACAGTAATGATAAAAACCCCGAAAAAGCCTCCCTACAATGAAGGAGCTACTGTATGCCATAGCCCTCCTAGTACTCACGCAATGCGACCCATAGTTGAACAATCGCACAGTCACACCAGTCCACCGCTCCGCTCCACTCAACACGCTCCCATTTTCTCCCATTCCAATCCGTTAATTCATTCTCCCATCACCTTTCAAATATCCCACCTCTAACAGTCAAATACCCGATCGCTGATCCCCTTTCACTAATATCCCGCCCCTCATTGTCACCCTCCACAGTCCACTCCTTCCAGTCCCACAACTTGTGGAGGTCGCAATCCAGAAATTCGACCACAATCTTCATCTTGAACCACAAGGCAGTCATATCCGTTCTCCAAGCAAACTCGTTTATCTCCTCCATCATCCCATCCCATTGCTTCTCTGTGAGTAGTTTGTCTGCTAGTGTCATCAGGTACTGGAATTTCTGAATAGCCATGAGATGTTTGCGGAGTCTTGCTGCGTGGAGCGGATCGGATTCCATGGTTTCGCAGCGTTCGACGCTGTGCGGAGTTGACGGGACCGGGGAGGAAGAGTAAGTTGGTAAGTGGCCTCGCTCGCGGGTTGTTGGTATTTTGCGTGTTGGGGAGGGGTGAGTAGTGGTCGGGCGGGGGGTTCGAAGGCTCCGGCTTCTTGAGATAGATGGCTGATCCGTGGTTGGAGACTGTTCGATACCCATACCTCGATCGGCGTTTAGGATTAACATCGTGAAAGAAGTTCCTTGTTGAGTGTGGTGGATCGTGTGCTCGGGATGATGAGAGTGGATATTTTGGGTTGGGAGGAGGAATCGACTTATGACCCTTTTAGTTCTAGAATTGTTAGGCTAGGGTTTTGAGCTCAGTTTCCTGTCTTGTATATCTGGGATAACATGTGGAGGGTTTGCCCGCACAGTGAGTTTTCCTGATCGATACAGAATGTTAATAGCCGGGCTTCGCATAACATTTCGTAAGATGCTGTGTGAAAACAAATCTCATTGGGGAAAACTTTTTGACAATATTGCGGAATCAGCTTTCGTAACCTTTTGCGTATCCAAATCCGAATTGTGCATCTGACCCGCAGACATACCCTCTTTTCTATGCTTGGTTGTGACTTTGGGTCAAAGCATTACTGGGGGAGACTGACCTGGTAAGGTGTGAAGGGAGCGCTCTTTGCCGTGTTTTCCTCCTCGCCTAGCTGAGAAGGGAAATTCCAACGTCCTAGACATTTTATGGGCGAGAGTGGATCTGCTGAGTTTTTACGGTATTCGGGTTCTTGCGGTATCATATCTAGAGGCTCAAAATGCCCGGCGGTGCAAGCATTAACTCACCCCCCGTGAGTCGCGTTATTTGCAGCCATGGGCCATAGGACATTCAGCTTCACTTTCTCCTCCTCTCTTTTCTCTAACAAAATATGTATTATGATTGTGTGCCTATTCCCCCGCTTAGTTTGAGGAATAGTTGTAGCCCAGATGAAGGGATCATTTTACAAACGGAAAATGAGAGATTTACCAGTGGGTTAGGAGGACTTGCGCGAGAAAAACACTACAGTGTCACAGGGAGGGAGGATGTGTTTGCCGATATCACCATAGTTTTGTTCACAAGCCAAGCCAAGAAATTCCCGCAATCACAATCATTACCATGGGACGAGAGCAAGAGGGAGAGAGGCGAGAAAATAGCTTTCAAAGCAAAACCAAACCCATCCACGAAAAGCGCAATGACGGAACCAGGAAGTCAAATGAAATGAAACAGAAAAAGATTGACAACCGGGTAGTCTGAATACTACCGATCCCCACTATTCCAATCCCTTCCCTTAGACACTTTCGCATGATTTTTTCTCCTTTTTTTTTTTGTCGCAACCCGAAATATTATGCCACTCCACCATAGTAGAAATGAAAATACGACCACCACTTAAGCGCCCCACTTGGACAATTGAAAGAACGGGAAGGAGAACGTTTGCTTAAATGGTGGTCGGATTTTTTATTCTACTTATGTTCGTGAATAGGAGGGGTTGTTAAGCCAGCTGTGGGATTTATCAGTTAGTGACCGGGTGCAAGGCTGGTAAGGGAGAGAGAAATCGGGAGAAAACGCACGTGGGAGATTCCTTCGACAATGAAGCCGGTGATAGGAGCGTAGGTCCTAGTGAGATCGTCGTAGACATATACCGGGCGCTCGTGCAAGATATTCGGAAGGTTGGACTTCGGAATGGTGGTGCGCACGTAGTGATAGTGCCAGAAGGGGTAATGTGCGTTCGGGGAACGTTGGTAAACATAGTATTTAGACATCTTTTTTGATGAGTGGTTTGAGTTTGAATAGGTTGAGTTTGAATGGTTTGCGAGTGGTAATTGTGGAGGAAAAGGTTTTCTATTGAGGGCGAGTTGGTGTGGTGAAGGAGAGAAGGAAGGGGAGGAGATGAGGGGGATAAATAACGAGGTTAGTGCGCGGGTGGATAGTGGGACCCGCGTGTGTGCGTGCGTGCGTGACCCATGAGTATATGATAAAACAAACAATGTGACTCGTGCTGGGCTTGAAACCTTCCATAGTCTCTAGGGGTTATATAGCTTGGGGAATTGCACCTACGGGTTTTTCTGTTGAACCCTTACTCTATAGCCATATTCCAGTTTTGCCGTAAATCACCTGTTTCCTTGAAATAATGGGGGAATTGATACATATTGAGAAATACCTATTAAGGCCCAAAGATTCGTCTAATATTTTGTATTACTCTAATTTTCAATTGATTTTCGAAACGCTTGTCTACAGCGGATCCTATTCATAAATACGATTCTTAGAGTTGTGCAAAGTTGGACCACGGAGCACTTACAAGCGTTTAGAAGGGCTGGTGCCGCTTCCACGGTAGTAAGGACCGTTCTAGTCACAACCGCCTGAGCAAAACCACCCCGTTGGGCTCTCTCCCCTTGCGATTCTAGTTCAAACGAGCAGCTCCAATTGAAAATCTAAGCACGCCAACATTTTCCAATCTATTCAAATCGCACCATATGACTGGACGAACCCAGGCCACCTATCACAATTTGGAGCAAACGAAATGGGAATGAAACTCATTGCCTATACATTCAATTATCCCCACCGACCCATTGTTTCTAGCACCAATGGAAGGGTACACAAGCGCAATCCGAATGGTAGGCAATCCCCATTGTATTCCAACTGCATAGATGACCATTCACTTGGTCTTGCGTTCTTCCAATTGAGCTCCCCAGTTCTGGAAATAGAAAAAATAGAACCAGTTAATACTACCGCTCAGCATATATATAAGTTTCTTCTACCTAACTATCTCCCTGCCTTCATTTCCACCTTCCTAAGTATCAACCTCGCCTTCCGTTCTTCTATCCAAAAATCGAAATCAAAATGGTCCGACAACCCATGACCGGAGCGAGCACGAGCACCTCCCCTCCGCCTCCTCTCATTCATCAGCGCGAGCCCCAACCCAAGCCAAATATCCTTCCTCTTCTCATCCTTCAGCAAAGATCTCTCTTTAAAACTCTTTCTAATGGCTTTGAAAAACTTCAAGAGCTCGTTGATGACAATGACTGCCCCGCGAAACAGGGTTTTGAGAAGGTCTCTCTTGCGTTGGGGGAGCTGAGTGATAGTGTCCGCACGATCAGGTGTAGGATGGATGCGTTTATTGGGATGGCAAGTGAGGCTGGGTGCATAGATCTGGTGGGAGCAAAGAAACCTGAAGAAGGTGCGGTATCTCCGCTTACGCCGCCTGCAGAGAGGACGGGGGAAACCGAGATGGACGTCCTAAGGAACTTTTCGAGACCTTTTCCTCGCAGTGGTGGGACCTCGGGGCAGCGCCAGGGTTGCGATTATGAAACGGCTTGCAAATCTATAACGATGTCGTTTCCCGGGGATACGAGCCCCTGGACAAGGTGTCGAGATCTAGAGCACAATCAGGCTCCCACCATACCAACTCTCCAGGCTCCTTCTACCACTCCGTCAGCGCAAGATGACGGAAGGGCCCTTTCCACGCAACCGAAAGTTTCCGTTCTCATCAATTCCCCTCTAGATGGTTCCAACATAAGAAAGCAAGTTAAACGTGCTTCCAGAGTCCGAGACCCATATTTCAACGAGGTTCGCAGAATTAGCGTACTTAAGGCGGGTGTAATTAGGACAACTTATTACCAGACTGAGCCGGTAGACACGGAGACTTTAGCGGCAGGAGAAGACGGAAACTCTCTCTCATCTTACAATAGTGATAACCGGTCTGTGGAGAGTATGGGGAGGATCAGGAGGATCGGGGTGATGGTCAGGCATGGCAGGAGGTTTCTCGGCTGGGAGAGTTGCAGAAGGCGAAGGAGGCAGTATGGCAAATGATTCATTCGGCCTGGTTTATTTTCTCCTTTTAGGCAGGGTGCTCTGTATCGCGAGCCCGATTAGGTGGCGAGGGAGTTCTGTTTAGTGCAATAGTACCGCTGCAGGTTTGCATTTTGAAATTTGAGATAGAATTTGAAACTGACCCCATCAAGCCCGGCCTCACCATCTGCTTCCATTTTGAAAACCTTGAAACACACCCTGCTCCCTCTCTTTCATGTGTTTCAACACGATACGAGCTCAGTACTTCCTCCACCTATTCAGCCCACATTTCCTTGCCCTACCCACACCATCAGACCCATCCACGATACCACCACTGGCAGAAAAATGGCATCGAGCAACTTGGTCTCCACGAAACCGCTTCCCAAGAATTTAGTCTTCCCACTATCTCCTACTGCGCCAATTCAACCGATATCCATCCTGCGCTCCCCCGAGAAACCTAGATCATCTCAAAAGAAGTCAGTACACTTCTCCGTCGAAAACTCTACAGTGGGTACATCCGACGGAAAGCGATACCGCAGAAAGCTAGTTATTGAGGCCGAACGCCCACATCGGAGCTCCAATGACAATTCGATGTATGTCATTGCTGCAGGATTATTGATGGCCCTGACTGGGATCATAGTTGGTAGCGCATATTTATACTGGTTCCGGATGTAGAGATGGGGTTGGGGCTGGTCTTAGGAGAAGGAGCTTGGTGCTTTGGTACATGAGGGGAAGGCGCAGGAGAAGGCGCAGGAGGATGGGAAGAAGGCGCAGGAGATGTGGTAGTCCTTATGCAGAGCTGAATTTTCAGTAGCTTGTTGAAGACAATAACAAAGGACCCTTTCCCGATACTGGGTAGAAGTGTCGTAATTGCATTGTGTGTGAAAATAGCGTCTATTAAACCCAGATTTAGCTTCACTAACGGTGAGGTAATTTTGGCAAACAAAGGGAGGACACATCAACCCTCTGGAGCAAAATAATATCGTTAAAGAAAGCCCGCGAAATACGGGACTCCATCTAGTACGAGCATATCCCAGGGGCCCCCGCTTCAAACTTAATCTCATCAGCAATACAGCGCACAAACCAGAGCCCGAGTTCAAGCATGACTTATCAATACCCAAGCTATGATCTCAGCGAATTTCACAGAAAGGCGAAAATGAGGGTCAGACCCCCTTACCTCATGACTTGCCCGTTCTCCAACTGCCCCCGAGGGCCGTTAGCTTGCTAGGCTCCCCAAAACCAGGAAAATTCTTATATAAGGAGCAAAGCTAGAGAGCCCAGCTACCAGGAGTAGAAACAGGCTCAGAAGAGAGATTTGGTACTTGGAACGGCAATCCCACAGACCCCAACGGCAAGAGGCACCACCAAGGAAGGGTCAGCGGTTTGGCAGATGGAACACAAAAGAGCTATTGCAGGTGTGGAAGAAAGCGTCATCAGTAGACCAATAGCAAACGAAATAACGCGAAGATCTCACAAATACTGGGCGCACAAGCTCAGGGGTGCTCGAATACGGCGCACCTACTGTTAGCCAGCCTCAGCTCGGACAACCTAGCCCCGCCAGCCCTCCTCACCTGCCTTCTTGCATACTGTAGAACAATACCGGTACCCGTACAAAAGAAACGGGTAGAAAGTCGAGTGACATCTGGTGACGGACCCCCTGGCTAAGAAGCATGAGGGCGGGGGTGGGCTCTATTGGCCAATCTATATGAAACTGGGGTATTTCTGTGAGGTATAAAAGGCAACGGTTGGAATGCCGGTATGATCAATTCTATAGAGCAACGAAAAGGGTGACGAAAGAGAGAGCGGAGATTGATTTCATCTAAGAAAAAAGCATGAACGCATATATCGGTACATAATAATCGTGCGAAAAGAGGGGAAAAGTACAGGCTCTTTATAGAGATTGTCGGCATAGGGAGGCAAGAGATTGAGGAATAAGCAAAGCACAATGAAACGTAAGAAATCAACCGTGAAAATTCTTCTAGCAACTTCTCCTAGCTCTAAACCGAATTCGATGTTCCCAACCCGGTGTGCAGTACTGCCAATCCGCTCCATCTACTATATTCCGTAGCCACACTATCCACATCCAGCAGGCGTATGAGAGTGCTACACAGAGAAGTATTGCGCTAAGGGCGCCGAAGTACTAGCCACGGCAGAATGTTTGAAAATGTCGTAAAGGAGGTAAAACGAGAAACTAGACTATGGTTAAGTGTTGTGGATATCAGAAGGTTTGTGTAGAAAGGCCTAGGTGCTGTTAACCTTAACATCGGTAAATCACGGGGCTTGGAGACTGGGTTCCCTGATCCCGCCCGGTCGAGGCGTGAAACTATGAAATCGGACCTGGGGTCGAGGATCCTGAACGCCAACTCCCCTATATTGTTGTCTTCACAAGGGCATCGTTTGAAGTTATGTTCCTTCAGTATAGTTTTAACCAGAGTGGCTTCCGGATACTTGAGAATTAGCCACTGTATGACTGCTTGAAAGGACTGAGCTCATGGGCCCGAGGTTTGTAAGGGGTTTCGTGGACCCCCGATGCAAGGGATAACCCCTAGCGAAGCTATTGGAAATTCCCACCTACTCGAGTCGCTTGGGGTACGCAAAAACCCAGATTAGTTTGTTTTCTCGCATGTTGTGTGGTATCTTCTCAGTGGTTCGCTTGAATGAAGAAATAAACAAATTAACCCAGGTGAATCATGTGATTGGTGTAAGCTATCAGTATTGTTTTCAGGGGAGACTGGGGGGAGAGAGGTATTAGGATATCAGAGTTTGAGAAGATGGGCGATCAAAGCCATTTAAGGAAAGCCAGGCAAATCTGAATATACCGTATACTAGTACTACCACGACATCGTACCAATTGTGATCGCTACAGCTACAAATTAGGAATCCTACATGGATTTTAGTAGGGAGAATGCTTGCGAACTACTATAAATTTACATACCATCGGGATTTATGTCACTACGGCCCGCCCGGTGCTTAGGGGGGCAAGTGATGCGGGAGGTTGGATTAATACCTCCATGTTGGATGTACGGGGGGACGCTGGTAAGCTCAATCAAGTAGTTTGAATTGAGAAGTGGTTAAGTTTGAAATGTGTCGCAACTAGAAAGGGGCCATGAGTTTGTCCCGGGCTACAGCAGGGCATTCTCCACGGAGATGGAGTATTGCAGCAATTTCTTCGAGAATTTTCTTCTGGATGTCTACTGTCTACCGCATCCGGGGTCCAGTCCTCGTGTAGCCTAGCGTAAAGATATCTAATAGCGTCACCTTTCTTGTGGCTTATGGGTAGACTCGTTACTCTTCCGGTAAGAGGCCCTCCCGTCTCTGGTCAAATGTACGGTTTTCTAGTCACCGATGTTCAAGATCTTGGAGCTTTCCCGGTTTTCTCGGGGATGTTGTCGTAGCGTCTATGTTCGTAGGGGTTCGCGGGGGGGGGGCATCTACCGGCACTGGGCTTCCTCGGAATTGGGCACCCCTTGCCCGTGCGTTCTCGCGATGGTATCAACAGGTAGTAGCTTTTCTCTTGACGTCACAAGAGATTCGACATGCGCACTATTACCTCCGGGATTGGGGTTCTGGGAATTATCGTTGGAGTTGAAAAAAAAACAGGGTCCTCATTTGCGCCTACTTTCACAGGGTAGGGATAGACTAACTTGCGAGAGCACTCCTACCGACCTCGCAACACGACTGATGTTAAAATGCGGTCATGCGTGATAGTTGCTTTCTCTGCATGTATTTCATTTTGGGGCGGGATGGTATATTTCTTATTTCAGGCGAGATTAGAACCTTTTTCTATATATGATATATCGGGGAAGATTTCCTACCGTACCCTTATATCCCTGGTTCTTTAGCGACCCAGGCCATTGATATTGCATTCCCTCAACACAAACCTATTGGTGCGGTGAACCGAACGACAAGCTCTGCCAAACGAGAGTCCGAATCATTTTCCGGCAGTGCGTTATGTGTGTTCCGGCCAATCCCTCATCCCACTGAATGAATGATTTGAGGCAAATTCCCTCTCCTGGCATTCTCGATAGCGAAATTGAATGATTGATATGATGTGCTTGGCGTTGTTTGTCTCTCCCACAGTGGGGCAGATTGGGTGGAGTTTCATGTATACAATTGGCCTAATGTTTCTCATAATATAATATTGGTCGGCACTGGGGGGTTGAAAAGTGGGGATTATCCTGGGGGTAAATCTGGTTCTGCCGTTCAGGGGTCAGGGTAAATACGGGTAGATCCCGGCTTGGCATACAGACCCTAAATGCACGTCGTGGTGCGCCATGAGCCTTAGCACAGTACTGCGCAACTAGCCTACGCTCTCGGAGACTTTAGGGGAGTCGCTAACCGTGCTCTTTTTCCTAGGCGGTACGACATCTTCAGCCTAATAACCTAGTTGGGGGTGTCCGTTGATCCCGCTTTTGATTTATATTTTCCTTTCCTCCCTTCTGCCCAGCTTGCTGGGGATGCCTCGCTGTTTCCGAATGGTAGGCCTCTAGCAGCAAGAGCAAAGGGATCTGTTTTGATGGGCGGTGGGGCTACCCGATGATTGGACCACACTTTCCGGTGAGTAGTACCGGTACCGTGCATAATGCTCCCCCGATACTCAAAATATGGCAGCAGTTGGCGGGTATCACCTCAGATACGGGAATATTGCTCTTACACAAAGTGGGGTAGGTGGTTGTGCGACATATGATAAGGCAACAAAGGGGAAAAATGTTGCTGACATCCCATGTCACAAATCTAGAACCCGGCGATCTCAAAGGCACCAGCCCCAACGCTTGGCCATACCAACCTTCAAGCCAACCTTACTGGAATTGAACCTTGGTAGAAATAGGTTTAACATTGGGGTCGGACATAGGTTGAATCAAACGTGCTCAGTCTCTGCTCCGAATATCTCGTTTTTGAGTGAAGGACCAAGAGTTGGGCGTCTGCAAGAACACTAGAGTGAGTGTCCTAGAGTCGGTTAAACAGTTAGATATCGAAAGCCTGGCTATTGTTCAATGTCCGATCCCGCAGATCGGAGACCCGGAGTACTCTTGGCGCATCCACCCTGGGATGCTTTCTGTGTGCCACCAGTATTTTCTGCCACTCCCCCGCCGTTTGAAAATCTCTCATCTAATGATTGCAGCCGGTTTTCAAGTGCAGGAGCGAAGCGGTCTGCATCACAGGTGCATATGAGGGCAATTCAGCTACCATGGGCTCACCAAATTTACACAAATCCTAGGATTTTATTGAGATCTTGGCAGGGGTTTACAGCATTGTTTCCTAACACGAATCGTGAATGTCTCTGTCGAGGGCTGGAGGGTATTACTTCGTCTTTGAGCCGTCCGCCGTATACTATCCGAAACAACGGACGGGAGGGGCTAGACGTATATTTGTTGCCCGGGGTGGGGACTTTGTGCAGGGACGCACGTTTGGGTAACGCTATTCATGTCGCAGCTGGCAGCACTCCACACAGTCGAACTCTCGCTTTTGTGTCACGAGGTATCATAGATGCAAAATCTCGAAAACAGAGCCACAAGTCGTGTGTAGATCGCTGAGGGATGGGCTGGTGTCGGGTTTGAAAGTTATGCTAGTTGGCACGGGGTCGTAATCTATTGTCCTTGGGTTAAATACAGGCCCAGTCTAAGAGGCCCTCCCAACTCCCGGATGCGAACTTTTGCCCAATTGCCGAGTTTTGTAAAGGCAAGGTTTTGTTGCATCCAAGTAGATTGCGTATTTCAGTGTCCTGTTCTGCATCGTGGTTACAAATAGGCCAGTTTGTTTACTCCTATCTAGTATGCTTTCTTGTCAAAAGCCTTCACCATTCTTCCTATTTAAACTCCTGCTCCCCCACCGCCTCTGGATTGATACCTAAGCCGCTCTATCTTCCTTATTCCCCCGTCAATTCTCTCCACCCCCTCCACTCTTTCGTATTGCCTTCATTCCGAACAGTGATCATGGATGATCCTATCAACTTCATTACCGCAGAGGAATACTATCAGCGGGCCCAAGGTTGGGCCGGGCCTACCCGGGTGACTTCACTTTCTCAAACACCTCCAGCCACCGCCCCCCTGCCGGAGTTCTGGCACGGGGTGACCCTTACTTTTGACGACAACACTCTTTGTGTTGTTCAATTTGTTCGCCCTACTCTGTTCAGAGTTCGATACGATCCGGCTGTAAGAGACCCGGGGGATTATGATGACGCAAACAGGTGAGTGTGCGAATCAGATAGATGTTGGTATTCAATATATACTGATCACATATCTTTCATCATGGCTATAGCCGTACCATCATTGGGGACTATATGTCTCAACTTGTTCATGATTTGGATGCCTTCCTGGGCATCACCTGGGTCACTGAGCTTAAGGAGTCCGATGATCAGACGTATTGGATTTTTTCGGTGAGATTCAATTCCGATGATCAGATACTAATCTAACCCACGCCTACACTAGTCGAATGTTACGGAGGTTCTAGAAAAAGAGGGGAAGCAATACTATAAAGTTGGTGATGGAATGAAGCTTTTCCTTCACAAAGACCCCTTCCGCATCCAGGTAATTGCATAGTTATTCCCTTATGCTTGGTTGTGTACTCACGAGTGGTACGGTAGGCAGTCCGCTTGCTAACGCCTTTGCCCGACCTCTACCCAATTCCGGGAGCACCTCCGACAGCGTCGCGTGCAATTGAGAAGATTGTTTGGCAAACCTCCCCAAAAACCTTCCGCTGGAACATTCATCCCGTAGTTTCCGTTGTCAAGCAAGTTATTTTGGATGTTATCAAAGCTGGGCATGGCGAGTTTATTGGCTTTGGGGAGCAAGGAGGCACCAGTTTCATGAAAACTCCGACCTTTATGAACTACTTTAGTTAGCAACTCCTAGCAGCAAGGTTGGATGGATTATATTCGGTGTTGCTAACTATAGAATATCGGTAGATTTTGACAACATGCAATACCAGCAAGTGTATAGCAGAGGCCCTCTCGATGCCCGTGAGCCCTTGTAAGTACTTCCCTTTTGGGCTCGGGTGACTTTTAAACTCACACATCTCGCTCCAGATACCACTCCGATCCCTTTTACATGGACGTCAATTCGAACCCCGAACATGCAAACGTCTCAGCTAGCTTTTTGGACAACTATTCACATATCGCTGTTGACTTCGGCTTCACCAATTCTGGCTTTATCAGACTGGGAACCAGGTTTAATGCGATGGACATTTACGTCATCAGCGCGAACACAGTGCCGGAAATTACTCGGTTTGTCTATCCTAAATTGCTCCCTCCGCCGGATCCCCTTCTCTTTCTCTGGTATTCGCTGACCCCTGCCGGTACTACTAGGCTACATACTAGCATTATAGGAAGACCAAAACTGAAGCCGAAGTATGTTTTGGGCCACCACCAAGCGTGTGAGTTTGCGGGAATTTTCCTCTGCTATCTCTTTAATATTTTGTTGCCACTCCGCTAACTCTACGAGCCTTCTCTTAGGTTACGGATATGAGAAAGTAGAGGACCTTTACGCTGTTGTTGACCAATATCGCGGCGTCGGCATCCCTTTGGACGGGCTGCATATCGATGTCGACTTCCAAGTATACAAGCTCCCCGAAACTCGGCCAGAAACTATCTGGGTCACTAACTCCGATTCTAATAGGACGGGTTCAGAACTTTCACCACCAATCCGAAATATTTCCCTGACCCGAAAGGGATGTTCACGGAACTTCGGAAAAATGGGATAAAATGCTCTACCAATATCACCCCTGTCATTAGTATTAATGACCGGGAGGGCGGCTACTCGACTCTTAGAGAAGGATTAGAAAAAGGGTAAATATTGACCGCTTAACCGGAAGTTTTGGCAGGAGCTTCCACCCTTTATAACCTAAGATACCCAGACTAATGCCTTACTCCATCGGAACTAGGTATTTCATCAAGGATAACAGATACATAGCTGGGACTAGCGGAAAAGCAGAAGATGTCTTGTACGTTTGCTACGGTGGAGGCTCGAGATACACTATCGACCCCAAAGTCGTGAGCATAAGGCCAGACTTCGGGGATAATTAGTATGTCTATTCAGTCCCTCGATGTTTCTAGCTCCTCGCTTCTAGGAGCTAACCCTGAGGTGGAGTGACTTCGTGGCGAACTGGAACGTCAAGAATCATCCCTACCACGGAGGCGTGAGCTATGGGTATGGCAACGGCACGGTAAGTCACACTACATATAGTGTGCGAGTAAGTCGGAAGGTGTTGATTTCTTTCTCTAGGCCGGGTATTACCCAGATCTCAATAGAAAAGAGGTCCGAGAATGGTGGGGCAAGCAATACCATTACCTCTATGACATGGGTCTTGAGTTCGTATGGCAAGATATGACTACGCCTGCTATCCATTCGTCCTATGGCGATATGAAGGGGTAAGAAAGGGGAAAACTTATTAATCTGGCGTTCTTCACTAACGGCCGGATTTTTTCTGCGACAGGCTACCATCCCGTCTGCTCATGAGCTCGGATGCTGTTTCATCGGCTGCGCAAACTGAGAAGACTTCGGCCGAAATTTGGGCTCTATACTCCTATAATCTTCACAAAGCAACTGCTCATGGTCTAGATACTTTGGAGCAATCACTTCCCTCCCGCAAGAACAAACGGAACTTCATTCTTGGCCGTGGAAGCTTTGCCGGAATGTATCGCTACGCTGGGCTCTGGAGTGGAGACAACGCTAGCACATGGGAGTTCTGGAAAATCACAGTTTCCCAGGTACTTTCGGTTGGCTTGAATGGCGTCAGTGTCTCGGGATCTGACATGGGAGGGTTTGAGCCGTACTTTAATCCCAGCACCGGGCAAGAAGACAAATATTGCAACCCAGAATTGTTGATCCGCTGGTATGCTGGATCCTTCTTGCTGCCTTGGTTCAGAAACCACTATGTCAAGAAGACCAGAAAGTGGTTTCAGGTACTAAAATCCTTACTTATGAAAGCGTACCTATGAATTCTACCTCCGCTAAACAAGGATTATCACCAATAGGAACCATACGCATACCCTAAGCACCTCGAGCAACACCCAGAGTTAGAGCCCGAACAAGGGTGGCTGTATCGTGCCGTGCAGGGCATCTGCAAGTACTATGTCGAGCTCCGATACTCCCTGATCCAAGTTCTCTATGACGCCATGTTCGATAACCAACTTAACGGCCTTCCTATTGCAAGGTCCATGGTTTGTCCCCAAGCGCCATGCCCCAACCTAGCTAGTCTTTTTTTTGGCACGGGATTGCTGACAACGTTTCTGGAATCCTAGCTTTTAACGGATACGCAGGACACGTCATTCTTCAACGAGAGTCAGCGGTTTCTCGATGACCAGTATGTCGTTCGAAAGGATATTCTTGTCGCTCCTATCATCAAAGGGAGGAATGAGAACCCTGGCCAAAACAGAGATGTCTACCTTCCGTTAATGCACCGCTGGTACCCGTCCAATTTGAGGCCTTGGGATGATCAAGGTGTTGCACTTAGTCTGCCGGTAGAAGGAGGGAGCGTAATCAACTATACTGCAAGAATCACAAACGAGTACAGTGGTTATCCGTTTGTCACACCGGTTTACCTCAGAGAGGGTATTAGGCTCCAGTTGCCCCCCCCTTTAGAGTCTAGAACTAATATTAGGGACAACAGGTGCTATTATTCCACAAGTTGGGGTCAGACAATGGATTGGAGATCTCAGAGGCGGCCCCAATCGCATGAAGATAAACGTCTATCCCGGGAGAGACAATGTATGTTACTTTCAGTGTTCCCAACCGTCTCGGGCACCCTATAGGGCTCTGGTGGGCTTACAGCCCCGGGCGTCCATGACCGGGCAGGCAGGGGCGCCAGGGCACGGCGTCCGTCTTTCGTAATGACGGCCGTCATCCGTAGGTATTTCAGAGTGAGACACCTATAGGGCCCTGCCGTCCGCCCCGCGCAAGTTAGGACGGGCTATAGGACGGGCAGAGTCCCAGATCCGACGTCCGTCCCGTCCTAAGCAAAAGACGGACGGACTAGACACTTGGGAAAAACCTATTTTACTATGTTTGGTGGGCGGGGGGGCTAACAATCTCTCGCGTCCCAGGAGTACATAACGTATCTCGATGATGGTGTTAGTCGCAGTAGTGCCCCTGACGATCTCTTGCAATACCAGGTAATGGTTGCAGTGGCGGCAGCTAGAAAAAGCCCCGACGCTGTCTCTCCTGACCCGGAGGCCAAGGGCGAATATCGCTCTGTGTCAATCTCCCAGGTGATATCCATTTCTGAGTGCCCGGGGGGATCCCAGCTGACATTCTTCGCATTTAACAGGCTACCACGCAACCAATTTCAACTACTTCCACTCGCAAAGTCACGATTGCTCCCGTGCACAGCAACTACAACCCTGTTGCAGAGCTCGGCGAAAAGTATACCATCATCCTTTGGTACGATTCGGGGGTGGATGTATCTCTGCTCAATATATCCGTTGACCCCCCCACTGGTATTCATTATGAAATTTTCAAGAACACCACATTGCGCACAGTCGTGATTGATGTTAAGGAAACCATTGGAAATTCCCCCAAGATTGTTATCTCTGTTTCCGCTTGAGATGTTTGAAATTTTATCAACTCTGAGTTACCAGTAGTTAGGTCTGAAGGCAGTTTTTACTATTTCTTTTTTCTTGCAGGCTAGGAGATGAAATAGTTTCGAATGACGATGTCAATCCAACGCAAAAGGGCTACAAAGCGCTCACTTTATGGCCGTCTCAGGCCCGGCTGCGCAAGGGATTTTGTGTGTCCCAGTCAAAACCAGTGTTTTAGCCCCATAATTGGATTTTGATTCCGCAGCCGCAATAAAGATCTCGTTAATTAGAGGTACAATATAGTTTGAGTGTTCAACCCCTCCGAGAGTAATTTGTAAAAAAACGAGCAAGAGAAACTAGCACCACTGCACCAATTCGTCCATCAGTAGCATTCCTAGTCTACAAACACTCTCAATGGCCTATGAGCCAAAGAGGATACAAACTAGTGATATTGGGCATGCTCACCGGCAATCCTGTTCCCACCC
>Ga0307509_10001635_pt1 | contig 37551 bp, 40 predicted proteins | sample 10_EM_MG_FD_202245 | JGI IMG/M metagenome (GOLD analysis project Ga0307509, IMG submission 202245) | Populus trichocarpa ectomycorrhiza microbial communities from riparian zone in the Pacific Northwest, United States - 10_EM | ecosystem: Host-associated > Plants > Roots > Unclassified | place...
AAACCTCTAACTATCAGATTCTACAATGCAATGGTGTGTTGGTGGTGGTAAATTTTCATACTTTTCTAAAAGTCAAAATACTGACCCATTACTAGGGGTTGACCCATAACTAGGTGCAATACGTTAGAAGCTATGGATGTTTTAGCCTTGCCTTTTCCCGGGAAGCTATCATACGCTCTCCATAGCTATTTTCTTCTAAACTTTTTTTTTTTCCTTAGAAAGCGAGTATAAGTAATGACTAGTGAAGGGCATAGGACTAGCAGATGCCGGAGAGCCATTTCCAAGATAGATACATGTGTTGAAATAAGATCCGCATGCTACAGTACTAACTTGGCAACTTAGGACCCGATTACGTCTCCATATGATCAGATCGCACTTCTCAAGATTATATTGCTGTGGGTGGGGTTGTAGATGCTTCTCCCTTTCTTTGCTTCTTTCCTTCTTGTGTCTCTCTCTTCACCTCACATACACTCTCTCCTCCCTGACGTTGCGTCCTCTTTTACCCCCCAGTCCTTCTTCCCCACATGCGCTTGTAGTATGTGAAAGGATGTGCTATGATAGCAACGATTCCTGATGGTGCTTTCGACGCTCACCCATCTCATTGTTCCCGGGATGCTAGGAGTATGTCACCGAATTCCCCCGTCACTATTGCGTGAAGGCAACCCGCCGGCTGAGCGGAAAGGTATTAGGTTTACCTCTAACTAGCCTTTAGCTAGGAGGAAAACTGACCTATCCGAAAAGACACCAGCCAAGAGTGCCGTCTGAAGTAAATGTGCTCTAAGAGACCGATATACATCGTGAAGATGGGAGGAGTATTACGGAACTCTACACAGCTTCATGTAGAATTACAAGAGATTTATTCCGGATATCCTTTAGCTTTGATGATGCGGAATTTTCCTATTTTTGCCTTTTCCTGGAGCTATGGATATTCCAAGGTTAATTCACCACGTATCACTCGTTGCTATTGCTGGTAGCCGTGCTAGGAATTGAATTGATGTGCAGTGGAAGATTGTTGATTATGTTCCCTAGCTATCTGAGAGAAACAACAACGGTATATAGATACCCTATCGTGGTGGCGCAGTCCATGATACTGAATACTAACATCTGCTTGCACCACCAAATACACAATAGTGGGAAGGAAGCCTCAATCTAATCTCTCGTACCTCCACCTCGAGGACCATTTCTCAACAAGCCGGGTATTGCTTCCGGCCGGAAATTTTGTTGCATGGTTATGAGAGCCGTTATTCTGACTTGAAAGTTCGACACAACGTTTTGAACCGGGTCGCCGTATAATAAGCTGTAAATAGAGTCTGATACTGCCTTTCCAGCATATGATACCTCAACCATTACCCGAAACTTACCAAGGTCCCCACCCTCCCACACATGCAATCAGTTGCTTTCTCCCAAACCCTGTCCTGAGCAGATCATCTTATCCACAACCTCTCTAGTCAATCTCCCCTATTTTCTATCTTTTTTTCCCTCTTCCCCTAACCTAACTAGTAGTTTAAATGAACAACGCAATTCCAGGGGCCCGTCCGCAGGGTCAGGAAGAGAAAGACACAGCTTGTGTAGGAACAAGAACAAACGTTGGACGTCACTCTGGGTATTTTAGACTGTACTGAGTATTGAAGTATACCTGCCCTGAGTATCGGCGTTCCCGACATAGCCCTCGAACCGACATAACTCCCGCCACCAGTTTACAAGTGTAACGACCACTTGTATAAGTAGGGGTATGATATCTCTACGCTTCATCCTGCTCTCCTTCTCCGTCAAACACAAGCAAAAAAACAAACGATCACGTGAGTCCACCTAATATTCCTACAAATCGCTAGGGTATCGATAACTAACATAGTATCTATTACACAGTTCAAATGTTTCTCGTTAGCAGAACTCTTCGTCCCTTCAGGTCTAGGGCCTTTCGCCCTCTCCCCATCTCCCAACCGTGGGCCTATCGTGCTGGCAAAAGCTTTTTCCGCTCAGAATTTTCTAAAGCTGGCCTTGGGAGAGAAAACACCCCTCACGCAAAATCCTCACAAGTTAGCCCGGGCAAAGGCGAGAAAGTTGGTGAAGAAGATAAGGCCAGTGTCCACTCTCAGGTTAAGGATCCAGGTGACATCTACAAGGTTGGGATACCTTTATCCTCAACTACCATGATACAAATGAAGTTAGGCTAATCCGTGACCAGCGTGTGGCTTTCCTCCAAGCGATGCAAGACGACGTAATTATAAAATCGGTCACAAACCTCGAGAAGGACATGAAAGTGTTGAAGCTAGATGTAGAGAAAGAAATGAAGGAGTTCAAGAAAGAGACAAACAAATGGATGATGTGGATAATTGGGGCTGGTTTTGGGATGGTAGGTTATACAGAAATCATTTCCCCGGGTTCTTTGTATTGACATTTCTGCAGGTTGCGATTAAGTTTTTCTACTATGACCCGCAAGTACAGAGAGAGATTAAAAGAAGCCTACAGGAGGCGGTATCCGAGGGGAAAGCAAAATTGCGGCCAGAAATTATAGAGATCCGCAAGGCCCTTCAAGCGGGAATAAGAGAGATCCCCGAGTCCAACAAGGAGGAAATGAGAGAGATCCGCGAGTCCATCAAGGCCCTTGGAACACCTGCCCCAAGAAGGTGGCTGTTCTAACCACTCTTTTATTATTAGAAAGTCCTGTTACATAGATTGGCAAAGGGGATGGGAAAAAAAAAGTAATTAAATTCGGAGAACAGACTGCAAACATTTCGTAAATCATCACGGGCAGTTAACTTAGAGGTCGTATGCTAGGTAAACTAGTTTTACTTGTTAAGGCTGTTTGAATGTGTTTATGATTGCCTACTCATGATCATTGGCTTGGATGGGTGGTTTTTTTTACAAGGTGAAGTGTGCTGTGCTGGATCTATATATATTAATTTGTCCCGTGCTACCCAAGATCACGAAAAATCACTATCCCACCTACCCACCGGCCACCAATACCTACCACTAACTCCCATACCGGACAATATTACTGAAAGGAAACTCAATTTCAATTATGTAGGCCACAATATTACTGATATAATTTACATAAAGGTTTAACAATACCTATACCTGATGTTATACCCCGCCTCGCTTCACTCACTCCCCTTTCTTCGCCTCACATGTTTCCTTCGCCATTTTTGTCACATTCTCAACACTCTTCTCATCTCCCTCGCTCTTCTCGAACCCCAACCACTTTCGTGAAAAGAGCCTTAGCTTGACGGGTCGATTTGAAAGTGGCGACCAAGTTCTCACACAGTGTTCGTTCTCTCCAGGGTCACCACTGCGGAATTTTAGCTTAGTAAACTGGGAGATGATGTCCTTGTGCTGGTCTTGCGGGAATGCTTGCATCGCGCATTGAAGGAGGGTACGGGCGACTTCGCGGTTTAGCTTGCTGCCGAGAAGGGAGTTAGCGTAGTTTATCCAGATTCTAGGATCTTGGCTGAATTTCTTGATCATTACTTTGAAGAGGTCGTCTGCTTTCTCGAGTTATGGAGTTAGGCGTCTGTGGCGAGGGCTTTTGATCGGGAAATATTACATCCCAGCCTTGCCGGTTTGAATATAGATACTAACTAGTTTCTCACTGATGCCTTGAACCTCGTTATACTGGCAGGCTCTCTTGAAGGCACCTCCGAGAGTCTCATCGGTGCCGTACATGGATTCCATATTTAGCATAGCGATCCAGACGATGTGCTTTTCTTTCCCCTCCCGAAGGGCTATAATCTTAATAGCTCTGTCGGCGATTTCTCTAGCTTTCTCGACTTCGTTAAATTCAACAACCCTGAAATAGAAGTAAGAGGAGTCAGTCAGGGTATCTGGCAAAGAAAGAGCGAGATCAGTTTGATTAATCTGGGAGAAGTGATTAGAAGCTTGTGGTTATTATTTTTGATGAGGAAGGGCCAACCTTATAGCTCATCCCTCCGCTTTGATACCCCTTTGTTCGCTTTTCTTAGATTTGTCTTTTTCAGCTCTTTTATCTCCCCTCAATCCCTCTCTCCTTGGCTTCTTCTTCTTATCCGATTTGGCATTCACATTTTCAGTTTCGAAGCGGACATCTTTAGTAGCGCTATTGGATATTTGCTTGAACTCTAAGGGAGTAAGAATAGAGCCACCGCCTCTTGGAAAATATGCTTCTTTGTCCTTTGAAGCATGGAGTGTTGATCGCTTTGCTGGCTCAGGTGTTGGAGCGGCTGGCGACGGCTCGGGCCTCAGCCTTTTATTTGCGGTCGCGGGAAACTTTTTGCTCCACCCCCTCCCTCCCGCCGGGCCTGAATCTGCCTCTTGAGGGCGTTTTCGCTTCTATCAGAGCCCATTGTATCTATGAAAGTACGTATAGCGGCAGTATGGTGGATTTGTTGGAGAGTTTAAAGTGGTGGGGGAAGTCAAACGGTTTTCCACAATTTTTTTCTTCCACTCTTCTAACTTTCTTTGGATTAACTTAAGTGTTTGGAGTTCGAAATCTTGGCAAATACAGCGGAGGACAAAAAAGTGCATGAGTTCTCTCAAGTTACTATGCAACTATCGCTAAAAAAAAAAACGATCACCTCAATACCGGCAAGCCAAAATCTAACCAATGCCAACAACACCACATACTTGTACCGGCACATACCAAAGAAAGAATATTGATAAGGTTGCGGAGGCCTTGCATTACCTCGTAGAGACGTACAGTACCGTACTCTTCTAGGACGAGAAATGGTGGAAATAGATGCGAGTCTACCACCGCAAGGCAAGTCTGCTCCAGAGAACAAGTTAAGTTACCCGGCAGACCCATCAACTGATATGTATGTGGTGGACCTTACGGAGGTACAGCTCCTAAGTTTTGTATGTTCCACAGGGCGTAAGGCCAGCAAAACTAGCTTGTGGAACGTACAAAACTTAGGCGCTGTACCTCCGTAGACCCCACAATGCTAGCCCGACTCGCATTTTTACCAGAGGAAATTGCTAGTTCTAAGAGGGACTTGACTTAAGTACAGTATACAGGCACACAATGTAAGGGGTTCGTGGGGGCATGGTGGTGGTGATCGGTGCTTTGTGTGCTTTATTTCGGATGCGAAGATTTTTTTTTCGACGGTTCCACTGGGGAAAAACTTATACTCGAGTACACTTTTGTCCTCCGCTGTAATAATTTTCATTCCCAAAAAATTCTTGCCTCCAAAACCTCCACCATTGGGAAATAGCAACAATAGCACCTCGCTCCAACCGCCAAAAGATGCCCGCCACCGAGCGCAGAACGCTTTCGCAATTGCTTCTACCGAGTCCTCCGAGAAGCCTTTCGTTCCAGTTCGCAGACTCGCCAATGGATGTCCTTCACGTTCTCGAAGAAATGACAACGTCGACGAAAGTGGGACAGTAGAAAGGACAATATAGGCTATATAGACCACGGCAGCCATTCTGAAGAGAATGAATGGAGAATGGGGTATGTTGACAGCGATGAAGACGGCGGCCTCAATAGCGACGAGGCACTGGGTGAGAGCGATGAGGGCGGTGGGGAATGGATGGCAGATTTCTCTGAGGAAGAGGACGAAGCCCCAGAAGACCAGTCAAAACTTGCAAAGCTTCAAGCAATCATATCTTCGCTTCCTTCTACGATGAAATCGTCAGGGAGAGCTACAGGAGACGATTCTAACGAAGGAACGGCGCCGAACGAGTACAATTTAACTATACCCTCCACCTTCGATAAGCTCGCCATGGAGGACCTCCTGCACACCGTCACCAATCCCAAGCTCAGGCGATCGCTCAAACCCATTGCCGACAATGCACCACCAAAATCCAGTAAGTCAGGAGAACGGGAGAAGCTTTCTGCCCCATTAGCAAAGAGACAACAGGACAAGTGAGATCAGGCAGCGGCGTACGAGAAGTCAAAAGAGACGCTCGGTCGCTGGACAGACACAGTGAAGCATAACCGACAGGTGGATCATCTTCATTTCCCATTAGCCAATGCTCCTAACGCACGGTTACCAGTGCCGAAGAAAATCACCGTACTTTCAGGTTCTAGGTCTACCGAACTTAAAGCTACTATTTCCAGAATTCTGAAGGAGTCGAACACGGCTTCCGAAAAGTCAATCGAGGAATTTGAGGAACTGAAAACGAATAAACTCTCCGTAGAGGAGATTCAGAAATGTACTGCTGAGCTTCGGTTTGCGCGCAAACTCCTGTACCTGAGAGAGAACATGGCAAAGCGTATCAAGAAGATCAAGTCGAAATCCTACCATAGAATCCTCAAAAAAAAGAGAGGATAAAGCAACAAAATGCCAGCGGGGGGCGGAGGCCCGTCTCTTGGGCACGGCAGAGTGCCAAATGAAGAAGATATTATGGAGAGGGAGAGGAAGAGGGCAGAAGAGCGAATGACTTTGAGGCATAAGCAGAGCAAGTGGTCTAAGGGCATGAAGGACACGGGGAGTACTATGTGGGATGAGGAAGCAGAGAATGGTGTAATAGAGATGGCAAAGCGCTCAGAGAAGCTTCGAATGAGGATTGCTGGAAAAGCAATTATTGGGGAATACGGGGAACTCGAGAGTAGTGGGGACGAGAAAGATGGTTTGTTGCAGCGGGAGTGTACCCGAGTACAAGCGTTACGACACCCGGTATAAGTAGGGGAGTATCTCTATGCCTTGTCCTGCTACCAACCCTCTCCATCTCCGTCAAACACAAACAATAAAACAAACCATAATGTGAGTCCACTTCATATTCCCACAAATTGCTAAAGTACCGATGACTAACCTAGTAGTTATTCCACAGTTTGAATGTTTCTCGTTAACAGAACTCTTCGTCCTTTCAGCACTAGGGCCTTTCGCCCTCCCCCTATCTCCCAACCGTGGGCCTATCGTGCTGGCAAAAGCCTTTTCCACTCGGAATTTTCTAAAGCTGGCCCTGGGACAGAAAACACCCCCCACCCAAAATCCTCACAAGTTAGCCCGTGCACAGGCAAGGAGGTTGGTGAAGATAAGGCCAATGTCCACTCTCAGGTTAAGGATCCTGGTGACATATACAAGGTTGGGCTACCTTCATCCTCAACTTCTATGATACAAATGAAATTAGGCTAACCCGTACCCAGCATGTGGCCATCCTCGAGGCGGTGCAAGACCACGTAATTGTAAAAGGGATCGCGAACATCGAGAAGGGCATGAAAGGGCTGAGGCTGGAGCAGAATGAAGAAATGAAAGAGTCGAGGAGAGAGAGAAACCAATGGATAAGATGGATAATTGGGACTGGTTTGGGGACGGTATGTTACACAGAAATCATTTCCCCAATTTCTTTGTATTGACACTTCTGCAGGTTGCGATTAATCTTTTCTACAATGAAAGAAAAGCGTGGAGAGACCTCGAAGGATACCTATACGAGGCGGTATCCAATGGGCCAGCAAAATTGCAGCCAGAAATGATAGAGTTCGGCGAGACCCTTCAAGCGGAAATAAGAGAGATCCCCGAGTCCACCAAGGAGAACATGAGGGAGATCCGCGAGTCCATCAAGGACCTTGGAACCCCTGCCCCAAGAAGCTGGCTGTTCTAACCACCCTTTTATTATTAGCATGTCCTTTCACATATATTGGCGAGGCAAATGAGAAATGAGAAATGAGAACAGCTGCAAACATTTCGTAAATCATCACCTGTCATTAACTTAGGGCTCGTAGGCTAAGGTTAGGTATTGTCCCTAGACAAAATTAACCACCCACCAGATAACGGGAGAAATTTTTGTCATGACAACCGCACTGCCCCGCCAACCCCACAATCTTATAAATCAAAAAATAATTAAACATTACAAATGTAAATACGTAGTGGGATACATAGTAGAAATTGATTTGGGGAAATTTGTCAAGGTGGTGTAGTGCTCGGTGATGAGGAGTCCTACCTTGCCATCGATCGTTGCAAAGCTGTTGATTTTGTCCATATACCATATCATAGTTTTGCTTGTTAAGGGTGTTTGAATGTGTTGATGATTGTCTACTTGTGACACACGCTTGGATGGGTGGTTTTTTACAGGATGAAGTGTTGTTGTGTTGGATCTAGATATATTAATTTGTCCCGTGCTGCCCAAGATCACGAAAAATCACTATCCCACCTGCCCACCGCCCACCAATACCTACCGCTAACTCCCATACCGGACAATATTACTGAAAGGAAACTCAATTTCAATTATGTAGGCCACAATATGTACTGATATAATTTACATAAAGGTTTAATAATACCAGTACCTGATGTTATACCCCACCTCGCTCACTCACTCCCCCTCCTTCGCCTCACATATTTCCTTCGCCTTTCTTGTCACATTCTCAACACTCTTCTCATCTCCCTCGCTCTTCTCGAACCCCAACCACTTCTTGAAAAGAGCCTTAGCTTGACGGGTCGAAGCCTTCTCAGCGAGAGCCCTCTTGAATAAAGCTCTGACACCTTCCTTTCCGTCATCTTCACATCCGTATTTTATCTTCATATCCAAGAACATGTTATATAGATCGCGCTTCTTTCTGAAAGTGGCGACTAAGTTCTCACACAGTGTTCGTTCTCTCTCAGAGTCACCACTGCGGAATTTTAGCTTAGCAAACTGGGAGATGATGTCCTTGTGCTGGTCTTGCGGGAGTGCTTGCATCGCGCGTTGAAGGGGGGGTACGGGCGACTTCGCGGTTTAGCTTGCTGCCGAGAAGGAAGTTGGCGTAGTTTATCCAGATTCTAGGATCTTGGCTGAATTTCTTGATCATTACTTTGAAGAGGTCGTCTGCTTTCTCGAGTTATGGAGTTAGGCGTCTGGGCTTTTGATCGGGAAATATTATATCCCGGCCTTGCCGGTTTGAATATAGATACTAATTAGTTTCTCACTGATGCCTTGGGCCTCGTTATGGTGGCAGGCCCTCTTGAAGGCATCTTCGGGAGTTTCATCGGTGCCGTACATGGATTCCATATTTAGCATAGCGATTCGGATGTTCTGCTTTTCTTTCTCCTCCCAAAGGACGATATTCTTAATCGCTCTCTCCGCAATTTCTCTAGCTTTCTTGACTTCGTTAAGTTGTGGTTGGAGTGACATGTACATGATCCACATTTTTGACTAACAAAGGAATCTGATCCCCCACGTACCCTTCATGATTTCCTCGCACCGCACTCCTGGGTGTGCTTGTCATGATCTCTATCCACCCTCATGCAATATGGCGAATATCGCGCTTCTCGCTGTCATCCCTTCGCCAGGCCTTAGCTCACGATTTGTCGGCTGGTAGCAGAAGAGGCCCTAAGTCTATTCCCCAAATTCATGGTTTAATTCACCCCCCTAAGATATTACTATTACTTCTTTTCAAAATTCAATAGTCATCCCAAGCTTTTTTGCCCACATTATTTTTTACCACTTCTAGTATCATCTCCCCCTTCATCTAGCAACAGGAAATCGTGGCCCACAAAAGGGTAGTTTCCAGGAAAAGAAATACCCATGCGAACAGTAAACTATCCCTCCATATTAATTATCTACCTGAACTATCCGCCGCAGCTAGTCAGTCTGACCTATCCGAAAGTATCTAGCTTATATACAACCTAGACTAGCCGAGTGTATAAGTCAACTCGCCCACCAGAGGCAAGGAGTCCAAATCGTCATCCTATATCCCCCTCCCTCCCCTTTCCCACACACACACACAGAGAGAGAGAGAGAGAGAGAATTGTGTAGAATTCAAATTGTAGCCTCTGTGGACTACTGGGTATTATATAAACACCTTAGGTAGTCTTTGTTTTCTTCCCCTTCTTTCATTCACCTATACATACCATATCCCTCTCCATTTAGTTCATCCAAACTCTTTATACCATCTTTATATACAAATGAAACTCTACCAGCTCTTTTACCCCCCCCTTTTTCTCATTTTTGAGCCAACTCTATGCCGCCCTTAAGCGGTATCATATATAACTAGTTACGGATCCTCCCCCCCATCATAGGCTGTCTTCTAAGTTAGGTCCCAAGCCCCCCAGCGTAGGGCACTGATTCCCAGTCTTTCTGTTCAAATAGCATGTTCATACGCACATTCAGAGTGTGGTAAGAGCTGTGTACCCTTTTCCTACTACCTTTTTTTTGGCTGAGTACTTCGAATCACCCTTCCATCATTCGCCTGAAGTACTCATCCCATCAAGGCCTACCTTAATTATTGGGGTGGGGGCGCACTTTTTGTTCTTCCAACCTGCCGGTACTAGGATGACTAGTTTTGCCTTTCTGGATTTGGATCACGAAGCATCACTCGATTGGTGGTCTCTATTGGACTGTTAAATGCGCAGGCATTCAGCCACGGAAGTAGTTTCATTCGTTGACCTATCTCAGGATACCACTACTGGCACAACCCTCATATAGCCGCCTTCCTTATGCATGCCTAGTGTTCTCAAGTTAGCGACAAGGGAGAACACTGAAGATAAGCTTATCAAAACAAAGAAATTTAAACAAAAACATGTAAGAGCTGTATGTCACACAACATGCATGTTGGGGCAGAGCACAGGGCCACGGGGCCCGAAAAATAGAGATTTATAGCACACCGCTTACCTTATAACCCTCCAGCACATCCTCATTAGAAGAATATAGCATTCTCCCAAGTCTAGTTTAGAAAAGAAAGCAAGGAATTCAACCGAAAAGAAACATTCGAAGGCTCTACAAAAGCCGCCCAGATATTATACTACATCATGAAACCTTTCTAGAAAAAGAGTAAAATGAAGCCTCATTCCCCACCAGCCCCCCTCCTTCAGCCCCTTCCTTACTCCGAAGAAATAATTTCCGAACTTCTCCCCACCCTTTACCTCCCTCCACCCAAACCCAGGCACATAAACACATCCCACAACAAGAACATCCCTCCACCCCTCCTTCCATTCAAAAAACTCCCTCAGCTCCTCCGCATTAATGTACTTATTCCAATCGTGTGTCCCTCTCGGCACGATCCCCAGAATATCCTCAGCAACCAGCTTTGTCGTCAAAAAGCTCGTCCAGGTCCTCGCGATCGTAGATAACACCAGCCACCCCCGGGCCTGACATGCTCTATGGTAGCCGTCAAGAAAGAACTCGGACGCGGGACATGCATCTTTCGGCGCTTAGAAGAAGGTGCTATTGTTGTGCAATTGCTATTTTCCCAATTGTGGAGGTTTTGGTGGCAAGAATCTTTTGAGAATGAAAATAATTCTCTTTTTTTTTGCTTGGTTACCTCTGTGGTAGTCTACTTTTAATAGTAGTGCTAAGGGATTTTCTGTGGTTATTTAACCGAGCATCACCCTTTTAACCGAAATCACGAAGCATCACTCATCCAGATTTGAATTCCCCAAAAAAAAAGTCAGCTCGAGGCAGTGTGGCCCACAAATGAGACCCAATCTAGACAGATAACAATTCCATTCAAATTTGTTCTTTTTTTTTTCATATAATACCCCTCAAGCGATGTCCGCATCTTTATACCCTAGTCTTTTACTCGAGTAAACTCGCGCCAGGAGTTATGTCGGTTTGTGTGTAAATGTCGGGAAGAGAAATACACAGCTTGTGGAGGAACAAGAACAAACGTTTGACGTCACTCTGGGTATTCTAGTCTGTACTGAGTACTGAAGTATACTTCCCCTACGTATTTGCGTTCCCGACATTGACCCTGAACCAACATAACTCCCGCCACAGTTTACAATTGTTACGACCCCTAGTACTGTATAAATAGGGGGTATGATATCTCTATGCTTTGTCCTGCTCTCCATCTCCGCCAAACACAAACAAAAAAACAAGCGACAACGTGAGTCCACCTAATATTCCTACAAATTGCTAGAGTATTGATGACTAACCTAGTAGTTATTACATAGTTTAAATGTTTCTCGTTAACAGAACTCTTCGTCCCTTCAGCACTGGGGCCTTTCGCCCCTTCAGCACTAGGGCCTTTCGCCCTCCCCCTATCTCCCAGCCGTGGGCCTATCATGCTGGCAAATGCTTTTTCCACTCGGAATTTTCTAAAGCTGGCCCTGGGATAGAAAACACCCCTCGCCCAAAATCCTTACAAGTTGGCCCGTGCATAGGCAAGAAGGTTGGTGAAGATAAGGCCGATGTCCACTCTCAGGTTAAGGATCCTGGTGGCATATACAAGGTTGGGCTATCTTTATCCTCGACTACTACAGTACAGATGAACTTAGGCTAATCCGTAACAAGCGTGTAGCCATCCTCCTACCGATGCAAGACCACGTACTTGTAAAATTGTTGGCGAACATCGAGCAGAACATGAAAGAGATGAAGCTGGATCTGAAAGAGGAAATAAGGGGGTCGAGGAAAGATATAAAAAATTTGATGATATTGGCAATTGTTGCCCTTTGGGGGATGGTATGTTACACAGAAATCATTTCCCTTGGTTCTTTGTATTAACTCTTCTGCAGGCTGCGATTAAGGTTTTCTACTTTGACCCGAAAGCGCCGAGAGAGACCGAAGGACGCCTACAGAGTGTGAGATCCGATGGGCAAGCAAATTTGGTGGCAGACATGAGAGAGACCCGCGAGCCCATCAAGGCCCTTGGAACCCCTGCCCCAAGGAGGTGGCTGTTCTAACCACGCTTTTATTATTAGAAAGTCCTGTTCCATAGATTGGTGAAGGGGATGGGGGAGGAAAGTCGTTAAATTATGAGAACAGACTGCAAACATTTCGTAAATCATCGCCGGTAGTTAACTTACATCTCGTACGCTAGGTATCATGGTTTTACTTGTTAAGGGTGTTTGAATGTGTTTACGATCGCCTACTCGTGATCATTGGCTTGAATGGGTGGTTTTTTACAAGGTGAAGTGTTGCTGCGCTGGATCTATATATATTAATTTGTCCCGTGCTGCCCAAGATCACGAAAAATCACTATCTCACCTGCCCACCGGCCACCAATACCTACCGCTAACTCCCATACCGGAAAATATTACTGAAAGGAAACTTCGATTTCAATTGTGTAGGCCACAATATGTACTGATATCATTTACATAAAGGTTCAACAATACCGGTACTTGATGCTATACCCCACTTCGCTTCACTCACGCCCCCTTCTTCGCCTCACACATTCCTTCGCCTTTATTGTCGCTGTTTCGACCCTCTTCTCACCTCCCTTGCTCTTCTCGAGCCCCAACCACTTCTTGAAAAGAGCCTTGGCTTGACGAGTCGAAGCCTTCTCAGAGAGAGCCCTCTTGAATAAAACTCTGACACCCTCCTTCCCGTCATTCTCTTCGCTTCCGCACTTGATCTCCATATCCAAGAACATGTTATACAAATCGCTCTTCTTTTTTGAAAGTGGCGAGTAAGTTCACAAAAACGTTCGTCCTCAGGGTCACCACTACGGAATTCTAGTTTAGCAAACTTAGAAATGAGGTCTTTGTGCTAGTCTTGCGGGAGTGCTTGCATCGTGCGTTAAAGGAGGGCACGGGCGGCTTCGCGGTTTAGCTTGCTGCTGAGAAGGGAGCCGGCGTAGTTTACCCAGATTCTAGGATCTTGGCTGAATTTTTTGATCATCACCATGAAGAGGTCGTCTGTTTTCTGGATTCATGGAGCTAGGAATCTTGATCCCCCATGTACCCGTTCATGATTTCCTCTCACCGTGATCCGGGCGCGCCCATCATGGTTTCTATCCACCCTCCTGCCGTATGGCGAATCTCGCGCTTCTCGCTGTCGTCCCTTTTCCAGCCCTTAGCTCACGATTGTCGGTCAGTAGCAGAAGAGGCCCTAAGTCTAGTCCCCAGTATTTTTGCTCTTATAACATGTTAATATCCACATTTAGAGTGTGGTAAGAGCTCTGTGTACCCTTTTCCTCACCGTTTTTGGCTGATTGCTTTGAATCACCCTTTCATTTCATCATTCGCCTGAAGTGAGCAGAGGAGCGCACTTTTTGATCTCCCAGCCTACAGCTCAGCGTTCCTTTGGGGGAGGGCACTACCGGTACTAGGATGACTCATTTTGGCTCCGGAATTTGGATCACAAAGCATCACTCGATTGGTTGTCTCTATTGCACGTTGGGACAGAGCATAGGGCCACGGGGCGCGAAAAATAAAGGGTTTAGCATACCGCTTACCTTATAACCCTCCAGCACAACGTAATTAGAATATATAGCATTCTCCCAAGTCTAGTTTCAAAAAGAAAGCAACGAATTCAACCGGAAAGAAACTTCGAAAGCTCTACAAAAGCCGCTCAGATATTATACTACATTATGATACCTTTCCAGAAAAAGAGTAAAACGAAGCCACATTCCCCACCCGCCCCTTCCTTCAGCCCCCTCCTTACTCCGAAGAAATAATTCCCAACTTTCTCCCCACCCCTTACCTCCCTCCACCCAAACCCAGGCACATAAACACATCCCATAACAAGAACATCCCTCCACCCCTCCTTCCATTCAAAAAACTCCCTCAGCTCCTCCGCATTAATGTACTTATTCCAATCGTGTGTCCCTCTCGGCACGATCCCCAGAATATCCTCAGCAATCAACTTTGTCGTCAAAAAGCTCGTCTAGGTCCTCGCGATCGTAGATAACACTAGCCACCCCCCTGGCCTGACATGCTCCATGGTAGCTGTCAAGAACGAGTTCGGACGCGGGACATGCTCTATGACTTCCATTAACGTGACGACATCAAATTGGTTCTGCTGGCCCTCGAGTTCTTTCGGGAGTTGTTCGATTGTGGTATTAATGTAGTGGAGTTTTCCCCCAGCGAGCATGGGGTCTTGTCGCGAGTGCTCAAGCGCGACGGAGAGAACCTCCTTGCTCGTGTCGATTGCAATGACGGACTCTGTGCCAGGTAGTCTTGCGAGCGCCTCCGCGAGGATTCCGCCGCCGCAGCCTATGTCTAGGAAATGGAGTTTCCGGGTGCTGTTTGCACCATGCGCTTCCACTGGTGGGTCGAGTTTTTCCGGAAATGTGCGCGCAGAAGAGGCAGCTGGTATCGGTGAACCTTTGAGGAGGCAGCATTGGATAAAGGAGAGGCGGATTGGGTTCATTAGGTGTAGGAGACGGGAGGAGCCGTGGGGGTCCCACCATGTTGAGGCTAGCTTTGCGAAGTGCGATATCTCGGTTTGGTCGACGGAGCTGGTTGAGTGGGCCCTTATAGAATTGGTTCCGAGGCTCGAAAGACGTATGCGCGAGAGCCGTGCTCGGTGGAGGGGCGGGATTTTTGAAGGCATTGGGTTGGTGGGGTGGAATGTCCCGGTGAGGGGTGTTTGTCTGAAAGGGATGGTAGGACGTTGAGTTAAGCTTCTAGTACGCCAACCCTAACCCTCTGGGGTATGGCATTCCCGAAATAGATACTTTCAGCAGGTCCCTGTACTCGAGTACATGAGTTCGAAAAATGATAGACACGCCTAGCAATGGTTCCAAAATTGCCAAGTATCATACTGCTATTCCATAACTATATTAGTTCAATGCCGAGATAGATGTGATCAAGAAATCATAGTATTAAATACCCGATCAAGTATCAAACTTCTAAGTTAACTCAATTTATGGCTGGTGTCGTGTGGGCACTTGTCCAGATATCCGCGCAGTTGTGCCTATGATTTTTCGAACTCGAATTCGAACTCAAAACAGGGATCTGCTGAAAGTACCTAATTTAACGCCTGGGAGCAAGGCACTTCATATCACACGCCTAGATATGGAAAGACTAAGAATATTGGAAACATCAACATGAAATTAAATACTTTTATACTATCTACAGCCCGGCGCCACAATTATCATACCATAAACCATAAACCCATAAACCAGTAAAATTCAATTACTTGAATGGCGCAGATATAGGTTCGATGACAGTACCCTGCTTGACCATAACCCTCGGCATCGTAGAATCCTGGAATGTCGTCTTCGTAGCCCACTCGGGCCCAATGGGAACACGCAAACTGCGTTCGTATTGCTGCTGGGACTCGAAGGGGAAAGGGAGTGCAGATGCTTGATATTTGACGTTCTAGGGGAGAGTGTTAGCGTTATCGGTAAGAATCAATAGAGTAGTCAGATACCTTCTTCACACGCTTCTCGTTGATAATAACCTTCTCAAGCTTCTTATCTTTCCGCTTGTTCTTGTCGACACCCATGATCGTCTTGAGGAACCTAGTGTCCTTCTTCCCTTTTCGTTCCACGAGACCTGCTCCGGTCCAGTTACCCCATCCCGGAAGCCTGGTATCGATAACTTGGTCGCCCTCCTCGTCAATCTTTCTCTTCTTCTCTGCCTTGAACTCTGCGGCAACATTGTCGCCTGCAAAAGCCCGCTTCGCAAGTTCCTGTAGATCAAGATTTACGCCTTTCTTTCCTTTGGCCGGCACCAGATTGATGGCTCCTTCGTCATCCTCACCTCCTTCCCCATCGCCGCTATCGCGGCGGTTGTCGGCTTTGCGTTTGTTTGAAGCAGATTTAAGCGTGGCACTTATATCAACCTCCATATCCGGTTCGGGGCTATTACGGTCTTTGAGCGCCTGCCTTCGATCCTTGGAGAGCTTGGAGTTGATCTTTACGTTCTTGGGTACCCCAGGCTGCGAGAAGGGGTTCTTGAGTGTATTGGAAGACGGCTTGTTCACTATGGTGACCTCAGCCTCATCCAGACTATCCTCACCATCCCCATCTTCACTCGAGCGCTCAGCCTCTTCAAATTCAGACTTGCCCGGCCCAAGATTCTTGACCTTTTCCTTATTCTTCCTTCCAGCCCCGAAGATCATCCTTCCACTAGCATTATCCTCCTCCTCCTCGTCCTCATCAGTCTTATCTGACCTGTCACCATCTTCTAAAGCCCGACGTAGACCCTCCACTTCGGCCTTATTGGCTTTCTTCCGAGCAGCTTCGGCATTTTGCATAAACTTGAGGCCCATTAACTTACTCTTGTTGTGTTGACCTTTGGCAGAGTCGTTTTCGTTCTCCAGCTTTTCTAGCTCTGCAAGTAAGCGCTGCTTTGCTTGCTGCTGATCTTCGTCAAACAGGTCATCTTCTCCTCCGTCCCCACTACTCTCGAGCTCCTCGTCTTCCCCAATTGCCTTTCCAGAAATCCTCATTCGAAGCTCCTCTGAGCGCTTTGCCATCTCTATCACACCATTCTCTGCTTCCTCATCCCACATGGTTCTCCCCGAGTCCTTCATGCCCTTAGACCACTTGCTCTGCTTATGCCTCAAAGTCATTCGCTCTTCTGCCCTCTTCCTCTCCCTCTCCATAATATCTTCTTCATTTGGCACTCCGCCATGCCCATGAGACAGAGCTTCGGCCCCCCCACTGGCATTTTGTTGCTTTATCCTCTCTTTTTTGAGGATTCTATGGTAGGATTTCGACTTGATCTTCTTGATACGCTTTGCCTTGATCTCTTCCCGGTACAGCAGTTCGCGCGCAAGCCGAAGCTCAGCCGTACGTTTCTGAACCTCCTCTACGGAGAGTTTATTCGTTTTCAATTCCTCAAATTCCTTGATTGACTTTTCGGAAGCCATGTTCGACTCCTTCAGAATTCCAGAGATAGTAGCTTCAAGTTCGGTTAACGGGGTAGGCTCAGAAGCCGAAAGCACGGTGATTTTCTTCGGCGCCGGTAACCGTGCGTTAGGAGCATTGGCCAATGGGAAATGAAGATGATCCGCCTGTCGGCTATGCTTCACTGTCTCTGTCCAGCGACTGAGTGTCTCTTTCGACTTCTCGTACGCCGCTGCCCGATCTAACTTGTCCTGTTGCCTTTTTGCCAACGGGGCCGAGAGCTTCCCCTGTACTCCTGACTTGCTGGATTTTGGTGGTGGATTGTCGGCAATGAGGTTGAGTGATTGTTTGAGCTTGGGATTGGTGACGGTGTGCATGAGGTCCTCGACGGTGAGCTTATCGGAGGTCGAGGGTATAGTTAAATTGTACTCGTTCGGCGCCTTCCCTTCAACTGGAACGGAAGGCTTCTCGGACTCGGCAGAAGCGATTTCGAATGCATTTTGCGCTCGATCGCGTGGGTGCTTATGCATTCGGCGGTTGGAAGGAGGTGCCATTTGTTGCGCAATTGCTATGATATTTTCCTAACGGAGGAGGTTTTGGTGGCAAGAATTTTTTGGGAATTAAACCTTTTGTTTTGCTTCTTGGCAACCGGATTAACCGTGCCAAGGTTGTGGCGGGGCCACAACCACAGCCAGTGAGCCGGACGTGCATATACGAGTACAACTCCAAAGGGAAGAACCGGACGAGGGGACAATAGAGAGTTTGCGCATGGAGACCTAGGCGGCGGTTAATAGGAAATGGACCTAGGTCTAAAAACGAGTTTGCGCAATAGGTGTAGGTATGATATGTAGCTCGGTAGCTGGAAGATGGGGATTGAATATCATACGGTATGATAGGATACTTGTAATATCGTATTGCCCTCAAATTTGTTCCCTGGATTCCCGGTTACACAAGTGGGATACTGCTCACACTGACTGCCCTAGGACAGGTAATGATCCACTACTGAATGCCCAATATTATTGTCAGTAAAATCTTTTTAATAAATGTAAAAAGAGAGCTGTGTTGCCGCTGATTTGTTGTTCTGCAGCAACCGGATTTCTTCAGGTCTAAAAAGCACCTCCTCCAGGTCTCGCAACCCACCTGGGTTTCCAAGACTTTTACTGTAGGTTAACACAAAATAACCTGTTTTCCTGCCGTTGGCTTTAGCTTACTTGTACTAATTTAGGTTAATTTAAGTTAACCTAATGTTTTCAAAGACTTAATAGGTGGTTATCTCAGACCTAGGTCTCCTTGCGCAAACTCTCTACTCGCGCGGCCGAATTGAAGCAGGACACTTTGTATAGGTGGCGCCACCATAATTCTCCGGCTTCAATTCGGCAAGTACAATTTAGTGGAAGAAGATTGGAAGCAAGCGAGCAATCGAGGGTCGCGGCGGAGCCACAGGCTTGGCACGGTTATTTGGTATCATAGAGGAATTGGATTCATCGGTTGGAACCTGCGGCTCAATTGTCTCGCCAAGATTTCACTCTAACCCTTAAAGCTAATCCAAAGAAGGTTGGAAGGGTGGGAAAAAAAATTGTGGGAAAGCCGTTTGACTTCCCCCCCACCACTTTAGACCCCCGAACAAACCCACCATACTGCTGCTATAATTTCATACCTACAATGGGCTCCGACAAGAAGCGAAAACGCCCTCAAGACCCAGATCCAGGCCCGGCGGGAGGGGGTGGAGCAAAAAAATCCCTCGCCGCTGCAAATAAAAGACCGAGACCCGAGCTTTCGCCAGTTGCTTCAAAACCTGAGCTAGCAAAGCGATCAACACTCCATGCTTCAAAGGACGAAGAAGCATCTTTTCCAAGAGGCGGTGGCTCTATTCTTACTCCGTTGGAGTTCAAGCAAATATCCAATGACGCTGCAAAAGATGTCCTCTTCGAATCTGAGAATGTGAAATCCAAATCAACTAAGAGGAAGAAGAGACCGATGAGAGAGGGATCGGGGGGGGATAAAAGGGCTAAGGGAGACGAATCCAAAAGAAGTGAACAAAAGGGGGTTAAAGCGGAGGGATTGAGCTATAAGGTTGGTCTTTTCTCATCAAAAATAATAACTACGAGCTTCTAATCACTTCGCAGAGACTACTCCCGGGAACACTTGTACTTGGATGCATCTCCCAGATTAATCAAATTGACCTCGCTCTTTCATTGCCAAATAATTTGACTGGCTTTGTTCCTCTTACTTCTATTTCGGAGTCGCTGAGCAAGAAGGTTGAGGCTTTAGTCTGGGATAGCGATGACGAAGATGAGGACGGAGAGGAAAAGATTGAATCAGCAAAATCGGAATCTAGCGAAGATGATGTTGACCTCATGTCTATGTTCCAGATCGGGCAATATCTCCGAGCGTACGTCGTATCTTCTTTAGAACCCGCCAATTCGAAATCTTCCTCTGGGTCTAAAATTATTAAGAAGCGGATCGAGCTGTCCTTGGATCCAGTTATGGCCAATAGCAGCCTTACAGCTGCTGAGCTAGTCGTTGGATGTACTGTCCAGGCCTCTGTCACAAGTGTGGAGGATCACGGTCTCGTTATGAATCTGGGTATTGGGGATAGTCTCAAAGGGTTTCTCCCATCCAAAGAGCTCGGGAAGGGCCGTTCGGTGTCAGACGCAAAGGAAGGTCAAGTGATGCTTTGCACAATCATCGGGCTCTCGTCGAATGGTAAAATCGTCAAACTCTCGGGGGATCTAGAACAGAAGCCAAGTAAGAAGGGGAAATACTCTGGCGGGAAGGCAGCTTGGTGGCTGAGTTCTGCGCCCACAATTAATACATTTTTGCCTGGAACTGGCGTTGAGGTACTCGTTACAGATATAGCAAAGGGAGGCAAAACTGTTGGGATCGCAGGCAAGGTTATGGGACTTGTAGATGCTACAGTGGACTTCTTTCACGCTTCTGGCTGGGAGGAAAAGGATATTGAATCCAAGTTTAAGGTTGGAGAAAAGGTTAGCTGTTCAGGCACGTCCCCCCTTCTATATAGCCTCTCTAACCTTCTTTAGTTCAAAGCACGTGTCATTGCTACATATTCCGAACCTCGAAAGCTCGCTCTCTCAATCCTTCCCCACATCCTTTCATTTACTCGGCCAATTGAGAAAGAGCCTACAACTATCCTCCCAACAGCCACCATTATCAACTCTGCAAAGGTTCTTGGTGTCGAACCCAAAACCGGCCTTTTTCTGGACGTCGGTGTTCCCGGTATTCCTGGCTTCGTCCATATATCTCGGGTCTCAAGCGATAGCAAAATAGATGTTCTATCTGAAGATTCTGGTTTATATCGGACCGGTTCAGCCCACAAGGCCAGGGTAATTGGTTATAACTCTATGGATGGCCTCTATCTTGTTAGTATGGAGCAGAGGGCTCTCGATCAACCCTTTTTAAGGGTGGAGGATATAAAAGTTGGTGAAGTCGTGAAGGGGACTATTGATCGAGTCCTAGATAGTGGACGTCTTATCGTAAACTTATCTGAAGGGATCACCGGAATGGTGGATGAGCTTCACCTAAGTGATATCAAACTCAAGCATCCCGAAAAGAAGTTTAGGGAGGGCGTTGAAGTAAAAGCAAGGGTGATTTCTTTCTCTTCAATTGTCCCGGGCCAATTTCCAACAATACTAATTGATGAATAGGTTTTGGGAGTTGATACTTCAAAGAGGAGAGTGAGATTGACCTTGAAAAAGGCCATTGTCAACTCTGACGCTCCAATAATATCATCTTATGAGGATATAACTCCTAGCACTCGCTCGGTTGGTACCTTGGTTAAAATCCTACCAAACGGGGCCATTGTAAGGTTCTTTTCAGATGTCTGTGGCTTCCTCCCTGTTTCCGAAATGAGCGAAGCATATATCCAAGACCCTCGTGAGCACTTCAACGTCGGCCAATCTGTCAATGTCCATGTATTGTCCGTGGACCCTGCGAACCAAAAGCTACGAGTTTCCTGCAAAGACCCGAACTTGTTTGGTGAAGCCCAGAAAGACGCCCTTGCTAAACTGTCCCCTGGTGGCGTTGTCTCCGGGACCGTGGTCGAAAAGTCGGCGGATGATCTTTTTGTTGAGATAAACGGCTTAGGGACTGAAGGCATCAGAGGCGTGCTAGTAATTGGGCAGCTGACCGATAACAGTCGTGATAAAAGCTTAAGTGTTTTCAAGAAGCTCAGGGCCGGGCAAAAGCTTGATGACCTCTTGGTTTTAGAGAAGCATGAGGAGAGAAGATCGATTACCTTGAGTATGAAGCCAAGCTTGGTCAAGGCAGCAAAAGACGGAAGTATGATTAGCAAATTTGAGGATGTGAACGAGGGAGAAACGGTGAAAGGTTGGGTTAGGAGCACTACCCTTCACAGTGTCTTTGTTGGGTTTGCCGGCGGGGTAGTTGGGGTGGTCTACAAAAAGGATCTTCCGGCAGAGGTCCAGTCTCTCCCTAATTTCGGATACGTCAAGAATCAGTCCATCGCTGGTAGGGTGGTATATATAGATCCATCAGAACGACGGTTCCGATTATCGCTAAATTCAGAAAGGCCTGAGGAGGGGAAGGTTTCAGCTGCAGCTAACCCAGCTGGCGACTCGGAGAGGCTCACCGTTAACCCTATTGACGTGAGGTTTCAGCTTATTGACGACTACACCCCCGGAAAGCTCACTAAAGCAAAGGTCGTTTCTATCCAAGAGACGCAGCTAAATGTGAAGCTCGCCGACAACGTGCAGGGCAGAATTGACGTATCGCTAGTCTTTGAAACTTGGGACGCTATCAAAGACAAGAAGTTTCCCCTGGCATCATTCAAGAAAGGGAACGTGTTGGATGTCAAAGTTATTGGAATACATGATGCACGAAACCATCGCTTCCTTGCTATCACCCACCGAAAATCGAACACCAAGACTCCTATCTTCGAGCTTTCAGCCAAGCCCAGCCACGTAAAGGAAGAGGGTATTGAAGGATGTATTACGAAACTAGAAGAAATCACCCCTAATTCAACATGGGTAGCGTTCTTGAACAACATCTCTGAGGAGTGTGCCTGGGCCAACGTTATGCCTGATATCAGGGGAAGAATTCGCATCTTGGATCTCTCAGATGATGTCGCTCAATTGAAAACACCACAAAAGAGTTTTCCGGTTGGCTGCGCCCTCAAATGCCAAGTTCTCCGAGTCAACCCAGAGCACAACAAACTTGATCTTTCTGCTCGCAGTGCCTCTGGCTCAGCTTTAACGATTGACAAGCTAACCAAGGGAATGGTTGTCCCTGGGAGAGTAACTAAAGTCACCGATCGGCAAGTCTTGGTTCAAATCAGTGAATTGGTTTCCGGGCCGATTAGCCTTACCGACCTCGCAGACGACTTCTCACAAGCGAAGACCAGCAATTACAGAAAAAATGAGGTAATTCGCGTTTGTATCATAGATATTGATTCCCCCAACAAGCGGGTCACTCTTTCAACTAGGCCCTCCCGAGTGATGAGCTCAGATCTGCCAGTCAAGGATCCCGAAGTTCAAACTATTGTGAACGTCAAAGTCGGAGACATTCGACGCGGCTTTGTAAAGCAAGCCTCTCCCAAAGGGCTCTTCATCACTATGGGTGGTAACGTCACAGCCTGGGCCAAGATTTCTGATCTCTCAGATAAGTTCCTGAAGGAATGGGAGGGTTTGTTCACAGTGGGCCAACTCGTCAGGGGTAAAATAATGGCTGTTGATTCCACCTTGGGTCACGTCCAAATGAGCCTTAGAGAGTCGGATATATCTGGAAAGGAAAGACCGAAGCCGGCAGACTACTCCACACTAAAAGAAGGGCAAATTGTCAAGGGCAAAGTGAAGAGTATTGTGGAATATGGTGTTTTTGTCAGGGTGGATGGTCCTCAAAATATTAGTGGATTATGTCACAAGAGCCAAATCGCAGATAATGCTATTGAGGATATTAGCAATCTCTATGCGATCGGAGATCCTGTTAAGGCAAAGATTTTAAGCCTTAATCCGGAAAAGAAACGAATCTCTTTTGGGTTGAAGGCTAGTTACTTCGAGAATGAAAACAGTGAGGATGAAAGCGAGGGCGAAAGCGATGACGACAGTGAGGGGGAGGGTGGTGTTGACCTCAGCGCTGTAAAGGTATGTTTTAGATTGCTTTGGATGTGTCAATGTCCGTCTAATGGATTCCCCGTAGGACTTCGAGAGTGATGCCAATGAAGAATCCAACGACGGAGAGGAAGAGGAAGAGGAGCCCGATATTGAAATGACCGATGAACCTGCTGGCGAGGGCCTCACTACTGGGGGATTCGACTGGTCCGCAAGTATCCTAGACAAACGCGGCCCTGATACCGATTCTGAGAGGGATACCAGCCTCGGACAGGAGAGGCACAAAAAGAAGCGCAAGAAGGCCCAAATCAAGGAAGATTTGACGGGAAATCTAGCCACAAGAGAACCACAATCCGTCGCTGACTTCGAACGCCTTCTCCTTGGAGACCCTAACGACTCAAAAATGTGGATCATGTATATGTCATTCCAACTACAACTTAACGAAGTCGAGAAAGCTAGAGGAATTTCCGAGAGAGCTATTAAGACTATCGCCCTTCGGGAGGAGAAAGAAAAGCAGAACGTTTGGATCGCTATGCTAAATATGGAATCCATGTACGGCACCGATGAGACTCTCGAAGATGCCTTCAAGAGGGCCTGCCAGTATAACGAGGCTCAAGGCATCCATGAGAAACTGGCTAGTATCTATATTCAAACCGGCAAGACTGAGGTATGATATTTCCCGATCAAAAGTCCTCGCCAGACACCTAACTCCATGACTCCAGAAAGCAGATGACCTCTTCAAAGTAATGATCAAACAATTCAGCCAAGATCCTAAAATCTGGATAAACTACGCCGACTTCCTTCTCAGCAGCAAGCAAAACCGCGAAGCCGCCCGTTCCCTCCTTCAACGCGCGATGCAAGCACTCCCGCATGGCCAGCACAAAGACCTCATTTCCAAGTTTGCCAATCTAGAATTCCGCAGCGGTGACCCTGAGAGAGGACGAACACTGTTTGAGAACTTACTCGCCGCTTTCAAAAAGAAGAGCGATTTGTATAACATGTTCTTGGATATGGAGATCAAGTACGGAAGCGAAGAGGATGACGGAAAGGAGGGTGTCAGAGCGTTATTCAAGAGGGCTCTCGCTGAGAAGGCTTCAACTCGTCAAGCTAAGGCTCTTTTCAAGAAGTGGTTGGAGTTCGAGAAGAGCAAGGGAGATGAGAAGAGTGTTGAGACTGTGACAAGAAAGGCGAGGGAATATGTTGAGACGAAAAGGGGGAGTGAGTGAAGCGAAGTAGGGTATAGCATCGGGTATTGTTAAATCCTGTAAATTATATCAGTACATATTGTGACCTACGTAATTGAAATCAAAGTTTTTTTGCGGTGACATTGTCCGGTATGGGAGTTAGCAGCAGGTATTCGTGGCCGGTGGGCTGGCAGGATAGTGATTTTCCGTGATCCTGGGCAGCACCGGACAAATTAATATCCAGATCCAGCACAGCAACACTTCACCCTGTAAAAAAAACCACCCACCCAACCCATCCTGCCCAATAATCACGAGTATACAATCATAAACACATTCAACCACTCTTAACAAGTAAAACTATGACACCTAGCGTACAAGTCCTAAGTTAGCCACTGCCAATGATTTACGAAAAGGTCCCAGTCTATTCTCATAATTTAGGGCCCTCGGCATGTATGATACCTCAATGTATTTAGCTATGAGGGTGAAATATAGGCCATGGCTGAGCAGCAGTATTCCCTCTACTAGCACTAGCCAAAGGAGACAAGTGCCGGAGCTCTGGTAATTAGTTGAGAGGTAACGAAAAAAAAAACAGGCATGTTGCAAAATACAGAAACTTATAAGCTACAATATATTGAAACATATCATAACAATTTGCCCCACTACTCAGTGAGTAGCGATCCCACTACCCCCTTCTTTGGCCTAGGTGAAGCGATGCATGCCTGCTACAAAACTATAACCTCGTTCTGGCCTTGTAGCCAACTACTTTTAGGCACTCGGGAATAAGCTGTTTTCAAAAATACTATAGCATTTTTTTTTATTGGTGTGACACATGCCGAACAGGCCCTTGGTTACTTTCTCCTCCCCCTCCTTTCCCCCCGCCAACCTATGTGACGGTGTTAATACAAAAAGAAATTGAGGAAAGGATTTCTGTACAGCATACCGTCCCCAAACCAGTCCCAAGTATCCACCTTATCCATATGTTTGCCTCTCTCTCCTCGCCTCTTTCATTTCTTCCTTCAGCTCTAGCTTCAGCTTTTTCATGCCCTTCTCGATGTTCGCAATCCCTTCCACAATTATGCGGTCTTGAATCACCTCGAGGATGGCCACATGCTGGTTACGGATCAGCCTAACTTCATTTGTATCATAGAAGTTGAGGATAAAGGTAGTCCAACTACGTGTACGTATCCGGGACCCTTGGGGTGGACATCGGTCTCATATTCTTAGTCAACTTCCCTCCCGGTCTGTGCCTGGGCTAACTTGGGAGAATTCTGGGTGGGGAGGGTGATCTATCTCACGGCCGGCTTGGGAGAATTCCGAGGTAAAAAAGCCTTTGCTCGCACGATAGGCCCACGGCTGGGAGATGGGGGGAGGGCGAATGGACGAAGAAGTTTCCTGCTGAAGGGAAACATTTAAACCGTGTAATAACTTTTGCTAAATCTACTAGGTTAGTCTTCAATTACTCCACCAATTTGTAGGAATACTAAGTGGGCTCACGGTATCGCCTGTGTTTGTGTTTGTACTCGAGTATTTGATGGAGAGGGTTGGTGGGAGGACAAGGCATCAGTTCTCCCAACGGTGCGGGGCCCCCGTAGGGCCCGGCGGGGGGGACTGCCAAGAGCCCTGGACGGGACAGGACGGCAAAAGGCGGTCCGTTCTCGTCCGGGAGACCTCGGGGCGGCCGTCATTGTTAAGGACAGCGGGCCCTACAATGTAAGACAAATTGGCGTAGGGGAATGTACGGGGCCACGGGGGGCCACGGGCAGAGTTTTTGCTCCTTTTGATTATTTCGCGTGCCAGAGAGGAGTATAAATATGTGCAAAATATAATAAAAGAAGCGTGTTATCCTGTTCTAACGAATGGAGGGCTGGACTCTTAGTGTCTCCCCAATATCACATGATCACTAGAAGTGGACCATACTTAAGATATATGGCAGACCATGAAAATAACAATGAAGCACGAAATTCAACTCACCCTGGCATCCGTGATAGCCACGAAGTTGCATTTCTACCTCCGGTTCTATCAGTCCGGACTCAGTTATAGTAGAGGACTGAAAGCAATAAGGAAGAACACCAAAAAACACAACAGCAGGCACAATACCAATGCGCAAAAAGAAAAAATACAGATAATGGTAGAAAAAAAGGGAGTGAGCCCTAATGACTTGAACACCAGGGACAATAGGGGGACGGTGGGGCCCCTAGTCCTTGGTGGCGGATGGTAGGGCAAGTTTGGAAAAAGACTGGACGGGACGACACGACGTCGTCCATCGCGGTCCTCCTTCAGGACGGACGGACCGCCCCGTTGAGAACACTGCAAGGCATTGAGGTATTATACTCCCCTACCTATTGTATTATCCCAAGCCGAAACGCTTGTAAAACTATGATACCGGTATCACAAATTAGCAGATGTGCAAACCTCGGACCATAGCTAATATTAGCCATATGACCGTACCTATTCAAACTAGAAACTAATATCACTACTCGTGCCCAAGTTGTGGCCGGGCACTCTCAAGAGAGGGCCTGACAGCTAAACGTTGTTGTCAGCTCAACATAAGTTCGGTTCAATACCGTAATACTTGTATGATATTTCAAGCCAACTCAATACAATCTTTTGAGCCTACTATAAGTAATATTACAAGTGGAGCACCGGTCTCACGTGAGAAATTGCCAAGGCCATAGAAAAGCCGATCACTGTACCCTATTCTGACCTTGGGGTTATTTTACTGCAAATCATAGTTCATTGCTGAGCACTCGAGTGCCAGTACTAGCTTGCTAACAGTGGGTCAAAAAGGTCGAAAAATTTGGAGTGACGAGACAAGGATTGGGCGCCGATCGACTAGTAAAGGTGGAAAAGGGGGATTGTTACGTGATGCCATTAAACTGGAGCAGTTGAACGGAGTGATTGTCCATGTATCTGCAAATTATATTGAGATTGTAGAGGAAAAAAATTGAGACCAAAGGAGGACAAGGAAGAAGCGCCTTTGGAATACCAGTAGTTCTTTTAAGCGACTCAAATAAATGAATAGACTGAGCTGCATACTGGCAGTTTCATCATCTATGGTCATGTACCAGATGCTAGACACCAATACAAGTACCTTCAATCCGGATATCTAGTTTCTCCCAGAACACCATTCCACTGAAGCAACCTTTCTGCTGTCTTCTAACTATCCCGCCTGACCCTGCCGATATTTTCTTCAGACCTTTTTAACCTCCTCCCCTAGTACTAGTACTAGTAATCGAGTACATAATAGACAACAGAAAAAGAAAGGAAAAGGAAAAAAATGTACCATTTCCCCACCAACCAACTCCCCCAACGGTCAAAAAACTAGGGAAATCGAAGCAGGTAAGAGAGAGCGGAAGAGTCAATCAAAGGAGCCGGGAACGGAACGAAACCCATGGAGGATAATAGACAACGCTCAGCAAGCCGCCGTAGCGGAGCTCCTAAGGTTAATAAAATAAATTATAACCTCTACTGATGATGGTTGGAGGAAAGAGGAGCGCGAGGGACAATGGCCTTTTATAGTGTTGTCTTGGAGGGAAAAAGAAAAAAGAAAAATCTGCGACCGAGGGCTTGGCGGTGGGGGGGGGGTTGTGCCCTACGGTATTGTTGAGGGTTAGGACGGAGTGGGGCGCAGGGACGGAAGGTCAAGGGGCTGGTTTTGGTCTGACGAGGCTCTGCGGATTCATGAATAGAACAGAGGGGTCAACTTATCTGGGTATGATATGATGCTATACATCGCACTCCCCCAGATGCACGAGGAGCACCCTTCTTCTGTCTTTATTCCTGCAAACACCCCATATCTTCTCCTAACAAAGCTCATTATCCTCCCCCCCCTTCCCGGGCCAACATCTCTACTAAAGAGCTATATGCAATCAATCAACTTTCCAGGCACCCCTGGCGTTCATCTTTCCTCCTCCTCCGAGCCCCGAATACTGCACAGGGTACAATGGATATCGTAGAAGAAGTAGAACCATACCCTCAACAAGAGGACCCCCCCCCCACCTATCACCCTTCTTCCCTCTCGGGCGTGAGTTTGTAGACCAACTACGGCGGAGAGGGACACCCAGGAAACATCATCGGTTCAACAAAGACATCTTTCTGTACGAGAAGGCTGATGCTGAGCCCGACTCACAACGAGAATTAATTTGTTTTCTTTTTTCTTTTGTTCTTTCCTCCTTGTGCGATCTTTTGTGAACATCCGCTCTCCCTTTCCGCTCACAAAAATGCTTGAACCCCATTGACAAACTTGATCTTTTGTGATACCCTCTCATACTTCCTTGAGATAAAAGGAGACGAACTCTGACCTCTTAGGGTACTCCGGAGGACCTGGTTTGTTTGTTTGGGTGATAGACATCCTGTGCGAGCGCAAGGGACAGAACTCAGAACATCCTTTTCAGCACTGTTCTCGCCAGTTCCGAAAAAAACTAACGAGTACTAGCTCAGCGACAAAAAGGAACTGACCCGTCCCGCCTATTTTCGTACAAAATGCAAAAGTTTAGCCCACCTCGTGCTTACCCCTAGATCTCCTTGTATGATACGAGTAAACTATTAGGCCCTGATTAGCATACCATGATTTGAGATGTTCATGCAGCATAGTGGTTGGCTTGGCAGCTTTTGCAGATCATACGGGTCTGATAATTCAGGAAACTTTAAAGCGTGATTTGAAGATTTAGGGTTTTGATTTTTTCCTCATATTATTAGGATAGAGTTAACCCTAAATCGTGATTTGGAATTTGAAATCACAGGCATGCAGCTAAGCCACATTGTTAGATAGAATAGATTCGGGTAGATTCGGTACTTGAGTAATAACAGATACAGGGAAAAAAGTAAAATCCACTCAAGCCTCCAGCAAACACAGAATGCAAGTTCATTTGAAACATTACAACCCCAACCAGAGCCATAAAAAAAAGAAGCAAAAAATACAGGCCTCGCAGCTAACAGTCAGTTTACGGAGTTAACAAAGTGTTCCGATTCCCGGGTTCCATGCTTTATTTAGTGGCCTCTTTGGATGTAATGCCAGTCTCCTGTGCCGATGAAACAGAGACTGGATTTGCATCGCTCTCCTTTACTAAACCATCCCGCTCGTCATCACTGTCGCCAAGTGAGAAAGGATCTCTGTCCATCGGCGCCGGCTCAACACTCTTTAAAGGCTCCCATTTGCTAGGTGACGGAGATGTTTGTCGAGCTGGCGCACCAGTTGATGCGGAGCGAGGGGGTTGTGGTGGACGATACATATCGTCATCAGAAATTGTAACCGGGCGCTCATCAAATGATACCTTGCGGCCAGTGGGCTTGTTTGAAGATTGAAACAATCCAGGATTGGCCCTGGGACGACGAGGTTGTGGAGCTACATATCATCAGCAATGGAACATAATAAAACTATTTCGGTCCTGAATAGGAATCTCTCATACTTTGGACAGTGTTGTCCCTAAGCTCAAGGTGCGTGAAGTCGTCGCTTAGAACCCGGGGATCAGCGTCGTATCCTCCGTCTCTCGAACTCCTTCTAGGGTTTTCGAATTCAGTAGCAGTTCGATTAGCGCTCCTGGCATACTGGTTACTAGGCCTTGCGGAGCTCGGGGGAGATGCCTCGGGGGAGTCGCCATCCAGCCTCTTTTTAATATCAGAGATCCAGGAATTGACTTTGCTTTGGGTTTCGAGAAAGCCCTTGCGGAGGTTCTCCTTAATAACCGGAAGATCGTCTAGATCCATTAGCAGGAGTAAGGCATACATTAGGAACACAATAGCACAAACCATCAAGGAACGAGTGCTCCTTATCTGAATCATAGTCAGAATCTGGGTCATGCAATCTCCCTCTCCTTCGACCCGTCTCGTATTCTGGATCTAGAGCGGTACTAGCACCCGGGCGAGGCCTGCCAGTTCCAGCTCTCCTAGGCGCACCGAATTGATCTGCTAATTGTCTAGCATAAATTTCGTCTGCCTCAAGTTGAGTTTGTGGGGTAGAAGTTGTATATGATGATGGCGTGGGACCACCGGGGCCTCGGTGACGCTTGGGGCGATCCGCGTACGGCTGGCACACGTTAGAATTTCTATAAAGCTGCGATAGAAGTGATCAAACCTGTTTTATCTGAGCGTTTTGAGCAGGACGAGGAGGCTGTGGAGGAGGAGTCTCTTCTACAAAAGTGGGGTCGCTCATAGCTATTGAAAGCTTAGTATAAATAGCATTTGATCGATTTCAGAGATTTAACTTACTCAACAAGGCAGTAAATGCCGGTTCAACCTGGCCGCCCGAAGCAACAAGAACTGCTTTGACAACAGTGGCATCTATAGAGGGGAACGCTTCTTGGAGAGTGGCTTGAGCTTGTTGTTGAGGAGACATTGGGCGCGGCGGTTTCGGCGGCGGGTTTTCAATACCGGGTTCAAGAACCGAGGGAGTGCTGGCATCTGGTACTGGGCTTGCAGAAGAAATAGTGGCTGGTGCTGGCTCGGCAGCCGCGGTTTCCCCGGCGTCCTTGGGTGCTGAAGCGGGAGCATCCCCGGTCTATGGAGCATCAGTAGAGGCTCGCTGAAATGGGGGTTAACGAGTCTAGCAACAAGTGATACTTACAGGTTCTGCCACTGGAATCTTTTCCGGCTTTTCTGATCCCATCGTGCGGCTTCAACCTATAGTTCAGATTAAAAGTTTGTCAGAATAGAACAAGAATACTGTTGAAGTTTCCTCAGGGAGAGGGCGAGAGAGGGGAGGGTGCAATATGTCGGGAAAGACGAGAAAGAAGCAAAACAAGAAACCAGGTCGTTGAATCAGATGCCTGAGGCTGACGTTGCCCCGCCAACTTTTCTAGCCACACCCCACTAAAAAATACCACAGCACGTGTTTTAACACGCTTTCTAGCCACACCGATCTTCCTTCATCTTTCTCACCACATTCCACTCCTCAATTTACCTAACAATGCCACCAAGAATATCTTTAACACCTTGCCTACTGCGGCTATGGGGGAAGCCATGTCCCTTTCGACTAACCCAGCCCTCAGAGCCCGTGAACCGCTGCCGACCATTCACCACTACCCTCCTAAATGCCTTCGGTAATCGTCCAAAAAGAATATCCTCCTCAGGCTCCCCCGATCTTCTTGAGGGCTCCAAAGCAGCCGCTCTCGAGCGCAAGCGACTAGCTACTCGGCCTGGGGTCCTGGCTGTTAAAAAGGGAATGACAGCTATCTTCAAGCCGAATGGTAGGCGAATCGCCTGCACCGTCCTCCAACTCGAGCGAGTTCAGGTCACGGCGGTCAAGACCCCCAAAAAACATGGGTATTGGGCAGTACAGGTTGGGTCTGGCTTGAGAAACCCGAAGAATGTAACTAGGCCAATGTTGGGTCATTTCGAAGGGGCTGGTGTAGCGCCCAAGGAACACCTACGAGAATTCCGAGTCAAGGATGAAAATGGGTTGATGGAGCCTGGGACTACTTTTGCTGCCGACTTCTTCATTGAGGGCCAATATGTTGATGTTAGAGCTAATTGCAAAGGTCACGGCTTTGCGGGAGTATGCCTCACTAAATGCCCCAACTTCATGAGGGTCTTAGCTAATTTGTCGATAGGGTATGAAACGCCATGGCTTCAGCGGTCAACCTGCTTCCCATGGAAATTCCTTAAATCATAGAACCATGGGTTCAGCTGGCCAATCCCAGGGTGGTGGTTCCCGCGTCTTGCCTGGGAAGCGAATGCCTGGAAGAATGGGTGGCCATCAAGTCACAAGACCGCATGTTCAGGTCATGAAGATAGATAAGGAATTGGGAACTATCCTTCTCTTTGGTAAGTCAGTGCCCGGAGTTAGTTCCCTTACGAATGCTTATCGATCCACATAGGCCCTGTACCTGGTCCGAAAGGCTGCACTGTCGCCATCCAGGATACTATTCTCGGGCCTCCACCAGTTATTCCTGAGTCGACCGCAACGCCCAGCGAGCCTGTTGTTGTCGCGGCGTAAATATTAGACCTAACTGTATATAAGACTCAATAAAACACTACCCAACTAGTATAACATCATCTACTGTCACTCGTCCGTGACCCCCCACACAGCCCCAGCAGGCTCGCGGCGCCCGACATAAAGTCGGACGCAATACCCTGAACAAGGCTAGCATCATGAATATAGGATCGTGCTACCCTTCTATTAGATGCTTATCAATTTAACGGTGTCTGACGAGTTTCTCTACCTTATTCCTATAATACGCGACCCCCTCAAACCCCTGGCTCACTCACAACTAGCCTACTTTTTTTCATTGCTAATATTCCAGTTACGGCTGCTCCTTTGCGCACCAAAGGAACCTGCGGTTAGCTACTAGTGATTACAATCTACCTCTTCCTAAAGATTAATCCGCTCCAGTAACCCATCCAATATTTACCGATGTAATACCGTTATCCCTAACCTCTAGCGAAAATATCCAAATCTACCTGCCAATAGGCTAGGTATCCGCTCCCACAACAAAATTGTGCGAAATACCTAGCCGACACAGATCCAATCAACCCCAGAGTAATTAGCAGGAGCCCAATCCCCCATTATGAGTTGTTACTGAGCGGCCCATCACGTGGTGCCAGGAAAACAGCAAATCCTGCCCCATGAGGACTAGGATATTGAAGGCATTAGCCCTCACTCCCTAGCAAGACTGTATATAAAAAACCTGCTATGATACAAGCCGGTATCATACTACATAATCTGACTCCCGACCGTAACACCTCGGGGCGGGGCCCGAGATCCGGGGGCCGGGAGGTAGAAGAAAGGAAAGAAGAAAAAGTTTGTTCGCCTCTACGAATTTGGGGGACTGAAAATACAGACTCTCCAGTGCGGAAATGAGTGGACTGGTCCATGAGAGCGTCCATTCACCACCAAGCCACCCTTTCATCATTCATCGCTTGATAAGTTGACTATTTTCTAAAAATAAAAATAAAAATCAGGTATGAATAGTTACTACTATCATAGTAAAAGGTATAATGTCCGATTCACACTCTAATAGTTACAGCTAAACTCAATCTTCCGTTAGGGATTGTCTGGAAATTTCACCATTCGAAACAGTGTCGTGGAGTTAGAGCCATGGGCGGCTTGGGGGGAAGGGGATGATTAGAAACACAGCCTTTTCTGGTTATCACCTTTAGACTCTGTTTACACGGCATTGTCATGTTCGTAAAATAAAATAAAAACAGCATGCCGTGTATGATATTAGAAGGTATGATATTATATCAGCCAGAGCCTACCCACTCTGTTGGGCCGGTGGTTTGCCATCACTATAGATCACTCGGGTCACTTGTCCTAGCCGGGTCGAACGAAGCCTCGAACGGGGTTTTGATAGATAAAAAAAATGACTACTTTGATATCATACTTACATTACTCTTCTATTCTACCCTTGTTGGTATATAGGTGCGGCAGTATTGGGCTGCTCAGCCGGAGTATACAGCCCCTTCAAAATGCCTCTTAATAAACACGTGCTCGCAAATCGCTTTCCCGAAAATATATTTGCCCTTAGTTAACGCTTACCCTTATTTCTATGGTGGCATCTGGAGCGGGCCTTAAGTGGTTATTCGCAAGCAAACTCTTATTTAATGGGCAACGTGCACCTCAGCATCCCTACCTAACCTTCAACTTTAAGCGATTCTTTCACCCTCATCATACCCCAGCCCTCATCCCATGCTTTTTAATACAGCTCACTGGACAATCTCAGAAACCTGTTTCGAGTTCGCAGGAGGTCGAAGCTCACAGCCAGTCGCTCTCCAGGGCTCCAACGCACACCTTTTCTCTTTCTCCAACCTGCTCTCCTTTCAACCTCCAACCCACACTCCTTCAATATTCCTCCCTATATTGTGGAATCCAGGAAAAAAGTAAGCTTTGAGATTGAGCGAAGTTGATTGCACTGATTGTAATACCAAATATCCACTAAAATCCTCCTGAAGGCACGGAAGCTGTATTCTGGGGTATTGGTTTCAATAAAGCTTCCTAGTTCAACGGTCCAGACTCGGTATTATTTTTAGGAAAGCCAAGATTGTTGCCGGCTCAGTCGAGGTAGAAGGTTCTGTCAACCAAAAGGGCATGGGCACGTGGGAGTGGTGAAACTACTACTTGAACGGGACGACGTCAAGCCCAATAAGCTACGGTACGGGAGATAAGCACAATAAAATAGCACACTGGCGGGTTGCTTACAGTGGGCACGAGGGAGTGGTCAAAGCGCTACTCGCACGGGATGGCGTCAGTAGCAATACGCCAGGTGGCTACCACGAGATGCCACTCTCGGTGGCTGCTAAGAATGGGCACGAGGGTATAGTGAAATTACTACTCCGTCGGGATGGTATCAACACTGGCGGGCCCGGTGGGGTCGGTAAAACCGCACTCTTGTTGGCTGCCCAGAATGGGCACAAGGAACTGGTGAAAACACTGGTCGGACTGGACATCGACCCCAACCGTCCTGATGAGTGCGGTCGGACGCCACTCTAGAAGGCAGCCGAGAATGGGCATGAGGAGGTGATCAAAATACTGCTCAGATGGGACAACGTCAGCCCCGACAAACCAGATAAGGACGGGCAAATGCCACTCTGGTGGGCCGCTCGCAATGGGAACGAAGGAGTGGTAAGCTTACTACTCGAACTGGGAGGGGTCAACAATAATAAGCCAAACCAGTATGGACAAATGCCGCTCTCAATCGCTGCTAGATATGGCCATGTGGGAGTGATATCCCTACTACAGCCTCTAGCAGATGCAGCCCACAAAACTATCTAAGCCTGTCAAGGCACCGCCCTCTTTACCACCTTCCGATGATAGCCAATGTATGCCTCCCGCAGTAACCGCTAATCGTGCCAAGGTTGCGGCGTGCGGCCGCAACCCCGGATGTTCGCAGGCTCACAACCTGGGCACTCCTACAGAGTGCCTGACAGCTCAACGGAAGAACAACCTCGATTGCTCTTACAACCAACTCCTAACCTCTTGTGACCTGTCACATTAGGCGGATTGGCGTATCAGGTTCCATGGTGGCTATCTAGCGATGGCTTCATGTCTTTATTCAGAAGCCCTGGTGTAGACCTAGTCACAACGGGAGTGGAAGGATAGATTCACGCCGTGTTTTAGAGCAGTGTCAACGGTCTGGGGGTAGGGTGGAGCTGGTAACGGCTTCCATCAACAGGGTCATATGGCCCTCAGATTTTCCTGATTACCAACCGACACTTTCTCATGAGGGTTCAATTCCTTCAACCTTGGTTGTCCGTCGCGCTGATATGAGTAGTTTTCGACATGAGTTTGCGAATCTAGGCGAGACCCTTCCGTGTTCAAGTCATGGAGTCTGTGGACTGGGCACCTGTTCGAAGCTCGCGGTCGGGAGTGAAAGTTTTTTCGTGGGCATTAAATTATGACCCCGCACCTGTTGTGCTTGCAAGAGAGTACCGTAAACAGGATGTACCAGATTACGAGTGGGGCCAAGCCAATAAGTGTGTTTTGCTGAGAATGTGACAGGTCAACCCTGGGCTCGGCTATAGGTCGTATCCTGTGTGAAGAGAAATCTGACAGGGAGCTTGGTAAGTCTGATTGGCTCTTATTGCCCGCAGGGGTGTGGGAGCGATTGGGCTAGACGTGGTCGGCCTGCTGGGGCAGTGGCCTAGTGGCCCTGAGCAGGTGTCGCGAAGCGAGTGTTAATAGCACTTGTGAGGCGAGGTGGTATTCTTAGCTGCCACGAGCTTTGATATCAGCCCGAGAGGACAGTTAGCGCACGTCGGTCAAATTTCAGCTGATATATGTTTGTTGATTTGTTTACCACTCGCAGAAGTGTTTGTCTCGGATGGATTAGTCCTCCAGATCAAGTGCCTGTAGTTGAACGGATTGGAAATGTGTTAGGCGTTTGGCTTAAGGAGTAAACGACACTATGTGAGGTGCAAGCAGCCATTTTAGAGGTACAAGGCGAGTAACGTGAGTTAAGTTTACTGCCCGTATTCCGGAGGGAGGTGTGTGTTGAGTTGAAGAGATTTGGCTGGGGCCCGTAGTGTCCTTGCGGCAGAGGGTTTTTGCCGGGCTGAACACCTTTGCTTGGCATGCATTTTCAGATGGAGAGGAGCGGCCTTAACTAAGAAGAAAATAAGTCCTTTGGTGGTCTTGACACAGACTGCGCTTTTGCCGGGCGTCTACAATTGGGGGTTCCCGTAAGGGACATGATGTTATTGTTAATTCAGCACCATTTGCGCAAGTAGGCGGATTGGAAGCATCCCCCCAAAGTGTTGAGAGTGGTAGGATAAAGGAGATGGTGGGAAAAAAGGGAAGGGTGAGGGTGGAGGCAGGGAGTAAGGAGGATTTGAGTAGGTTAGAAGAGGAGGGGGTAGTAGGTTGGGGTGAAATGCTGAAGGGGAAGGTGGAAGGGGTGAGGAGGTTAGATCAGTGGGCGGGGATGGTAATGGCGGGTATGGAGGTGGAGAGATGGGATGGAAAGATGCAGGAGTTGAGAAAGAGGGTGGAGGTGGAGAATGGGGTGAAGTTGATGAAAATGCCGGTGTGGTTGGCGGGGAGGGAGAGGATAAGGAGTATGGGTTTGAAACATGTTGGGGTGGTGATTCATGTGGCGAGGGAGAGCGAGAGGATGAGAATGTTGGAAGAGGGTATGAAGTGGGATGGGGGAAAGATGAGGATGAGGAAGTTTGTGGATAAGAGGGAGTTGGAGTTTTGCACGAAGTGTGGGGTGGTGGGTCATAGTTGGTGGAGGTGTGTGAAGGGAAGGAAGGTTTGTAGTGTATGTGCGGTGGTGGGACATACGGGTTGGGAACATAGGTGTGGGAAGTGTGGGGTGAATAGGGCACCGTGTGTGCATTACAGGAGGTGTGTGATGTGCAAGGGGGAACATACGATGAATGAGGCGAGTGAAGGGAATTGTTGGGGGGTGAGGATGGAGATGAGGAGGCTAAGGAGTTTGGATGGTTGAGGGAGGGGTGGTGAAGTTGGTTTCGGCGAATGTGAGAGGGAGTAAGCTGG
>Ga0307509_10001636_pt1 | contig 37529 bp, 47 predicted proteins | sample 10_EM_MG_FD_202245 | JGI IMG/M metagenome (GOLD analysis project Ga0307509, IMG submission 202245) | Populus trichocarpa ectomycorrhiza microbial communities from riparian zone in the Pacific Northwest, United States - 10_EM | ecosystem: Host-associated > Plants > Roots > Unclassified | place...
TTGTAGAAGTAGGTATTCTTCATGTCCTGCAATCCGGACTGAGCCTAGAAAGTACTCCACTTTCGGCTAACGGAGGTATTCTTGGCAAAGACGCACGAGTAGAGTACCAGGCTACTGCTTGCAGAGTGTCCTGGGAGAAACGTGGAAGTTCATCGGAAGGGTGTATTCCAGCTGGCTAGTACGATATGTCAAGCTGGCACGAAATATGCAGGGTCTAGGATACGCTACGATACACTACTGTAGATGCATGAATTCACTAAGAATCAGATGAAGGTGGGTACTGATATGAAGTTTTCGAATGAGTATACATAAACCATACAATCCTGAAAAAGCGCTCCGCACTGTCGCCGCTTTGCCAAATGTGAAGCGAAGCTAAGAACGTAACCTGGGAGGCCATACGAAAGGAGACTATAGGAAGATGTGACGGTGGTGGCCACAGGGCGACAATGCTCCTATACATAGGAAATTTCGGCATGTTGGATGTGTTTGCGAATGGACAGATGAAGGAGAATACTCGGGTATACGGAAGTCAAAGCAAAAGAAAGGACATAAGCCGAAAGAAATATACGCCCAGAAAGAACGAAAATGAGGAAAAGGAAGCCCGGTGAGGAATATAAGTCGATCTAACAAGAAAGTTAAGGTATAGAATAAGAATGAACAGAAATCACATAATTGCGCAGCTGTCCGGTCTGGCAGAGACCACCGTATCGCCCCTCCCCATCTTCCCCATCTTCTCTTTCCCTTTCCCCTTTGATTTCCGCTCATCCCTACCGGGTCTGAAGGCAAAATTCTTGTCTTCTTTCTCCTCGCTATCCGGCCGGAAGACAAAGTCATCGCCGTCCTCTTGATCATCCTGCTCATTCTTGGGCCCGCTGTGCTGGGATAATGGCTCCGGCCATAGCTCTGGAACGGGCCTCACCCTGACTCTACTGCTCTTCCGTTTGTCCTCTTCCATCTCTGAGTCGTATTCTCCTGCGGAAGATGAGGACCGGGTGCTAGCGTCTGCTGTTGGGGTGGATGTTGAGAGGAATGAGTGGCGGTGGAGAAGGCTCTGCGAGAGCGATCGAGTGGGCTTCAGGGTCTGGGAGGTTGAGCGGGTGAGGCGTTTCGAATTGTTGCGCGAGTTGCCAATGCGAATATCAATGGCATTTAGCAATGCATCAGAGCCAGGCGTAGGTGGGAGAGATTTGTTTAGTCGAGACGAGGACTAAAGGATTGGTTATTCGATTCCAAATGCCAGTCATCAATATGCCTACCTTCTGTTTTGTAACTCGAGAGACCACAGCGAGAGAGTCCTAGATATCATGAGACGTTAGTCATCATCCGTCCCGATATATCATGGACACCACATGCCTTATTCTTCCTACTCGCAATCCCCGTCCTCCTTTCGATCTCTCCCAATACACCTTTCAGCTGTTCTAACTCCTCCTTCAAGCCTATTGATTTCGTCTGCAGAGACACAAGACCTCTGAACCATTGCTCAACATTGAATGTGATGGCGGCATAAACTCTAACCAAATTCGAACCCTTCCAGCCCTCCTTCAGTCCCAGAAGATATTTAGCCAAATCATCCACCGCAGCTAGCCCCTCCGCCACATCCTTCAAGGCCTCCTTCATAGCACCCATTGTGCGCTCAACCACATACTCCACATTCTCATTTCCCTCCAATATCTGCAATCTAAATTCCCGGCTCTCAAGCATACCGTCGAATGCCACTGACGCAGGTTCCGAATCTAAAGGAATCCTAAGATGTTTCAACCGTTGCGATATATCCGATTTCGCTAGGTCAAAATCCCTTGTAGTTTTGGAGATGAATCCGTCCATATCCTTTACATGTGATCGCAAAATCCTCACAACTTCAGAGTCGGATTTCGCCAAACGGTCATGCAGAAGATGAATACCAAAAGCGATTTGTGAAACGAGCTTCAATAACCGATGATGCTTGCGCTCCTTATCCCTCTGCTGCCGTTTCCTGCTTCCCGACGCTGAACTCCCGGCTTCCGAGTTCAGCGCTTCAACCTGGAGATCACGAATTGATTCCCCGAAGGCGGCTTGCATGCTCAGTACAGGGTGCCGGGGAACAGGGGGCGCCGACGCGGACGCCCGCCCGCGGTCCCTCGGGCCCTCACGTCTGCTAGAGTGTAGAGATGGCGACAGTGGAGGCGTGTAGCCCCGTCCCCGCTTGAACTTCTTTTCGTGCTGGTTCGCCATATCCTGCTGAGGGCTTCGTTTCTCTCAAAAACGCTAAAATTTGACCTGCGGTATGTAGCTCATAGAACCACCCCCCCTATCCCACAGCGCCCAATCCAGCTATCTAAATCACACCCCCTCCACACAACAGGCAAAAGGGGAAATGTTGTAAAAAAGGAAATAATAAAAATAAAAAACAAGAACCTCAAGACGCACTCGTACACAGTTACTCAGTGCGGTCGGGAATTGTAATGTGTGATCCCACACCTAAAGGCAAAGTTTCAGCCTCCCGCCCGTGAAATTTGCTCAGAAAAAAGTTGGAGTTGCGGTGCGCAGAGGCCGATTTAAAAAAAACGAAAAATGAAATGACAATTGTGGTTCGCTCACTGCCAAGAGCACGTAGAGCAACCTGTATCCTACCGGTAGATGCAACTGATGGATTATGAGCTTGCAGCACCGGTATATCGCCCGATTCACCGATTGGGCTGGATTTTTACTGAATTCCTGACACCGGTGATGGCAGACCGCGGGGCGCGGGTGATTATGGAAAGGATGGAGGATGTCACCGTTCGTATTGGCATAACGAAGAGAAAGCTCCTTGGGTCTAGTTATGAGCAAGTGAAAGGCAGGAGCCGGAAACAGGAGCTAGGTGGGGCGTAATTATTTTTCTCCGAATAATTCAGAGGACAAAAAAATACCATCCAAACCCATAACAAGCCTATTCCCCTGTAGTTGTAAATGAGGGAAGAGATGAGGATGAGGATGAAAAAGGCAGAGATGGACATATCTGGAGGGGGGGGGGTCTGCCAGAGGGTAAAGATGCGAAGAGGGGTCGTGCTGGATAATACTCGAGTACTGGTATGGTGGGTTGGGCATCTCCTCCTTTCGCTCTGACATTGCCTATGAAGCTTAACCCGGTGGAATCGTACAAGTAAGGGGGACAAAGGCGTCCGACCCCAAATTTAGAGACGGGATACCCTGTAATCATCGACTACCGGTACAAGTATTGTTCCTTGTGTTTCTATTAATCAAATTTAGTGAGAGCGGGTCATAACAGGAAATGATGTGTGCCTTATTGACTGATATTCATTGGTGGAGTCGAAAAGTAGGTACGGTAGACTAATGTAGGCGGCCAAAGTGAATATTCCCCTGATAAACTAACGACCCAAAGCTACTAGCCAAAGTCACACCGACCAGGCGCCAGATTCCCCGAGGCCTTCTCCCTTTCTCCGAGGCCGGAAATCCGTCTGTTCGGCCATTCAAATCAACCCCAATACTAAATACAGTCAGCTCCAAACCCCCTAGCCCGTCAACCACAGCCCTCAAGCTCAAATGCTTACATAAAGTGATCGTTCAATGATTGCCTAGAGAATCACGGCGGAATCTCCACTTGCCTGGATGATAGGGGATTCAAAGTTTTGCCCTTTTTGTGAAGAAATCTGCTGGCTTAACATGGCCCAAGCCAATTGTATCCAGCATATATTGTCACTGCTAAGCCAAATGAAGTAATCTATTTACCGATCTTTGAGCCAACAAGGCACAATCTAACCTACAGAGGAAAGAGACCGGCTGCTTAATAAGCGGACGTAAATTAACCCCAGTGTCTATTTGCAGGCCTGGAACAGCCAAGATCAACGGTGCGACGCTGTCATACATAGGAGACCCTATCATTCAAAGTGCCCTGTGTAGTTGTTTTTTGCATTATCCTATTTACCGGAGCGAGCCTTGTCCAACCGCTGAACCCGAAAGGGGAGCAGGTGTGACAATGCAGGCGCAATGCCTATATTAGGTTGGCCTGAAATCATGCAGTTGGAAGGACAACTCCATCTCCAGTGCTGTTGAAATCTCAACTTGAAAAGCTCTTCCAAACACCCTCTGGAAGACGAGTTTAGAATAACTTGAAAAACCGCGACCCTCTGATGCGCATCCCTCGGGCCAGTGCTTACAGGGGATTTGTTATCTTTTAGTGCGAGGTGTTCCCCCAGGCACACACTAATTACTGAAGTAAGGTGACTAACCGAACTAGTGTCATGCTGGTCCACCATTTTGCGAATTGGGTCAACCAGGGCTAGGGGTCGTTTAAGATTTTAAGCGTCAGACACTGACGGGCAGTGGCTGATTCCCACGCGATCCATCCATGACGGATCGGATCTTTCTGATCGTTCATCCCGCGCAGAACTTACCACGCATGCCCCTTGTTCACCATTTCCCCCTGCCCCCTATTCCCCGACTTCTTCAACCCCTTCCAATAATACCCTACCAATACGGCACTTTCCATCTCTCGATAAGGCAATAAACAATATAGTCTTTAGGAGGCCCTACTTTTTTTTCTCCTTTCACTCCACTCCCTAAAACCCATGACGAGTTAAAACTTCGATTAGAGGGGAACGGCAAAGAGGGCTCGGATGATAGACGCTCGGTGGACATCACTTGCCGGTACAGCACGGTGGGGGGCCTGTGTAGCCGAGACAGGTGGACATTCATTTTGCCGCAGGAGTAGTGTTATTTTGCCGAGAGTGGGATTATTATAGGTTAGTCTCTTGGCAAATACCCATTAACTGAGTTTCCAAGTATTTCAGCAGTAATTAACATTTCCCGGGCACCCCCCTGCTCCACCCAAAGTGTGATATATGATACAAGTACTCCCAAACCCAATATCTCCATGAAAACTCAAGACATTCCCATCTTCTCCTCCACTAATGTGTAGAGAATAATCCACTCTATTGTCTGATAGAGCTGTAATTCTCACAAGAGTAATGGTTGAAAATCCTCTGGGGGCTGAAGCTGAGCAATATTTTCTTGGCAAAGTGCCTCTGCTGCAGACGTCCCTCATGACACTGCAGGTCCCGTCACGAAAGTTCCCTGATGCTATCATAGCTTGCGACATACAGATGGAACTTGGCAGGATTCTACCAGTGGGGTTGGGAATAGTTGTGGTTCAAAGCCAGTTACCATTGGGTTCCGGACTTTCGGGACACGACAACACTTCATCATATCTAGGGCAATTTTCTAGCTGTTCGACTGATGAAGTTCATTGACTCAACATAGATGGAACAGTCGCTACTGGAGATAATACGCAGTCCCCCGGCAGTTTATTCGGTCTGCAGCTTGGAGACACGTTGAGCCGTACAGTCAGCCGCTTGTGCTATTAATTTCGTCTGAGATCAGAGCTCTTTGAGATTATGGATTCAGCATGAAACAAGTTGGTGCCGTATCGCAAACTTTGATCGATTAACCCACCGGTATTTCTGAGGTTCAATTACCATGAGCCTTACATATCGGATTGGCCAATATTACTCTGTGCTCGGGTATCTCTCTGCCGCCCAGCACTCGGCATGATTGGGACAAGAAAGGGAGTCAATAAGAGTAGGTACTCGAGCACTGGTGTTCGGATCATATATCGTTTGGGGACGGCTTGGAATTTTGGTTGAGATTATTCTGGTACCGGCGAACCAAATTTCGGACTATGTAGCCTAATGCCTTTGCTCCTCATGAATTGATACCGGTAATTCGTATCAAGATATAGATATACCCTTACCAGGTAAGTTCCACGAGCAACCCCGGTTCACGAGACGTGAGGTGGAAGAGAATTGACTCACCCGCACTTGATAGGGACCCTTGTTACAATAGCTTTAGCCCCGACCACAGCATGATCAAGGCGACGGCTTGTTGGCACGCGTCATACAACAAACCACTCTCATCACATTGTATGAGTGCATTTAATGGTTGTTGTCCAGCAACAATGGCACCTCAGCGTTCACGTTCTTGCCTGAAGCGGTGATCAGGCAGTTGCTATGGGCCCGCACCCGAAAACCAATTGGCTGTAGGAGACAAAAAAAAAGGTACTTAGTAGGCCCGTTCGTCAGGGAGGCAGTGTCAGCGCCTCTATTGACCGCTAGACAACTGCCTCAACAGCAATCCACTCGCACGGGGCTCTACCAATCGTTCCATCATCTTCCATGAGGCACGGTAGATGCCATTGAGTATCCGGTGGTCTCTCTGGTCCGATGCAATGCAGTAGACATCGGGGTATCTCAGAAAGCAACAGGCCTTCGTTACGGCGACTTCGCACAGCACAGAGTGCTCCTCCCCTGGTAGATTGCACAAATCCTCGGAGCTCCCACAGAAGGGGAACCCAGAGCCATGCAACCAAGTACGGTTACCGCGGGAAGGATGCGCACTCTCCAGCGATAAGGGCTGCCGAATACCCACCCCTTGGGATACCTTCACCCAGTCCACTGGACGAATTATCCATACCCAGCAAGCCGCAGTCCCAGAAACCTGTTTTCCGCACCTTGACACAGTGCCGATGAAACCCCCCCTCTCTCTCTACGAGCAAAAGCCATGGATTTATCATGGGTGTTCCATCAAACGACTGGTGTTGTTCCTACTCCAGATAGATACCGACTTCAGACTCCTGGTGGGCTGGGACCCTTATGAGAGGGTTCTTTTGGGAGGGATGCAGTATGGCGCCGTATGTAGTGTGAAATGGTGTGGTTTGTGCCACATACACAACGCTTTACATACGGTATTATACCGTGCGATCGCTATGTTACAGAGAAAGTACTGATAGTTGAGAATAACTTTTTTTCGCCATATTAGAAGGAAAAAAAGGAAGCTGTAAGAAAAAAGGAGTGTCTTGATTGAGGGTGCACACTTTAAAAGCAAATAGACCCACTATCACGTTGCTTCCTGACCTTCTGTTTCCGTTCTCATACATGCATCAGATATCACAAGATGCCTTGGGGGCTCAATATGGAGTGTCTGTTTGGTTGGAACTCTCGTACCCGTCCTGTGCAAGAGGGCGCGAAAACAGGCACTAAGGAAATAGGCCGGCATATCAAAAAATCAATGTCTATCTGAGCGCACAAAACATACCAGTACCCCCCCTGGTTTCGGGTAATTCTTCCCCGTAGCCAGGAGGCGGTAGGAGCGGGGGGAATACCAGTGAGGCGGTCCGGTGCGGGGGGGGCTGGGGCGTTGGGTTATGTTGGGTAAAAATTTAATAGAAAGTTAATGGAATTCCTTCAAGACTCGAGCATCTATCTATTCAGGTGTTTGCCACTTCGTAACGGGGAGTTCCGTGACGCCTGTTTGGGGTTAGGAAGAGAAGAAGAAAAAAGCCTCCTCAACTTCCCCGCCTGCTTGGCGGGAACAGAGCTTGGTTAGACTATGAGTTAGTAGCGATAATGTTGCAACAGTTCTCCCCCTTGCATCTTACTCGATTCAATGATGCAATTTTTCTCCCCCCCCCCCTTACAAAAAGCGAGCTCCGGGGCTAGCGAGCATTCTCCATCAATTACCTACCGGTAGCCTTTCGTGGGTCGAGTGGTTTTAAATGGCAGTTCAAAAGCATTTTCTAATTATGTTGTTCTGAGGAAGCATTCTGGGTGGGTAGGGCCGGTCGGTACCGGCGATATGAGAGACAGATTTTCGTTGCCCGAGTGTAACCACTGTGACCGAACCGGATTGTCGGAGCGGTAGTGCGTGTTATTCGTATTCTTGATTCTTTTTCTATTCACGGGGGGGGCACAGTACTGTACCGGCACTGGAGCATCATACGTTTGCGGTAATGCAGTGTTGGAGTTTCTTGGAATTAATAGATTCCGAAGGAGTGGATTCAAGTATTTCATACATGTAGTACCGAAACTGCAACAAATGGGGCTGGGTCACCCTCCTTGCCTTGCCTTGCCTTGCCTCTTTTGGAGAGTGCCGGTATGATAGCTGTACCATCGCACGGAAAGTATCGCTGATCATTTCACAATCACTATGCATCCGCCATTCTATTGGTCCCTTCCCCCATTTTCGTACTCGGTAGACCACGGTATCACATTCCACATTGATAAATTCAGCCTTCCTTGCCAGCTCGCTTGCTTACGGGGGGCTTTGCTTACTGCTTCGTTTCTCCGACCTTCCGGTATTGAGAACCCCCCCCCCCCCACATCTGTAGGTTGGAGCTCCACGCTTGAATTTCACTCAGTTGAACCTTTTTTCGAGAGAGATATGGTACCGGTGCGGCAGTCTAGTGATCCGCGGATGGTGCCCACGATAAGGTTTTTTATTGATAGACCCTGCTGTAGCACGCCGCTACCGATTGCTAATGCAGTTCCCCGAAACGTTTTCCCCTCAGCGAAGCACCCCCGTGCCGTATGCCCTTTCCCTTTGACTTCCCTTCAAGCCGACTGTGTGCAGCCTACGCACAGTGCCTGCACTTGAAGCGCTGCGAATTCCCGAGACTACTGCGATGTTAGTTCTAGCACGATCACTCATAAAAAGCGGCAGCTCAACTCAATGGTATCGTATTTATCATAGTCAACCGCAACTCCCCGCCTATTCTCGCCTTCCCCATTCCCTCCTCTCCGCCCCCGTGCACCGTAACTCCTTGCACTACCGTACTCGAGTATTATACCGTACGTGATGCTTGTTCACTTCACACCTTCTTCTTCAGGAACGCCGTCCAGGAAGAAGAAGGGAGAATGAAAAAATGAAAAAAGAAAGGAAAAAAAGAGGAAGAAAAAAAAGAAACCCCGGACCCAATAACACGGTCAACAGCCCTGTGCTTTATTTTTTTTCCTTTTCCTCCTCCTTCTTCAATTCCTTGCAAAATCTTCAATAAAAAAATTAACATATGATAAACAAGGATTGGACCTCGGCCGCTAGCCCACTGACATGCAGACTGGACCAGGAATTGGGGCTGAAAGGTCCAAGAAAGAGGAATTGAGTCCAAGCTTCTCTCAACAATTTACTTCACTTTATGCTGAATGGGACATGGGATGGCATAAGGTCATTGTGGTAATAGTGAGGGAGGCGAAAAGCGCTCATGGGGAGGAATCTTGAAGGGTTTACTCGTTTTGAGGTGTTGCAGTGCGCAACCCGCCGGCTGTGTTTGACCAAATCGCGGTAGTCCAGAGTGGAGTATCGGTATGGTATTTTGTGGAAAGAAGTTGAGTTCAAGCCATTGACCTCATAGTAAACCATGAAAAGCAGAGGCATTCAGCCCGGGAATCGAGAAAGAGTTTTTTCGAGTGCTAAGTTTCGAGTGGGTCTGCCAGATTTTCTGTGCGAAAAAAAGGCGTTACATGCACAATCCGATTTTTTTTTCTCTTTCAACGCTGGGCTGAATGCCTCCAATGGAAAAAACATCTCCATTGCTCGAGCACAGCAAAATCCTAGACAGCCAGCGATCCATACCCGGGTATCGGTACCTCACCGGAGCAGCCAAACCTTCAGGCATCAAACCAGACCAGACCTTGCCAGACCCGGTAATTGCTGTGCTCACCTAACCGGACGGGTGACCTTTGCGCACGGGCTCCTTTATCCCCCCCTCTCTCCGAACATCAAAAGAGACCAATTAAATAATCCTTCGTTCTCAGTCCTCGATTGGTCAGACCGGGCCACACCAAGAAAAAATATTATTCAACTTAAATGCACCTCATCCCACCCTAGAACCCGATTCCCGATTGGGGGGTAACGATCCGGGGTAAAGTACAAGCAATAAAAGTACCGGTACAGTAGATAAACGAAAGCTTAAGACGGTGACACGGCAAAGCACATGCTGATGAACCCGCCAATATGGGTGGAGGTTTGGGGGGGGAGGGGGGGGGGTAACTTGCCTGTACGAGTGAGGAAGTGTGGGAGGGGGACGGCTGGGCTCCTTTGTTTTTTGTTTGGTGGGGTGTTTCACCGATTATCTGTGCCGGTATTGTGCCGTATTATGAGCAGCAGCATTGTGGTGAGTGACTTTGCTGTTCGGATGCGCCTCTGCCAAATCACGAAGCTTCATCGCATTCGGGTGCACCGTACTCCTGCTTGTGCTGCATTGTACATAAGGCCAGGGTGGGAAGGTGCTTCTTGTGTTAGAATTATTGCACTACTGGTACAATTGTGATTATGTGATTATGTTGGCGTGCAGGAGGTTAAGATTCTCGTTAGATTACTGCTGGTTAGTCACCGATGATTAAGATGTCGGCAGAATTTCGGGTGGGTAGCTGCGTTACTTGCACTGGTATTGGTATTCGATAGGATGGGACGGGATGGAATTTCATGTCGTGGAAGGGTTGGACTATGATACCATAGTGGTTATTCCGAATTGCTGCCATGTTTGTATTAGTACCCGCAGCCCGTACTTGTACACTGGTGGCATAAGGGAAGAGCGATGAGGGTCATGGATCTTGATGAACGGGAGGGAGTAAAACGAGATCATATGATTAGGATTAGATGGTATGAAACGTCGCAATTCCTGTGATATTTTAACGTGATGTGGTATATCCCCGTAACGGTTAGCGGTTTCAGTGAGAGGAGGATGGCTTATGATGGAAACGAGCTTGTGGCGGTGTTGATTCGCGGTGGGAGGGCTCATTGATGGAGTGAGGATCCCCTGATGATGCTGCCCTACTGCTTGGTGCTTGGAGTGGAACACTGCGGGTTAAGAGGTGTGTGTGGAGGTTGTGGGACCGGAATAAGTACTGATCGACTTGCTCGCGGCTGCTGCCGCTCTTTTGCCCCACCCGTACCAGTTTTACAGTGCTCGAGTGCCCGCTCGGAGATGGGTGTAAAAATCGAGCAAGCCAGAAGATAGGAACAAGGAACTTTAGGGAATCACGCAGTTGGCATGTTGGAAAAACAGGGCGGGTACGGAAGTTAGACTAAAGTCCCGGAGTAGCTTCGTCTTGACTACCGGTATTGTGCAGGCCTCTCTGGCTGCGGTTGGGTCACGAATGAACTCGGGACAGAGTGCATATAACTGGCAATGGTTTCATACCTGAGATTGATCGGTTCGTCCGGGGTTGCTACATGTCGTGGCTAGGGAAGAATCGAAGTATGAGGAATACAGTGAATGTTATTTCGTTTCATTCTTTTCCAAACTTCCTTGATAGGGGACATTCCGGGAGGATTGCGAAGGGAAAAGGTCATATGCTCCGATTGTGAAGTCATTGAGTTCAGCACGGTGGGCTGAGACTCCATCTTGCTGAGAACAAATGCAACCAGGGCAACTCCCTTGCTGATAAAGTTACTGGGAGAAGGGAACTGGATAAATGACATGTTGTAGGTATGATTAGAGGGAAATTTGTCCAAGTGATGGGGAGCGACTTTTGATTGCCATACATAGGTTTAGCTTACCATACTTGTAATATTATTACTTCGACAGTTGCTTCTCCTTGTTTACGACTCCAAAAATTTCTACTTTCCCTGGGAAACCGGTTTTATTATTATTTTAATATTTCTAACATCACATGGATATTATCAATCCCATGTTACGTCTGCCCAGTGTTGGTCCAGGCACATTCTTGGGGACTTTAATTCGCCGATCTTTTCTACCCTTCCGATCAGCTCAGTGCTTCCCCTTCTTGGAGGATTTTCGGTTCCATCTCCTCGCCCAGCGCGGGGCTCGTTGGCTCCACTGCTCGGTAAATTGCCCTGCAGCAAGCCTTAGTGCGATCTGGAATTGGGCATTCGTCCTAATATAGTACCTGGCCCTGCTTCTTTAGGCAATATATTGGGGGGTTTTACCCAGCCAATAAGCTTGTTTTAATAATAATATTTAGAGTGCTCATCTCTAAAGCTCGTCCAAATTTTGCCCCAACCTTGAGGGCCATTACGACAGGAACCACCTCTCCAGAATGGAATCCGCTCTGTTAATGTCTTCCCTATGATACATGATTCCGTGTGAAATAATAGCCTATGGTGATGCTGGTGGTGCTGTTGTCGAGAATTTGGGAGAAATTGGTTGCCGCGAAGGTTGATTCTGAGTCGCTCGCTCCGTATCGGTACTCTGTAGGAATGAAGCTGCTCTCTACTCCAGACTCTCTTTGACTGCTTTCTTTTCCCTTCTTTTCTTTTTTCATTTTATTCTGACATTTTCCCACATTCTCTCCCTCCGAACTTGCCTCTCCTTCTCACCACTCTTTGTGATTTATTTTCTTTTTACATTGGTGGACTCGACAGCAGCCGCAGCGAATCGGTGGCAGTATCGCTCTCCTCGAGTACCGCACCCTTTCCCCTCACAATGCACCTTCCTACGAAGAGTTAGAATGCTGAGTGCACTACGCTACCGCATTTATCATGCTTGTTATGGCTGGCAGCTGGGATCCTTTTCTCTTTCTCTCTTTCTCTCATTCCTCCCTCATATCCTATCCCACGGTATCCTCGCTGTTCTGAGGACGGACTGCCGCAGCACTGGAGTTTAAGAAAGAAGAAAAAAGGAAAAAAAGGAAAAACACCCTTCTTGTCTGTTTGTGGTGCTTTCACACATACCCATCCATCCATCATCTTCCCTCCACCTTGACCTTTCACACTCACTCACACTTACTCGCTCGCTCACTCACGCACTCACATTCACCTCTAGGTGGTGCCGTGGGAGCTCTTAATATCGTCACCTCTCCCCACTTCCGACCACTTTGCCTCTTTCTCACACTCTCTCACTCTCCTTGACGGCCAAGGGAAGAAAAAGAAGAAGAAGAAGAAGAAGAAGAAAAGAAAAAAAAAACTATTCCCGGCCTGCACGGTATTTCCTACCCCGCTTCTTTTTCGTCCGTGTCCGTTCTTTTATTCTCCTCCTTCCCTCATACTTGTACTTCCATTTTTCCCTACCCTCCCTCCAAAAACAAAGTTACCGGCTCCCAGCTCCTTGGGTCCGTATATAATCCCGTTCGGGGGCCACAATACGAGTGGAAGAAAAAAAAAATTCCATAAAAGTCACGGCTACCCTTCCACCTTTTCTTTGCCTTCCACTTTACCCATCCCTTACCTCACACTCTCCCGAAGGCCTGGGTCCGCTCACCCACTCGATTTGTTCGTTACCAGTTTCGCGGAAGGAAGGAAGAACAAACTTGGGTGCATCTACAATTCTCAACTCCAACTCGTCGGATTATTTTTACTGTCATCCACTCTGATCAATTTTTTGCCCATCCACTTCTGTTAGCCAGCGAGCGAACAACAATATCTCACGATGAGTGGTCAATCATTGAATCGGGAGGCACTCCCGCCCCTCGATTGCACGAATATTGAAGTAGATTCGGGGATGGTATGTTTTGTGCTCACCGCTTAATTTCGTGTGAACCTATGGGGCATCCGATTGATGAGAAGCATTAGGATTATCATGAGAGTGATGAGGATCAAGTGTGAGTTTTTGTCCCGTCTTTTGGAATCCCGACAATCCCCCCTTGCATAACATGTCACTTTGCCTCCTTGCGTTTGTGTTCCGTATTTGGCCTAGAGTTTCTCTCGACTGATCAATGTATTGGATGGGTATAGTCCGAGTGGGTGCGTGTCGGTAACGTCCAGCGTGGTGGATTACCAGTATGAACATGGTGGGTTTCTGTTTTGGTTATCGGGTCCCCACCTCTCGTTTAAAACACTAGCTTGACTTGGTTTCGTGTGGAATTTATTGTGCTAAAAGTGCTGTTGTGCAGGCCGCCGCTATCATAGCTATTCGCAGGGCCATTATCCAATGCCGAATGATGAGACCGAACAGGATAGGTATGTTGGGGTCGAGTGCTACGGTGTTTAGCCATGCGAGTCCTAACATTACTATAGACTCGATATGCATCATCAAATCTTTCTGAAGATGCTGAATGGGAAATTGTTCGTTGCGCCGTTGGACCGAAATCCACCCAAGCGAATTTTGGACGTAGGCACAGGAACTGGGATTTGGGCGCTGGATGTGGCGGAGTAAGTTTCTTGGGCCGGCCTGGAGACCCTCAATTGCTAACACGTCTTATCACACCAGACACTTCCCAGCTGCTCAAGTCATAGGAACTGACTTGAGCCCTATTCAACCAACGATGGTCCTCGAAAACTGCCGTTTTGAGGTCGACGATGCGGAGCTTGAGTGGACATGGCCACCGGTAACACCCACCTCTCACCCCTTCGATAGCGCTAACATTAACATTGCAGAACCATTTCGACTTTATTCACTCCCGGCTTCTTGTCCACAGCATGAAGGATTGGGAACGCTACCTCCAACAGATGTTCAACCACCTGAAACCTGGTGGCTATGTGGAGCTGGTTGAGCATCTGATGGACGTATGTTGCGATGATGGCAGTTATCCTGCGGGTTGTGCTATGAGTCAATACATGCGCCATCTCAATCTTGCACTGCAACAAATGGGTGTGCCGTGTGTGGCCTCAAGACTGAGGGGGTTATTGATCAATGCTGGGTTTGTAGAAGTTAGGGTACGTCTTCGTTCCACTATCCCCGCATACGGTATATTAGCGAAATAAGGAAATGTTATTGATAAGGAGGATAGGAGGAAGTTCGCAACATGCCTTGGGGTCCCTGGCCCAAGGACCCTCGGATGAAAGAAATTGGGTACTGGGCTCTCCTTAATTCGGAATACTCCTTTGAGGCCTATGGACTAGCGCTATTCACGCGGGTGCTAGGCATGACGGGAGAAGAAGCCAGAGAATTGTGCGCGAGGGCTCAAAGGGACCTCAAGAATAAGCACATTCATGTTTACAATCCGAAGTATGCCTCCTCATCCCCTCGGGGCATCTTGTTGAAATCCTGGAATGCTAATGGGAGTAGCTATTTTGTGGTCGGCAGAAAACCCTTCCACTAGCCTGCCCCCCCCCCCCCACACATCTACTGCCGAACATTTATTTTCTTCTCTTTCTATATCATTCATAGCGACGGGTGTTGCTATGGATACCACTTGGAAGCGCCACCTGTAGTGGTGAGCATGTTGATGTTAAAACTCGGGTTCGTTCGGGTATGCCGCGTGCCGTGGATTTTAGATAAACGTGTGGGGGTTCATACAAATTTCCCCCTCTCATTCCGTTTCATTTCAATTCTCGTTCTTGTTTATCTTGGGGCTTTTCATCTTATATCATAGGCGTGAAGGTGTTGGGGGAAGAACGGCCAGTCTCCTTCTCCATAATTCTTTTTTCTTCCTATTTTCCACTTTTGCTTTTCACTTTCTCTGATAGTTTCTATTTTTGACTATTCATAATTTGTAAATGAAGTTATGACCTGCCTGTTGAGTTTTGCCTCTCATCTACCTGTATATATCAATAGCATAGGCGTTTTTGGTCTTTGTTTTTTTCTTTTCTTGCAGTTGATGTGTCTCACTAAGTATTCGCTTTGTTCGGTAAGATCAGGCAATAGGGGAAGGCAAGTTAGAGATGATTTGTAAGAACAGTATAGCAATATGCTCGGCTTCCACTTTCTGGTCTAGGTATCGCTACGGCGGCACGTTCTACCGTAGAGCCAGCCTATAGCAGCTTACCCTACCTAGCAAGGTAGCTGATAAAACCAAACCAAATCAGCAAAAGTTAGGGACCAAGTTGACCCCTCAGTTCAGTTTGCCTCAAACCGATTTCAACCCAAGTCTCAGTCGGATTTCCAACCGCTCAAAATTTGCCCCCAGGAGTACATAAAATGGCCGAATATATCGGGCAAAAGATACATATGCTACCAACGCCCTCGGCTGTCATATCCCGACCGGTATTGGAGAAAAACTGCTCTCGTGTACTGCAGGCGGTGGATGCGTTGTCTGTGGGGTTTAGGCCGCATGTAAAGACTCATAAGGTAGGCTTCTCCTTTTATTTTCTGCTGATCCCTTCTGATGTCTATTTCAAGGTGGTGAGGTGAAAAAGCAATGGTTGTACGGATTTTGGCTATATTTGGATGGATATTGGCTTACGGGATAGATTGGCATGCTAGACGATGGAGGTTAGTCGGTTGCAACTTGGCCAGAAGGCTCACGGCGGGAAGGTTGTTGTATCGACCGTGAGGGAAGCGGAAGGGCTGAGTCAATTGATCGCGGAGGGAGTTGTGAAGGATGTGTGTTCCTCCTCCTGCCGACCATGATTCCATATTCACTGATGAGATGCGAAGATCCTTTATGGGATGCCAATCCCTGCATCGTCCGTCCACAGGCTACAAAGACTCGAAGAATCCTGCCCGGGATTGGAAATCTCTGTGCTAGTTGACCACCCCGCCCAAGTTGATACCCTCAAAGCGGCCGGTGTGCAGTGGAACGTCTATGTGAAACTAGACATGGGCACCCGCCGTGCCGGCATCCCGCATGGCTCCGCGGCGTTCGGGGAATTACTGGCGTGTATAAAGGAGTCCGATATCGGACTTGTAGGGTTCTACTGCCACGCCGGTCACTCCTATAGCGTTAGTGATTCCGACGAGGCGCTGACCTTGCTGCAAAAGGAGATTGATGCCGCGGTTGATGCCGCAGCCAAGGCTGAGGCGCAGGGTATCTTACCATCGCAATGCACTGGCTGGGTGCTATCCGTCGGTGCAACCCCGACTATTATTTCCACTGCTGGAGCGGGGATTCCTGGCCAAGCACAACCAAAGCTCCAACAGATGATTTCCTACTTGGCAGGCCTTCGGGAAAAGGGCATACACATGGAGTTCCATGCGGGGGTGTACGCAATGCTCGACCTCCAGCAGCTATCGACCCACGCTTCCACCACCGCCCGTGAAGGCCTAACAACTTCTGATCTAGCATTAACGATCCTCGCGGAGGTCGTCTCGCTGTACCCCCGCCGGGGAACCGGGAACGGGAACGAAGCCCTCATAAACGTCGGGACTGTCGGCCTCGGGCGGGAGCCCGGGAGGGCCTACCCGGGCTGGGGCACTGTTTCGGACTGGCGTGCGGAGAACGAAGAAGGGTTTAGTCACGAACTTGAGGGCGCCGGATGGGTCGTTGGTCGTATCTCCCAAGAGCATGGAATCCTCACAGAGGTTCCGCACGGGAAGGTGAGCAGCGTTCGGCTTGGAAGCAAAGTTAGGATCTGGCCGCAGCATGCGTGCATTGCAGGCAGTGGGCACGAACGGTATTTTGTTGTTGATGAGGATGAAGTTGTGGTTGATGTTTGGGTGAGGTGGATGGGATGGTAGATCCGCCTTCCTTCCTTCCTCAGCGCCATACGCTAGTAGTAGTAGGCGATCTCCCTTCGTTCAACATAAGCTCTAGATCCATGCCCTATGACGCCACACCCAATCATAAACCCCACCGGATAAAATAAACTAAAAATATAAAAACCAAGCTTCTTCAAGACATCCTGTTCCCCGATCCTCCCCTCCCTCCCCTCCTCCTCAGGATCCACTAACTCACTCGCCCACACCCACTTCGTCTGCTCGTAATTGAGTGACGTCTGTGAACACAACTGCTATTGCATACGGCCAAAGTTCAGATTTTTTGCCCGGATCTCGGTATCATGCAATGGTGGTCGTGTTCACAAATGTTGTTCAATTACGAGTGCCGCATTCTCCTTATCTCCCAACTGCCCAATTCCCAATACGGCCAATGCGCGTGACCTCGGTTTACGAGTATGGATACGATGCTCTACATTACAACCGATTATATTTACTTTTTCGTTTCTTTGCCCTCCTTCTTTCTTTTTTATTTTTCGCAGGAGCTGAAACAGCGATTGTGCGGTAAGTTACTTGTACGTGGGCTTGGGCACTGCAGGTTAGTGTGTGTGTGCATGGAAAAAGCAAGGGGAAAGATTTTGGAAGAGTCGAGTGAGAGGGCGTGAGTGAGTAAAGTGAGTTGAGGTGCCGGCATAAGAGAAGAGGGGTAACTTACCGGTAATGAGTTCTTAATAGGCGGTGGTAGCGAATGCTTGGCAGAAGAAGAGAAAAAATAATAATACTTGGGCGGTGGGGAGAGAGAGAGTTGATGTGTTCGACAAGTGGTCCTTGACCGATTGGTTGTTCACTAGATACCGGAAGGGCAGCAGTGCGCACCCCTGCTTGCCTGGCGGGCCCGCCCAACAGGAAAAACACACACAACGGCAGTCACGGGCCGTTCTGGCTAAACCACTACGCCATACCAACTGGAAATTTGGATTACCCCTCCATCAGATGGGGCGTTAAGTAATGGGCGTATGATATGAGATTGTATGATAGGCTCTTCTCATTACTCGGGCAGATAGACTACGGTAGACGATCTGAGCGTATGATTGGTTTGAAGATTGTGCAGTAGGGCAGATCAATTGTTAAAAGGAAGGGGGAGTGGAAAAAATAGTAAAAGCCTGCTGACTAACAATCACTTGCGGGTGTGTTTGTGATGTGGTGATTGGCCAGTGTTTGGCTCCCTTGCTAGGGGCTGATCGGTGCCAAAGTTTTTTTTCCTTCTCTTCTCCGAGAATTTTACGTATTCCAGTAGCTGAGCGCTCACTGCACCCTGAGCAGTTGAGCTCTCTGAAGTTAGTGGTAACCGGCCCGAAGTGTCGGTATGGAAGTGGATAAAGTCATTTGTTGATGTGACAGTAATGGCCTCGTGTGAGCGTGGTGGTAGTATGGCATCAGGCGTCTGGGAAACAGAATAGCGATGGTATGTATTTCTGATGGAGTTATGAATTTTGGCGCTGGGTTTCAGGGCTTGGTATAGGCACGGGGGGGAGTAAGGATGATTCTTATCTTAGATATGATGCGATGGCTGGGATGGCAAGGCTTAGAGATATTATACTATAGCAGATATTCTTTTCTAGAGGTATTATTACTGGCAAATAATCATGTTAATTTAAGGAAGTAATGGGTTAATGAAATCCCCATATCCTAAGTCGTTAAGTTTGAAATATTCAAGTGAGTTTCTTTGACGAAGTTTCTTCTCAGCTCGCGTTGGTTACAGGCTTGATCTCGTTCCAATGGCTGAATAGTCCCGTGGTGAGGAGTGTTGAACTCGTGGACTGCTGATCGTATCGGTGGCGGCGGCAAGAGCATATCTGTTCCACCATTTCCTTCTTCTGGAACTTGGTGATGAGAAGGATTTTATAGTGCTGGTTCCGGGGGGGGGGGGTTGTACTGTTATAACTAGCACTAATGTGCTGCACATAAAGGGTAATATGATGGATAGATATAGAAGGGGCTACCAAAAGACCCTACGGTAGGATGGAGAATGGGAAAAGTAAAAAATAGAATATAAAAAAATGGTATGAGTGAAGATGTCCTGAAAAGCTATCAACTTGGAAATCTCCTACACGGGAGCAATTATGATAGGAGAAGGAAATGGAGGAGAGAATAAACTTGAATCCTGGCCATTGTATACTAGAGGTCAAGTCTGATCCTTGAGCTTTGTCGAAGTCACCCACATGTGGTTTTCTTGTTTTTCCCCTGGCTTTCTGCCATAATTTGTAGCCTGGGTATTGCTATGTGGTGTTTGCTATAGCCATCGCCGCATGTGGGTTCCTGTACGTTAATGGGGAATATGTGAGTTGAATAAGGTAATACTGCTATGTGGTGTTCGGAGTAATGCGGGAGGGAGTGGCTGGGCTTTGCTGGATGAGTCCGACTAACTATACTTTTGGTCATTTTTTTTTTGCTCTTATGGCCCTCTTGGTACGACACCGTGTGGTACTTGGGTGGTGGATTTGGGGGGTATCGTGGGTGCCTGGGTAGGGATTTTGAAGGCAAAACCCTGGCTAGAGGGGGCTTATTGGCAATTGGAGGGGGGGGGCAGTTGCCTTTGGTTGTAGGCTTGAAGGCGGAGCGTCGCGGGTATGACTGGTTAGGTATGGAGATAACTTATGGGTTTGGTAGACTGGCAGGTTGCTCTGGAGTATTTTTGGAGAATTCATATTATTATTAAGGTTAATGGGGCACTCGTATTTATCTGTGCCCTATTCGTGGGGTCTGGGGATTGAATATGTGGTAGAGTTCTTGTGATTAGAGAGCACGTGGGGAAAGGAGGTGAGTAAGTAAGTAGGTAGGCAAGTAAGTGCCGTTTTTCAAATTGCCAAAGTGAACTAAGAGCTATATACTGCTCACATAACACCCCTGCTCCGAAATGGTTGGCAGAGTCACAGTATTTGCTCTGTCGGAGGGGCTTTGTATGCTTAACCCCATTTTGTTCGGGCATTGTGTGGGATTGGTGAGTATTCTGCGTCAAGGCATTTGTTTTTCTTTTGTAGCAATGGAAACGTGGGTATGGGAACTTGGAACGCGAGACTTGGGTAGTATTGAGGAGGAGGATCTGGGCTTTCCTTTCCTTTTCTTGTGTGTATACTGGATACCTGTTGCTCTCTTTCCACGGGAGAGGATGATGGTACCTTCTGGAGTAAGATAGAGTTTACCTATTCGCTCACACTCACACCTCTGTATGATACGTATAGGGGGGGAAATCTCATGCTCTATTATAGTTGGTTGGATAAGCCTATGACCACAGCGTCCGGGAATACCGGCTTCTGCTTCCCCGATCATTGGGGTGGGATACCCGGCCCTGCCTCAAAGTGCAAGCCATCGTAGCGTGGCCTCACCAGAATTATCTATCACAAGCAGCAGTTCTCCCCTATCCATTCCACACACCCCCCTCCCGTGACTACTCTCGGAACTCATCGCCACCACCAACAACTAGCCCCGAGTGATACTCCATGAAAACTCCCCTCTCAGACCTCACCGTGTGGGAGTGTATGATACTGGCAATAGCAATCTGCTGCGATCTGCTTTCCGAAACTTTAAATACCCCCCGTCACACCTTAATTCATCCCTAGCCTCCCTACCTCCAACTTATGTCTCCAGATATAAGTAAGAACATCAACATACACAGCAAGACTCTTATGTGCCTTACTGAACGGATGCGTGGACTGAAGTTGTGCGAGCACGGAGTTGGCAGTGAATCCCAGCAATGGAAAGAAAACCGCTAGCCAAGGGCCATTGGAAGTGCATAATGCTCACTATTAGTAGAAACTATTCTCACAACGATGATGGGGTTTGATATCCCGGGTATGTGTTAGGCATTTTCTGGCCTTGGATGGGCGTAGTTGAAAGGTTATGGTATAAGTGAACCATGCAGGATTATGTACGGATAATATATAACCCTCACTGAATTAGACTCTTGCCCGCTCCCCGCTTTCTCCCCAACCTCCACCCCCAAACTGGAAAAGACAGGTGATAAGTAATTTAAGAGGCATAGTTAACTAAGCAGTTAAGTTACTCTCCCTCTGCGGGAGCTTCTTCCAGCTCTGGAGCATAATCCCCCTGACAGCCCTGCACGTCTCCTTCCGGATAGTGAAACTACTCCCCACCCTTGGATTAATCTTCACGCGGGTATTGCCTGCACCTGCACGGGGGCGGGTCTCTGGGATGCTTGCACGCTTGGTGCTGGTGAGGTTTGCATGGAATGATTATAGTATCTTCCGCTCCCTCTCTTCCTTCATTCAACCGTCTGTTAGTTGGTAAAGTGAATTGGATACGGTATCTTACAATCTTGCTAGCGAAGCGGGCACATGCCCCAGCGGTGGCGTGGGTGGGGGATTTGGACAATGTGGAATACATTTCTTTTAGCAGGATTGACGTGGGGATATTTCTCGCTGTGGTGGTTGAAGTACCGCCCTACGTGCTCTTGGTCTACGCCCACGGGGGGCCATATTCCGTAAGGGGTTGGATGTTTGGTGCTCTTGTGTTGTAGCAAATACTACCCTCGAAAGAGAATGAGCGAGTAGAGGTAGCGTCAGGCGGAGGCGGTAGTAGGTTTGGCTACTGGGCAAGTAGAGGGAATTTCCGAAGTGGGCGTGTTAGGGAGAAGGATTAGGGCTGTCCTTATACTCGAGTATCATATCATATGTTGCTTGAGAGGCCCTAGGGGAGATGCTTGTGTGAGCACTTTGACCCCTCTGCTTCCACTAGCACGGCTGGGTGAGAGGGGATTTGTTGTTGGGAATATCCGGAGGAGGGGTGACCAGGTGGGAGATTTGACCAGCAGGGTCCACCAAAGTCCATCCGGGTATGCGAACTTATGGGGTAGGCTCGCACAAGCCTAGCCCGGTCCATGAAGGCCCACCGGCCAGGTAGGAAGTATGAATACGACTGGAGGTATGAGTTCCCCAAACCATAATGTGGCGTAACACCGCTAGTCTGAGGGCTGAGACTAGATGGTTCTCATATAGGTGGTTCCACTGGCTCTTTTGAGCTACCGTTCAAAACCACAAGTGAGTGCAGAGATTCCAGGTAAAATCTAGGTGATAGAGGCATAAGAAACTGATTTTATTAAGAGTTGAATTTTGGCAAGCATATCTCCTGCCGGCACCAGAGCACATAAGGGCCTGAAGGTCAAACTGTGAAGCACGCTGAGATCTTATTACAGTAGGCTATAGTCAGGAATACTAGGGTATTTTTGTTGGTATAATACGTACCGAATAAGGCCTTAGCTTTTTTTTGGCTCAGATCTTGGTGTCGTGAGATTGGCAGTCGTGCTCACAAGTACTCGTTTAATTATTATCATAGTAGGTATACGTTATGCACTGAGGGTTATTAGGCGGGGCGGACCTGCTCTGATTGGCGCCTGGTCCGATTAGTTAATGAGAGATGGGATATCCGTAGCCCAGAGTGGTGCCAAGATACAGGGTGGAAGTGTTCCATCGTGGACCACAACTCGTGCCTTTTATGCAATTCTGGATAATGCGCAGACACCTCAAGTCCAATACAAAGATAAAAAGGAAAATAAAACGTTTTAACCGTGTATTACCCTAGCGGGAATAGCTTGCATAATTATGCGTGAGGTATATGCCACGATGGGGGAGAGCATATATCCGAACCCAAGCTTCCTGAGTAGGGACTTCCTGGAGGCATCTGGGAGACTACTCAGGGACCACAAAGAGTTCATATTTCAAGATATGGCTAACTAATTGGAACGATGATTAGAGAACCAGTTCTCTACTCTTACTAATGCATACGCATTATGCATTGATAGATGAATATCGGACTTGATCACTCCATATTCATGATACTATTGGTATGTAGGCATTTAGACTGCATATTCCATTATAGTCTATCAGGACGAAGAGATCGAAGACTGACTACTGGTGGAGTGGGGACACCCTCAGAAGAAATAGCAGTCGGGAGATTCTCAGAGTCGAGCTGGGCAAGATTCAGGGTCAAACAAGGTTCGCACTTTGTTCTGACGAACTGAGTTTCTAGAACGATACTTCTTTACTAGAGAAGTCAAAGTAGCGTGAACATTAGTATAAATAGTAGAGCTCTCCCCGATGGTTGAGAACATCATCAAGCAATGGAGAAGAGACCTTAACAATATTATAAGTTATTACGATATTCTTCTATTACTTGATCAAACAATTATTCTTAAGCCTTCCTGACCTATAATCCGTTGTCTCGAATATCCTCGGCCTAGTTAGCCCAGAATCCTACCATGTTAGCTAGCCCGTAACACCGTGGCCGGTTGACCTCCGCTGGGCCATCACGTGATTAGGGATTTTTTTTGGAGTATTTGACCAGTTGGCCCACACCCTTTTCTTCCCCAGGGGGCAGACTCTCACTGTCCGCCCAGGACACGACAATGGAAGAAAGGAAAATCCGCCTGGAAAGCCCCTCAGTGAGCAAAAACATTGCGATGGGGAAAACACTGACATGAACTAATACATACCAGAGCAGACTCGAATTCGTGGGTCTCTGATGGGGCCTTACTCTTCCTGGTGTTGGCCTATGAATAGGCGAATTATGTTGTATTATGGGTGAATTTTGCTATGGGCTTGAAAGAAATGTGATCGGCTGGGGCATACCACAGGTAAGTACTTATAGGAAATGAACAGAAACAAACAGTCAACTTAAATGTTGATTATGTTTTGTTTTTATAGAAGGCCTTAAGGGGTGGGTGAGATAGACGTATTACAACATCAGCAAAAAAAGTGTTTGCTCTGGACGGATAGGCATTGCGTCCGGACGCAGGAAATCCGTCTGGAGCATCCTGTCCGCCCAGCCCGCCCTCAGATGGCCCCAGCACAATGGTTGCATCCTAGTCGGTTGGTGCAATACAACTCCGATCCTGTCCGCCCAGTGCACCTGGATGGTCCATTTCACACCCTAATCTCCGGAAGAACACCAAGGTAAGTGACCCATAGGGGTCAGCATTGGGGAACTCTTCCGGCCCCTGATGGCCTCTACTTACAACAGACTACTTTATCACCAGGTAAAGGCTGTTCAGATGAAAAAGGATCCAAACATAGGATGACTAACCATCTATTGTCCCGGTAACGACCCAAGACATACCCCTTATTTGATCACTGCTAACAACACTCGCAAAAGGTTTCTAAGTTCTTGCACACCTTGTATCAGGCTTCATGATCGAATCAGTGCAAGTATTGATTATTATCAACCTTCGGAGAGGGGCATGCTCTGCCACCCATGTTGACACTATTCATTACCCCTAAGCGAGCGGATTCCAATGAGGCCCTGCCTGACTCGAGCGGACATCGGCCAGTGTCCGGTGAGGTATCTGCCTTTTTCTTCCTGCTGACCTCTATAGCCATGCAGACACTTCGAGAGCTATACCAGTCAATTCTCCTCCGCGAGCGGATTCCAATGAGGCCCTTCCTGACTCTAGTAGATTCCGATGAGGCTCTTCCTGACTGTAGTAGATTCCGATGAGGCCCTGCCTGACTCTAGCGGACATCAGCCAGTACCCGGTGAGGTATCTGCTTGTTTCTTCCTGCTGACCTTTATAGCAATGCGGAGGCTTCAGGACCGATATCATTCAATTGCCCTCGACCGGCGGACTCCAACGCACCCTGTCCCAATACTGTCCGACAGCTGGTTGAATCACTATGCATACTTTTGTACTCAAGTTCTCCCGGCAGATACTTGCAAATTGTTGGCTACTGGGTGCTACAGGCATGCGGACGCTTCGAAACCTATACTGTTCGATTCCCCTCGCCGAGCGGACTCCAATGGGACCCTTCCTGACTCTGGTGGACATCTGCCGGCTGAGGTATCTGCCTTTTTCATCCTGCTGACCTCTATAGCCATGCGGACGCTTCGAGACCTATACCATTCGATTCCCCTCGCCAGGCGGACTCCAATGAGACCCTTCCCAACTCTGGCTGACATCTGCCCCCTGAGGTATCTGCCTTTTTCATCCTGCTGACCACTATAGCCATGCGGACACTTTGAGACCTATACCATTCGATCCCCCTCGCCAAGCGGACTCCAATGAGACCCTTCCCAACTCTGGCGGACATCTGCCCGCTGAGGTATCTGCCTTTTTCATCCTGCTGACCACTATAGCCATGCGGACACTTCGAGACCTATACCATTCGATTCCCCTCGCCAAGCGGACTCCAATGAGACCCTTCCCAACTCTGGCGGACGTCTGCCAGCTGAGGTATCTGCCTTTTTCATCCTGCTGACCTCTATAGCTATGCGGACGCTTCGAGACCTATACCATTCGATTCCCCTCGACGGGTGGACTCCAACGCACCCTGTTACGATGCTGTCCGACAGCTGGTTGAATCGCTATGCATACTTTTGTACTTGAGTTCCGTGGGGAAGTACTTTCAAATTGATGGCTACTGGGCGCGACAGGCATGCGGACGCTTCGAGGCCTATACCATTCGATTCCCCTCGGCGAGCGGACTCCAATGAGACCCTTCCCGCCTCAGGCGGATATCTGCCTGCTGAGGTATCTGCCTTTTTCATCCTGCTGACCTCTATAGCCATGCGGACGCTTCGAGACCTATCCCATTCAATTCCCCTCGCCAAGCGGACTCCAATGAGACCCTTCCCAACTCTGGCGGACATCTGCCCGCTGAGGTATCTGCCTTTTTCATCCTGCCGACCTCTATAGCGATGCTGACGCTTCGAGACCTATACCATTTGATTTCTCTCAACTGGCGGATTCCAAAGCACCCTGTCCCAATGCTGTCCGACCGCTGGTTTAAGGGTTATCTATACTTTTGTACTTTAGTGCTCCGGGCATGTACTTTCAAATTGTTAGCTACGGAGTGCATCAGCAAAAGAAAAAAGGTTACACCCGGACGCACCCCGTGGTCCCTGTGCGTCCAGCGGGCCAGGCGCATAGAAGGTAAACTCTCGTTCTGGGTGTGCGGTCTTATATTGGGTGCTGGTGGACAGGGGTCCGTGCCGCCAGGACGCACCAGACGCAACCAAGGACTCAGAAGGTACCCGACGCAGAAAGGTTCTCCGGACGCAAAAAGGTTCCCCGGACGCAACCCTATAGGATAGTAGAATAGTGGAAGTACTCATGTGTAACTGGCTATCATCGGATACCTGCTAAGTCAACAACTCTACCTTCAAGGACTTTGAATGAGTTAGTGAAAACTGTGGAGAAAATCCAAATTGTCCGGAAAGATCCATCCAGTATTACTCATGTTTACTTATTTGAGTCATTGAGATACTAATATAGGAATATATTTATTAAAGCTAGTCTAGAAAACAGTGGCACTCGGTAGCTAACAATTTGAAAGTACTTGCCAGGAGAACAAAAGTACAAAAGTATGGATAACCATTAAACCAGCTGTCGGACAGTGTCCGGACAGAGTGGGTTGGATTCCCCTCGCTGAGGGGAATCGAATCGTATAGGCCTCGAAGCGTCCGCATGCCTGTAGCACCCAGTAGCCATCAATTTGAAAGTACTTCCCCAGGGAACTCAAGTACAAAAGTATGCATAGCGATTCAACCAGCTGTCGGACAGCATCGGGACAGGGTGCGTTGGAATCCACCGGTCGAGGGGAATCGAATGGTATAGGTTTCAAAGCGTCCGCATGGCTATAGAGGTCAGCAGGATGAAAAAGGCAGATACCTCAGTGGGCAGATGTCCGCCAGAGTCAGCAGGGGTCTCATTGGAGTCCGCTCGCCGAGGGGAATTGAATGGTATAGGTCTCTAAGTGTCCGCATGCCTATAGCACCCAGTGGCTGCCAATTTGAAAGTACTTGCCCCGGGAACTCAAGTACAAAGGTTTGGATAACATTTCAACCAGCGGTCGGACATCGTCGGGACAGGGTGCGTTGGAATCCGCTCGCCGAGGGGAATCGAATGGTATAGGTCTCAAAGCGTCCGCATGGCTATAGAGGTCAGCAGCATGAAAAAGGCAGATACCTTAGCGGGCAGATGTCCGCTAGAGTCGGGAGGGGTCTCATTGGAGTCCGCTCGCCGAGGGGAATCGAATGGTATAGGCCCCGAAGCGTCCGCATGCCTGTAGCACCCAGTAGCCAACAATTTGAAAGTACTTGCCCGGGGAACACAAGTACAAAGGTTTGGATAACATTTCAACCCGCCATCGGACATCGTCGGCACAGGGTGCGTTGGAATCCGCCAGTCGAAGGGAATCAAATGGTATTGGTTTCAAAGCGTCCGCATGGCTATAGAGGTCAGCAGCATGAAAAAGGCAGATACCTTAGCGGGCAGATGTCCGCTAGAGTCGGGAGGGGTCTCATTGGAGTCCGCTCGCTGAGGGGAATCGAATGGTATAGGTCTCAAAGCGTCCGCATGGCTATAGAGGCCAGCAGGAAGAAAAACGCAGATACCTCACCGGGCACTGACCGATGTCCGCCACAGTATGGCATGACCTGATTGCAATCCGCTAGAGTCTGGCAGGGCCTCATTGCACTCCGCCAGAGTCAGGAAGAGCCTGAATGGAATCTGCTCACTTAGGAGTCATGAATTGTGTCAACCTGGATGGATGAGCATGCCCCTCTCCGAAGGTTGATAATATTCAATAGTTCAACTGATTCGATCATGAAGCCTGATACGAGGTGGAAAGAACTTAGAAACCTTTTGCGAGAGTTGTTAGCAGTGATCAAATAAGGGGTATGTTTTGGGTTGTTACCGGGACAATAGATGGTTAGTCATCCTATGTTTAGATCCTCTTTCGTCTGAACAGCCTTTACCTAGTGATAAAGTAGTCTGTTGTAAGTAGAGGCCATTAGGGGCAGGGAGTGTTCCCCAATGCAGAGCCCTATGGGTCACTTACCTTGGGTTTCTTCGGGGGATTAGGGTGTGAAATGGACCATCCAGGTGCACTGGGCGGACAAGATGGGGGTTGTATTGCACCCAACGGACTAGAATGCAACCATTGTGCTGGGGCCATCTGAGGACAGACTGGGCGGACAGGATGCTCCAGACGGATTTCCTGCGTCCGGACGCAATGCCTATCCGTCTGGAGCAAACACTTTTTTTGCTGATGTGCTACTGTTTTCTAGACTAGCTTTAATAACTATAAACCTATTTTAGTATTTAAATGACTCAAATAAGTAAACATGAGTAATACTGGATGGATCTTTCCGGACAATTTGGATTTTCTCCACAGTTTTCACTATCTCATTCAAAGTTCTCGAAGGTAGAGTTGTTGACTTAGGAGGTATCCGATAATAGCCAGTTACACCTGCCTACTTCAACTATTCTACTATCCTATTAGGTTGCGTCTGGAGAACCTTTCTGCGTCTGGTACCTTCTGAGTCACGGTCCTTGGTTGCCTCTGGTGCCTCCGGGCGGCATAGACCCCTGTTCACAAGCACTCTCCAAAAGACCGCACACCCAGGCCGCGAGTTTATGTTCTATGCGCCTGGACCGCCGGACGCACAGGGAGCACGGGTGCGTCCTGGTGTTACCTTTTTTTTTTGCTGATGAATGGGGAACGGGGGGGTTATAATGGAAGGAGCTGGGAAGAGCTGGATCCTGGGACAGGCATAAGGAACCTCGAACTCCGAAGAAAAAGAAGGAAAATGATAAGGGAAACCATCCTCCATTTATGATGTCGAGCAGCAAATAAAAACAGCGAGATCAAGCCATACCCCAAACTCTCACTCTGGAAGCACTAATAGCGCAGTCAGCGTCAGCCCCCCATGGGACCACCCTCCCAATTCTCTGCTAGAAACTCCAACCTCGCTCACTGACATGGGCTTTCCACTTCAGCTGCAGAAAGTATGCAGTCCCACCCTTCCAAGTCAGCCAGTGCCTCTCCCCTTCTGCTAAAGCTCTTCAATCGACCTAATAATCCTCGTTTCAGGACTCCCACAAGTATCCGGCTCTGCCCATGGCTCTTTAGTTTTTTAACGTTTCGCGGTAGGTGATGAAGTGTTTGTTCTACTGCTGGATGAGAGCCTGAGGGTAGCTTGCTGGTTGACATCATGTTACCTCCAGGACTGGGCGGTATGATAGGGGAACTTTGGGCACTTAGCTACGTGGTAGGGGCTTTTTGCGGAAGTGCTGTGGAGGGGAATAGGAGAAGGGGAATGGGGAGTGAGGGAGGGATTGGTGGGTGGAGAGCGACTTTGGGTAGAGCTAGCTTTAGGAATGTTGGCACACTTTTGGTGTTTGTATTGCGTATGAAATTATATATGTATGTGCATATCGTATCTTATGGCACCGGAATTAAGATATGGTGGTCCGCGCATGGCGAGTTTCTGCAGTTTTTGTGGTATATATAACCCTTGCTCTCATTCACTCCTTATCCTTCCTTTTCATGATAAAGTCATTTAGTCCATTTCTTCCATTCCACTATTTTACTCTTCAATAGTACGGGTGCTATTGAACACATCCTTCAGATTTTCAACTAACCAAGTACTTTAAAGCTACTCCTAATCAGCTATCCTTTATCATATGCATAATGCTCTCAACTTCGGCCTTGGGTGTGCTCTTGGCATTGCTCATCATCTTACAAACTCTCACCGAGATGTCGGCATTACCTACCTCTACCATCAGTACTGGTACACAATTTGAGAAGAGACAAGCTTCAGGCCCCAACTGTAATAACAGCAGTGATAATTGTCGTTGTGGTAATGGCGATAATAATGTTGTCCCTCCAAATAATACTACCACTTCAAAGTAGGTTATCGTTGGTTTCCTAAATTCTACGAGATCCCAAAGGTCCCTAATATCCTTGAGGAGTCCTCCCTCAGGGGTACAACGGATCTGCACTCTATATTTTTATTATCTACAGATTGGTGCTACTATTATACTAAGCTGTCGTGTCTTCTACAAGAGAATTTGCTATCCAGGAAAGGTTTCCCAAGTTTGATGAACGTGATACCTTGGAAAACAGGAAGGACGGCAGGAATGACACATCTCCTGGAGGGGTGTTGGCAATTGTTATAGCTGCTCTTACTTTACTTGTCGCAATGATACCTCTCTTCCGGTCCTCGAGGTTTGGTCGTTGGGTATCCTCCTCAATACCACTATTTATTAAAGTATACCAACCTTCTTCTTTCTCCCTGAACCTATTCACATACACATCCTTAATCTTGAGATCTTGCACAGAAAACTTTAGGAATTACTCCTCCAAATCCTGTGTTGACAGTGGCCACTGCTACGGAAAATTCAGGTCCATCCCTGCTCCTGCGATTTTTACACCAAGCTCTGTTTTTATTTACAATAACTCTTCCAGTGTACATCCCTTTAACTTCTATTGTAGTGATTTTCTAGACATCCAAAATGACACCGCCCGGGAACATGGAAGAGTACTGCGAATTGAGGAATCACTGGGGCTAAGAAGACCTGAGTGGGGGGTCACTTATCCGTTGTCATGAGGATTGTTATTTTATCTGGTCATAAAACTTGGGGCAGTTCGGTATTCGGTAAGTAGAAGCTTATATCACAATTCTGCCTTTGTATCTATTACTTGCGTTTGAAATATATGTTGTCCTTACTGTTGCTAATGCTTTCTGTGAAATATTTTGATAGACTATTACTGTGTGGCCGTCTGTGGAGAAAAAGAGTAAGGGGTAGGTGGGCTGGGTGTTTTCTATGTTATGGCACTATGACACAAGCTTGGGGACATGATGTGAAGCGTTTTCAAAAGTCTGTTTGTCTCTATTCCTTAGTCTTCGTGCTTATGTAGACTTGAGATTTCTTGATTTCTGTTCTGACCTTATACTATTTGGGACGAGAGCAGTGGGTTCATATATGATAGCAAATAAAAGTGCACTCTTGGTATTCTGCCTTGCTGTGTTGTGCCTCGCTCTCCCTGTGATAACACAGAAACACATTTCAGATACCAGCAATGGATTTGTGCAGATTTCTTGGTTTCTAAGCCCGAGAGTCTGGTTAGAGGTGACTCATAGGTGATCTAGATTATCTGTGGTGCTGATGCTGGACCACATGAAACCTCGCTTAGTGGTGCTGTTTCTTGCATTGGATTAGTTATTGTATTTTTTGTGCCATATCGGAAAAGGTTCCTCTTCACTACTGTGTCTTCTGGCGGGCTTGGCCTAGCTAGCTAGCTGGGCACAATGGCTTAGTACTGGATCGTATATCAGTCTGTTCCCCCCTGGGGTGCTTATATCCTGGTGTCTTATAAGGTCTCCCTTGCTGTCTTTGCCCGGGCAAGTCGCCCCAACCTCAACAATCTCTGACCAATTCCCGAACAAGTGACATCCCATGACGCCACTATCCCCGGACAAAACCTATCCCTGCAGTGGTGATAGTGCCGAATTTCCCTACACCGTGCTAACGAGGCACTAGCAAGATTAGCGTATTTCTTGGATTGGTGGATTCAATCTCATAGCGGTGTAGAGCTATCACATGACTCGGGATGTTGGTTAGTAAATCTCAACAGTTGCATTGCCTCACAACTACGGCTAGCATCGCTCTCATATCAGGTTTAGTGTTCCTGTTGATGGAAAAAGATCTGCATCATAACTTGACCTGAAATGCTTTTGATATCACTCGATTGACATATCTAGAAAGGTGGGGAGCTAGTTTTTTAGTTTGTATTTTAGTGTGATGTAGGGAAATTCGGCACTATCACCACTGCGGGGGATACGGTACCGGCGATAACCACTAGCATCGTAACCTGGCGAAAAAAAAAGACTAGGACAAGTATGATACTGCTAACCGAGCCAGCGAGGGGGCCAAAAATAAGCCCTACACTCCACCGCTGTTAAAATAAGCTTCGGGGATGGCGATCCCTTCTGCTTCCGAGTTTCACACTCTTCCAGCATCGTGCGGTAGCTCGACAGAATTAGCAGTGTCGGGCTTTACCCATGGCATGAAAACAGATACGCGCAAATTTCAAGACCTATGATACTAAGCGACCAGGCTCTACCGTCAAGTAGAAATTCCCCTCCATCAGAATCGCAGAGGGGCAAGGCCCTTCTTTTGATTTCGGGTTTATAGTAGTAGTGTTATCATAGTTGGCTGGTAGTTTTGGGTCTTCGCTGCTGTACCTAGATGCATAGTTGTGTCCAAACAGTTTCTGTACCTTTTTGGTCACCCAGTCTTACACTGTGTGTTTGTACTTAGGTATATTATGTCTGTTTTTTTGTTTTCAACTTTTATCATAATTATCTCTATAAGGCTTTATTTGGCATGCAGCCATGTATCATAAAAGCAATGCTGTTTTTCATAAAAATGGTTTATAAGGTAAAAGTTATGAAGAAGGTTAAGTGAGAAAAATAACAATTTTGTTGCATCTCTACCAGTATTGTTGTTCTATTTACTAGTGTTAACTAGTTTAAATCTACTTTTATATATTTTCTCTCCAGACCCCATTTACAATTTCAAAAATGGTTCTCGAATTATTCAAGTTTCACCGTCATAGCCAATCACTCAGCATAATAAGTACTATCCTAAGATGCCTCATAGCTTTGAAATTTGGATTGTTGCATGCTCGCTAGATGCCAGGACCGGCTTAGGTAGGATAAAATATATCGAATTACCCATGGCTCCGCCGCTCATTCCAGACACTATGATCGCCCGATTGCCTTGACCCCTGTTTCACCGCAGTTGGTTTCCGATTTTTAATGAACCTCCCGAGCAGATCTATGGTCCCTACATCCACCGTGCTGGTTAATAAGGTCGCACAAGACTTGAATAATAAAGGTGTAAATCCGGATTCTAAGATGATCATCTCCGGCATGCCAACTGTGCTCCCGCCCAATTCAAAATCCCCCCGCTGCCCGCCCTCGTCCTACCAACGGTTGCTAGAGCACACACATACACCACTGCGTCACCATACCGCTCGTGTGCTCGAGTATAACGGCTGTCTCACATTTCGGGCGCTCCTGCGCTTGTGCATGTATTCTGTCGCTACGGGTGGGGACCGAGGGATGCGATAGTCATTATCGTTGCCGCAATGGAGAGTGCGCTATTTTTCAGAACATAACGAAGATGGGGAGTCGCAGGTGAATTCCATAGGTGAAAAAACGGGAAAGGATAGTCTGTTTGGTTTGGCTCGTTTGTTTGGCCGATTGACGGAAGGCCCTACTGTACCTCTCCCCGCCCTGTCTGAAGTGGGGCGGGAAGGAACGGTGCAACCTGCAGGGTCTGGACCCTGCGTCCAGTGCGCTTCCCAATCTGGGGGGGTGAGTAGGTTTCGTGGATGTCATGCGGACACAGAGTGATTGGAGGGCACAATGTTATTGGTATGATTTTCTCTTCTCTTGTAGATACCGTAGATAGCCAGCGCGGGTATTCGAGCACGAGTAACCGGGAGCTTTCTTCTGCTTTTTCTTTTCTCTTCTTGTGATTTCGATCCTCTTCTGTCTTGCCTCGTGAGATATTCTTCTTCGCTCATTCGTTCCTGTACTCGCAATTTTCTGACGTTTGTAAAAGCGACTGCTATTGCATGCCACCAAAATCTTGAGGCCCTGGTCGATTTTTCGCCCGTATGCAATAGCAGTCGCGTTTACAAACGTCAGAAAATTGCGAGTACCCGCGCACCGAGACCGAGACTTACTGCAATACCTTGCAGATTTTGCTGGGTCAATCTCTCGCTAGGCGGATCGATGGTAGCTAATTGATGGTAAATGACGCGCTGTGCTTGGGCTATCTCGTTGGTGTACTATAGAATCCCCCATTCTCTAACATTGCCCTGGCCAAGAAAATGCAAGCTCTTGCCACAGTCATGGTGGATGGGGGTAATTATGCTATAATAAGAAGTTGCCAGGATGTGCCACTCGGTGGCTCTCTAACCACCGACGATTTAACGTTGGATCGGGAAGCCGCTTTCTTTATCTTGGCCCATGTCGGCGATAGACAATCGCCAGAGCCGGATTCGTTCCGTTATCGGTGATAAAATTCGGACGGGAAAAAGGTGTCTTGCGCGTGGATAGCGCTTGGATGCCATTATGGTATCGCAAGCCCTGGCTTTCTCTTGGTTACGGGCCTCGCCGATTCCGCGAAAAAGCACACCTCAGCGCGGTATGTCTCCGAGGGATATTCCATTTCACGCAGCGTACCGTACCGTCGCAGCTGTGATAATACCAGCAGGATAAGTCGGTAGATAAGTATCATACCGGTATGTGTCTTCCTCGGCATATGCTCCCACTTTTTCCGAGGCTTACGGAAAGAAGCAACTTGGATTAGGTCCTTAGAGAACTGGATGCCTTTGTTTTTTCGACTTTTTTTCTTCTTTCTTTCCATTGCGGTGAGGAATTGTATCCACCCAAAAGGAGAGGTGAGCTGTCCATGATTGATTATTGCATATAGTGGAACGCTAGCCATAGCACATCGCATAGCGAACAAGTTTTAGTTTATTTATTTATTTATTTTTCCTCCTGAATTTTCAGTTGCAGTCCTGCAGCCTGCAGCGCCTGCCAATAGTATAGTATCCCAGGGAGCTCTGGAACTGCCGAATTTGCCCTGAAGAAGTAAGCGAATGCGGACGGACGAGTGATATATGTGATGGGGGTACAGGAAGGAGGCTCGAATACAGTGAAAAATTTTCAACACTGCGAGGAGAGCAGGTTCGAATATAGCTCTGAGAGGTGGTTCCTGGTCTAGCCGCCGCTGTGGTGGCTGACCTTTCGGAGTCCAGCCCGCAAAGGCTCTTATACCTCCCGGGTTAGTCCCAACTTTAGTTCACTGTATCCTATCTCGGGGGTGCTGGGAGCTCTCGCGTCTCACAAGGCGCGCCAAGAATAATAATATTCTTCCCTCTTTCGGGCTTTCTCATCTCGTCTTTTTTTTTCTCCTTGTATGATACTCGTACAGCGGTAATTCGTTCTTCTTCTCTAAGTATCGTGTTGTTACTTGATATCTTTTCTTTTCTTTTTTCTGCTATCCGACGCGCTGGGAGAGAAAGTCCGGAAAGAGGGGCGAAAGCAAAAGAGAGAACAGTAGAGGAATAGAAGGAGGAAGACGAACATTCTGATCCCGGGGGCTCGTGTTTGCTTTCAAAGGCAAGAAATCTTTTCTTGGGATCCCCTCTCCCCCCTCCCTCTCTTTCTCTCTTTCTGTTCCTCCCCCAGAAGCTCTTTTCTTTCTTTCTTTTTCCTTTCTTCGAACTTTTCACTGCCGTCTTGTGTGGTGGTGTGTGAACGAGATAGAGAGAGAGGTGAGGGCTTGTCTCTTTGGAACCTTAGCCACTTTACCCCTTCTTAGGAGGTTAGGTGGTTTACATCACGCATTCCCCAACCCTTTCCTCTAACTTGTATCATAGTCTAGTACTCGTGCCTTCCTATCTTCCGCGTCGGGTAAGCCGCAGTTACCAAGAACAGCTTTACACCTACTCCGTTGTCGAATTGTATTGTATTGCGTCATTCGCTCTTATATCGCCACCGCTGGGAAGTTTGCCCCATACAATCTCATAACGCCGTCGAGAATTAGGGCTCCGGACGAGTACTCGAGTAGTCACTAAGCAAAGAAAAAAGCAAAGAAGAAAAAAAAAGCGAGAGGTTCAAGTGGCGGAGGCCTGGAGCCTTCACAGCTTCTACCTTCTCTCTCTCTACACCTTTCTTCCTTCTCTCATCCCCCTTCCCCTTCCCCCTTCATTGATCGAGTATGGGGAATTATATGAATGTTGCCTCTCCAGGTGACGTCTATCATCCTGGTGCTTCGTTAGCACGGGATGTCGTGTTCTACGCTCATTACGCCTACCCAGTGTCTCTCTTTTTCTTCTTCTTGGTTACACTCACTTGGTGGGGGATCTCGACCTCTGAATCTTCGAAACCTACTCCACCCCCTGTTACTGGTATCTACGAGAGCGGGAAGAGAAAGAAAAAACGCCAGAGCTCGGGTCGAACTAATAGTGGCTTTTGCGGAAGGATAGCAGAACGGTTTCCCGGGGGCGCAAAAGCCAAAGGAAAGAAGGTGGCTGATGATAAACTAACTCCACTGAGAAAGGCCGCGTTCAATTGGCTATTGGTCGGCGTAATTTTCACTTTAGTCGCAAACTCAACAAACGTCATTTTGCATGCTTTGACAAAGAAGGGCTGGTGGTGCGGGAAGGACTATGTCGTACGTACCTTTTGAATGTGCACTTTGGTCATTGGTCACTGACATACCTGGCTCTCATCTAGGTCTGCACTATCTCGTTGCTCTTCATATATGCAATCATCCTCATCTCGCAGCTTGACAACAGCCTTTACCCCACCTTTCCCCACCTCGCCTCATGGTTTTTTGGTTTAGTTGGCGAGGCTGTTCTCTTGGTAGCGAGCATCTTCACTTATGGGGAGAAGCATGGTTCGTTGACTAGCAGGAGTGGTGAAAGTGTCGGAGCTACCAAAAAGCGCTTTTCACTGCACAATTGGGATATTGTAGACTTATCTATCGATCTTCTTCGGATTGTCTTCCTCGTGTTATTGGTCGGGCTGTACACTTGCCTCATCGTACTCTCGAAGCAGGAATCCGACGATAGTGACTCGGAGGAGAGCAGTTCACTTTTGGCCTCCTCTTCCTCATCTACTGTTGACGGTGTGCCAGATTATGGTTCTGTTCCCGCACATAGAAAACATGGTGTCTCAGAGCCATCAACTCACGCCCCGGCCGGGTGGGGCCGAAGGGCTGTTGTTGGAAAGCAAAGCTGGTGGGAATATGTCCAGGGCTACACCATCTTTTTCCCATACCTCTGGCCAAGTAAGGATAGAAGGTTGCAGTTCCTTATGATAATTTGTTTCATACTCATGGTGCTCCAACGTGGTATAAACGTGATGGTGCCGATGCAACTTGGAAAGATTACAAATATCCTCGGCGGGTCGAACGGAGAATTGCGTAATACTATCCTTGCCTTCATAATTTCATGTTGTCCTTTGTGCTTCCGAAAGACTAACCTGTCAGAACTGCAGCACGTCTCCCATATGTCCAAATACTTCTATATATTGTCTACAGGTTCCTTCAAGGCAACATGGGTGTTCTTGGCGCTACCCGTAGCATGTTGTGGATACCGATTGGCCAGTATTCCTACCAAGCCTTATCAACCTCAGCTTTTGAACACGTTCATTCTCTATCACTCGACTTTCATCTTGGTAAGAAGACCGGTGAGGTTTTAAGCGCCCTTAGCAAGGGCAATGCCATCAATACTTTCCTTGAACAAGTTACATTCCAAGTCGTTCCCATGTTGTTTGATTTGATAGTTGCGATTGTATACTTCCTTGTCTTTTTTGATGTGTGAGTTTCGACCCTTCTCATACGTTAAATAGTAACACTTTCTGACTGCGGTGTTTAGGTATTATGCACTTATCGTGGCTATTGTCACCCTGTGTTATTTGTACATCACAGTGAGGATGGCCCAATGGCGGGCGGATATTCGTAGAGAGATGGTCAACAGGTCCCGTGACGAGGACGCAGTTAAAAACGATTCTATGGTTGCATATGAAACGGTCAAGTACTTTAATGCTGAGGGCTACGAATTTGGCAGGTACAGAGATGCTGTCAGAGCCTATCAGGGGGCTGAGTACAAGGTTCTCTTTA
>Ga0307509_10001637_pt1 | contig 37525 bp, 34 predicted proteins | sample 10_EM_MG_FD_202245 | JGI IMG/M metagenome (GOLD analysis project Ga0307509, IMG submission 202245) | Populus trichocarpa ectomycorrhiza microbial communities from riparian zone in the Pacific Northwest, United States - 10_EM | ecosystem: Host-associated > Plants > Roots > Unclassified | place...
GCGATTGCTCAGACGCGGAATATAAATATCGAAGCATCTTCGCTGCTATTAAGAACAACAAGCACGGAGAAGAGATCTTATCAATATAATAAGTTATTCTACTCTTTTATATCGTTACCAATACTTCCATGATATATATCGAAGCAAGTCATTATATCTAGCCAACATTACTCGTGTCTTCTTAACCAGTTCTCCGATATAATTATGATTAAGGTCCTAGCTGTCGGAATACCTCACGCCGAAGCTACCACCTAACAGTCCGTCTTGGGGACCGAGAAGCTGACGCCCAGCCTGGACCCTCTGGTCTTCAGCCTCGCATACTGCTTCTGTAGTGTCTGGATCTTGTGCTGATAGGACGCAGAGGAGACAGTCAGACCGAAGTCGTCCACATAGGAGAGGCAGAGACCATAGGGGATCTCGCAGTGGAGGCGGTAAACATAAATAACAAACAACAGTGGACAGACTGGGGACCCTTGGGGGGTGCCCACCGAAACTGGGGCGAACACTCTGGGGGCCCCCTGATACAGGAGCCGGCAGGACCTGCCAGAAAGAAAGGACCTGGTCCAAGACACAGGATACGGGTTGACCCCTTTGGCTCTAAGAATGCCGCAGAGGGTGGAGGGGTTTACGTTGTCGAAGCCCCCTTTTATGTCAAGAAAGAGCGTGTAGACCTTTCTACAAGCCATCTGGAGGGTCTTCACCACGTGGGTGAGGGTGGTGACCGCATCTGAGGCCGAGAGGCCGGCCAGCAAGCCGCAATGGTGTGGGTTGAGGAGGACCGCCGCGCGGGCGACACAGGAGAGTCTAGACGTCATTATCCTTTCCAGGATTTTTGAGAAGGTCTGGAGTAACACTATAACGCGGAAAGACTAGGTAGAGTCGTAAGAGGGCTTCCCGGGCTTATCTAGCACGATGCCATCAGCCCTCTTGAGGGTGAGGGGATGGGACCCGTAAGCCACCAGAGGGGGAAGCAGGTTGTGGATCAGGTGAGGGGCCGCACGGTGCACCCTCTTCCATACCGAATTGGGGGTCATGTCAGGTCCAGGGGCCAACCTCGGGGAGGAGCAGGCCAGGGCCCTGCCGACCTCGTCCAGGGACAAGGGGAGGCATTCCCTGCACGGGAGCAGAATGTTGTCGAGAAAGCTGACTGGTTCACCGGGGAAGAAATGATCGAGAAGGGCCCGGTTGAGCTCCGGCGGAGTGGAGGCACCCGGGAGCTCGGGAAATCGGGGGGGGGGGACAGCCGACGGCCAGCTTCTTGGCCGTCCATACAGTCTGGGGGGTTGCAGAGGCCAGGAAGGAGGACCAGTGATCTCGCTTTGCCTTCTTCATGGCCTTGAACTAGGCTGACCTCGCCGCCCTTGCGGACGCGAGGAGGGCGGCGTCGAAACGATCCCGTTTCGTATCGGCCTTGGGAAGGGGAATACTTTATATACTACGAACCCGAGGAGGAAATACGTCAGGTCTGGTACGTCAGGTATTATATTGATGGAAGGCCCTCAAGCCCAGACTTTGAGATACTGCCAGTGTGGCGAGGAAACCAAAGATAAGGTTCCCAGATAAGAAGTCGAAAAGATGGCTTGTAACGGCAAAGCGTGTGAAGTCATGGAATGGCAACAGGAGGAAGGAAGGGACGAATTGTCGCAGGACAGAGCCCCGAGTATGGAGACCGGCAGTACACCCTTAGCCAGGTCACAATCGGGTGTTCTCGCGCCCCGGTCCCCAGGCTTCTCGATCAGCTTCCTAGTGAAGTAACGAAGCAGCAGGACGAGAGGCACGAAAAGCCCTGCTCCACGCTCCAACCCCATTATGACAGACTGGATGGAACATTTAGACAGAATTCTAGGAGCGTTCGACACACATCTCACAAAATGCAAAGATGCGCGGCATCTTTCCTTCAGCTCGCTACCAACAGAAGTGCTACATATGGTACAGGAAGTGTTAAGAGTCAAATCGCAGTTGAAATCTGGTGCCAAATTGTCGGCCAGGAGCTCAACCGAATGGACCATCAAGCACAGATCCTCGACCAAGAATCCCAGAAAGTTCAGGAAAGCTTGGCTTCCCATGTCCAGGAGAGGCTGGGAGAAACCGAGGATAGACAAGCTAGGCAGGGCCCAGTCATATCCCAGCTCCACAAGAGAGTACAAGGAACGGCGGCTCAGTCTATGCACTGGGACCTACTTCTAGAACAAGAAATCCTCAGGCTGAAAGAGTAACATTAGCGGTAGTTGGACAATCATGAGATAAGCATTAATCTCATGAAGGAGGAGATGCTACAGCACCCAGAAGCGCAGCAGGCCCGAGATCGTGAGATCTCGAAGCTCAAGGCCAGGGTGCAGACCTTGATGGGAGAGGACAAAGGAAAAGGGAAGGCGTGAGACCCGACACCTGTGGCCTCAGGCGCAGGAGGCGGAAACCCGCCACCACGACCACGAAAAAGGGCCACACGTGCTCTGGGAGGAGGAGGAGAGCCTGATGATGAGGGAGAAGGATCTGGGAAGAAGCCAGATGAAAGCGGCAAAGGAAGACGGGACGAGAGACCCACGCCCCAGCCAGCAGATAACCATAACACAGGGAAAGACGAACAGTTCAACATCCTGTCCCGAGTCATGGCCTCCGCCTTGGGACGTGGAAAGAGAGTCCCAGCGGAACCCCCTGCCCTGTTCAAAAATGCAAAAGACGAATAGATACGCATGTGGCTCCTTGCATGCATCCAATATTTTGGCCAAAACAGTTGGCAATGGGAAGACGAGGCACAAGGAATCCGATACGCAATAAGCCGAATGGCAGGGAAAGAAGTCGCACCGTTTGCGTTAACCTACCAGCGACCTATGACCGTAGCATTAGGTTACACCAAGCAAGCGGGATACGATTTCTGGCATGTCTTTGCAGAACAAGGGCTGCGACGTTTCGGCCGGACACATGGGGCCGCACAATCCATTAGGGAAATGGGCTTTGTCAAATACCATGGTGATATCGCTAAGTTCTTGCCGGAAATGGAAAATCTCAACATCCATGCAAGAGTCACTGGGATAGCCAGGAGAAAAATGATTGAAGACGAAATCCCTAAAGATGCATTATGAAGACAGTCATTTCGAGAGTATATCAATGATGAGAAATGGTTGGAAGCAGTCAAGACCGTTACCCGTGCAGAGGAGGCCTTGAAAGAACAGAAAGGTCTTTCCGGGGGCGGTCCCTCGGGCGTGACAAGGGGCGAAAACAGGAAATTCAAGGATTCAAGGCCACCCGTAGCCGCAAAGGGAGTACAGAAGCAATACTCGGCTAAAGGAAAGGCGGACTATAAGGCGCGGAAGGCTGGGGAGAGGAAGGTGAAGAAGGAAGGATGGGTGGGACCAACGAGAGAGGTGAAACATGCGGTGTGGGCTGAAGCCCACGAGAGTGTCGATCAAAAGGTTCTCGACAAACGAAAGAAAGATAACGAATGCACACGGTGGGGAATGATCAATCACAAGTGGAAGTTCAGTGGGCAAGCCGTTAGAAGTATTGGCCGTATATTGAAGTCCGACGAAGCCCAAACAACAGGCCTCATTCGCACTAAGACGACGCCCCCAGGTAGCCTGTGTGGCGGTAGATGACCAGTGAGAAAGCTCAGGACAAGAGGCTCATAAGCCCCTAGCATGGGCCTTTGAAGATGACGAGATTTTGTAACAAGTCATCCAGGTACCAGCAACGACGGTGACTTGGTATTGAGGTTGCCGCGTCGAATCAAAAAAACCTGCGGCGTAGTTGGTGATGGCATCCCACTGGAAGGCCAAAAAACCCAAATAGGATCCCAGTTGCCATCATACCGGAAAAATCGGTAGTTCGTGCTCACCACCGGAACCTTAAAAAGTTACAAGCGAAGAAGGCAGTCGACGGGACTATATAGAAAGTGAAGACAATCATATGTCAGAACAAGGCTTAATTTGCAGGAGAGGCGAAGGGGGGTCGAAATCCAGGGTAACCTGACTTTCTGTCCAGGTACAACAGCTGGGCAAATACAAGCCAGAGGCGCCTCTGTGCAGCACAAGGTACCTGTTATGACAAATGGTGGCAGAGGGGGTCCCTCTGAGGGAGTTGGGCCAACTCAAAGGCGAAAGTAGGGTGGATTCCTCGCAGGGGACAGCCTCACATGAGGGATAAGGCGACAATAAAGGGCTGTGCAACCTAGTCGCTAACTCGAGGAGTACTCTAGTGAACCACCACTCCTCTAATATGGGAACTCCTTGGCATGAGGTAAAGACCGCTAGTAGTGGGCTGCCTGATATTCAAAAGTTAGATACTTAGTATCAAAGTTTGTCTAAGGAGGCTTAAAGACCGGAAACTGCGCAGGCGGGGTAACAAACCCCCACATTACATAAGGGCATCACGATGAAAAGATTTGATCGAGAACCAAGCGAATGCTCCAAACCTGTTTTTAAAAGCCTAAGCATTATGCTTGTCCTGTAGGGAAGGCATTTATTGAGATAAGGGGACAAAAAGAGGGGATCAAGGTTCTTCTAGATTCCGGTTCGAACATCTTTCTCATGAACCGGGACACCGCACGACCGCTAGACATCCCGACCGAAGCTAGGGATTCACGGTTAAAAATCACGACCTTTGATCACAAAACCGCGCCTACCGGAGGAATATTCTATACCCATCCTATTCTATTAGAACTCGGTGTCAACTGTCCCCGAAGCATGATATCCTGCGAAATTGCGAACGCCGGAAAATATGATTTGCTCATTCCTTTCCCGTTGTGGCACGATGGGCACCTCCTGAGAGGTATCGCGGACCCAAGTAAATTGGTCTTCCCACTTGCGACATGCTATGCTCACATAGCAGATGAAGCAGTGGCGGATTTATTTGAGTGGGATGAAACTGTGGCTTATGACGAAGTATCACAGTATGTAGGAAGGATTGGACCAGAGGAGGAAGCGGGAGTTCTGTTAGAGGCCCTACCAATACCATACTGGCAGTACAGTGAGCTTTTTGAAGAGACAAAAGTGGAGATGTTGGCACCTCGAAGAACCTTCAATCATGCGATCAATCTTAAGAAAGGGGCAGAACCCTCATGGAGGCCAATTCACCCAATGTCAGCACACGAGGTGAATGAGTTGGACAAATACATTAAGAAAATGCTGGCACAAGGCAAAATAGTGTGTAGCGAATCCCCCTATGGAGCCCCAATTCTCCTTGTTCCCAAGCCCGATGGAAGTCTACGACTGTGCCTAGACTATAGAAACCTGAACAAACTGACGATCCTTAACAAATACCCCCTACCGCTCATGGATGAACTCCGAGACCGTGTTGATGGAGCCAATGTGTTTACGAAGCTTGACCGAAAAGATGGATACCCTCTTATTCGAATGAGAAAAGGCGATGAACATAAGAGAGCCTTTCGTACGAGATACGGACAGTACGAATATAAAGTTATGCCTTGCGGACACGTAAATGCTCCCGCAACCTTTCAGACAATGATGAATAAAATCCTAAGGGAATTCTTAGACCATGGTATAGTCGTATACCTAGACAATATCCTCATATACTTGGAAAATATGGAAGAGTATATCAAACTAGTTCAGCAGGTCCTTGACTGGCTCGAACAACACTACTTGGCAGTCTCGGTGAAAAAGTCCGTATTCCACCAGGAACAAGGCGAATTCCTGGGATACATTCTCAAGATGAGCAGAGTCACCATGAGTGATAGAAAAGTGAGAGATGTTCAAAATTGGGCCGACCTGAGATCAGTTAAAGTAGTCCAAATATTCATTGGGTTCGCAAACTTCTATTGATAATTGATCAAAGATTCCTCGAAGGTTGGCAAACGAATAAGCGAGGCGTTAAAAGGGAACGCAAAGGATTGAAATGGGGGAGGGAGTAGGAGGATGCGTTTGAGGAATTGAAGAGAAGGTTTACGACGGCACCAATTTTATCGCATTTTTACCAAGGAAGGAAAACGGTGGTAGAGACAGACACAAACGACTTTGCGCTCCAATGGGTATTATCTCAATACCAATGAAGACGGATTCACCCGGTGGCATTCCATTCTCGGAAATTAAACATCGCCGAAAGCAATTAAGAGATACACGATAAAGACTTACTCCCAATAATGGAAGGGTCCAGAGAATGGAGCCGATACCTTACTGGCAAAGAAGAGCAGGTCACGGTATATACCGACCACCAAAACCTACAGCCCTTCTTAACCAAAAATATATGGAACCAGCGTCAAATTCGATGGGCACAGGAGTTGACAAATTACAACTTCAAGATAGTCTGCAGACGGGAAAGCAGAGGCGGGAAGCCCGATGCACTTAAGCGGACGGCCGGAGTACCGTCCTGATGAGGGAGCTCATCACACTGAACAGTCAATTTTGAAAACCGAACACATTGAAATTTCTGTAATTCATGAAAAACAAAGTGCAGAGAACACCCTCACCCGAGAAAAACGTGATTCCACAAGCCTCAGGATAATGAAACTTTCGGACAAGGGTATAATTCCGACAAAAGGATCACCATTCGCAGCCGGTCATGACATATATGCCCTGACAGACGGACTGGTGCCAGCAAAAGGAAAAGTAAGGGTGGAAACAGGTATTGCATTAGGACTGGTAGAAGGAACCTACGGATAGTGTTTGTTACGGGGACCGAAATCATATCGGACATGGAGGCGAAGTTTTCCAGCGAATTCTGGGAATCATTGTACATAATACTAGGAGTTAAACGACGCATGTCAACGGTGTACCACCCTCAGACTGACAGAGAAAAACAAATAACCAACCAAGTGCTGGAAGGTTACTTGTGGACATTTGTCAACTAGGATCAGAACGACTGGTACCAACTATTGGAGTGAGCCGAACACGCTTATAATAACTCGGCAACAAACGGACACAAGATGACCCCATTCTTGGCCAACTATGGCTTTCACCTAGAGAGAGAATCGATGAAAGAGAGAGAAGTTCATAACCCTGGGGCGACAATGTACGCTCACTGGATGCAGGACATACACCGACAAGTGGAACAAACCCTAGAAACCACATGAGAATCGATGAAGAAATAAAATGACGGAAAAGGGACGAAACAACCCAAAATTGAGGTCGCCGACTTTGTAATGTGGAATGCAAGCAACATATATACCAAACTATCTTCGAAGCAGTGAAGCCAGAAACTGTATGGCCCCTTCAAAGTCTTAGAGAGGAAAGCAGTCAGGTATACAAGTTGGAAATGTGGCCACAGTGGAGGACTCATCCCGTGAATCATGTTGCCCTTCTGGAACACTACCAAGCCTCAACCCGACCAAATCCCGAACAACCTCCACGAGATCCTGAGGACGGCGAGGGAGACAGTGAGTGGGAGGTAGAAAGGATCGTCAAAAGTGACATCATTTCTTATACGCCAAAGGTCCGAGGGAGGAATAAACCCATGAGAGAGCTCCCGCTGGTTGTGAAATCGAAAGGCTGCGTGGAGGATGAGAATACTGGGGAACCCCACGAAGGTATGAAGGACGGACAGGAGAAGGTGGAAAGGTTTCATAGAGAAAACCCGGATATGCCAGGCTCGCGTGATGTCGCGTAACATTGAAAGGTTTCCCACACGAGTACAAGTAACCGCAGGTGGTTTTTACGCGAACAGTGTTGAGCTTGAGACGCAAGCTGGATTTGATGAGAAACATAGAGTATTCAGGACAACCACTTCAAAGAGGGAAGCTGGTGTTAGACACACAGACTCCCCGTTACGTATTTCTGGGTCGGAGTTACCCTACCTTGACACGCACAAACTTGGAATAATAAAGTGTTAGGCGCACGGACTCCCCGAAAGGACTTACAGGGTAAGGTTACCCTATGTTGATACGCACGAACTTCGAAGGAAAAAGATAACACCCCCCTCCAGCCCCAGTGTTGGGACGGCGCGTCATGACAGGTGGCCTGGGTAGTTGCGCCCCAACACGAAGGACCACTGTCAATGGAACACATCCAATAACACCGTATACGTCGCAGCCGTCCCTCCGACCGGACCCCGTTCGCAGGGTTCATGAGGGGAGGCCTTCGGGCACCTTATGCAGGTGGAGGCAGGTGAATCGGACGACGGCACATAAGGTTATAGACACTTGAAGACAGACAGTAGGAATAGTGGGTTGAAGGTAACGGGACGTTTTGCACGAAAGTTAGTCCCCTCGTACCTACAAAGACGTGTAGAGTATGAAGGAGGCAACTATGCCCAGTAAGTGGATTGGGTGCATCAACAGAGGACAAGTTGGTAAAAGATAGAGCCCGAGGGAAAAAGCCTATAGGTACGATCCCGAGGACAAGTCTTGTAATACTGGAAGACCAGAATACAACATGCAGTTGCAGGTTGAATTCTCGACGGAACCAACCAAAGAAGATTGGCCGTCATCTGTTCGGCGAGTTACACCACCCTCGACAAACACAAGGGCAAGATAATTCGTAACCATCATTGTCAACGGATAAGCGGATGAGCTGACACCTGACGTGGTCTCCACACTATCTGGAATAACAGAAGCGCAGACCGATAAGTTGGCCATGTGATCAAAAGGTGTGGTTGAGAGTTTTCAGGGTCTACAAGTGCTCGCACTCAGGAAACGTTACCAGAGTTGCGAGCAAGATACTTAATTAGTATAGTGTTGGCATATATACCGCGATTGCTCAGATGCGGAATATAAATATAGAAGCATCTTCCCTGCTATTAGACACAATAAGCATGGAGAAGAGATCATATCAATATAATAAGTTGTCTACACTTTTATATCGTTACCAATACTTCGACTATCTATGCCGCCGTAAATTGTTATATCTAGCCAACATTACTCATTTCTTCTTAACGAGTTCTCCGATATAATTACGATTAGGGTCCTAGCTCCCGGAATACCACACACGGAAGCTACCACCTAACATAAAGACAACAGCCCCCTCTACCCCCGGCAGCGGGACGGCGGGTCATCACTGGCCCCCTGGGTAGTTGCGCCCCAACACCAATAGCACAATGATGGGAACACATCTTGTAACACCGTATTCGTCGCGGCGGTCAGTGTGACCGGATACTGTTCGCATCGGATATGAGGCGTGACCTCCGGGCACTAAATGCAAGTGGAGGCAGGTGAGTCGGACGACGGCGCATATGGTTACTGCCAGTTGAAGCCAGCTCATCTGAACAGTCGGTCGGAGGTCACGGGACATATTGCACATAAGTTACCCTCATGCCTACAACGGCGCGTAAGGCCTGAAGGAAGTAACTATGCCAAGTAACTGGAGCGGGTGAGTCCAGAATGGACAGGTTGACAAAGGATGGAATCCGAGAAAATAAACCCATAGGTGCAATCCCGAGGACAAAGCATGTAATGCCGGAAGACAAGAATAGGACATCCGGTTGCAGGTCGAATTCTCTACTGAGCAAATCCAAGAAGAATGGCCATCTTGGGTCTGGCGAGTTAGATTACCTTTGTACAGCACGGGGCACGATAATTGGTAATCATTGTTGTTAATGGATAAACGGATGGGCTGACACCTGACATGGTCCCCACACGATCAGGAATACCACTAGCCGAGACCGATAAGTTGACCATGGGAGCAAGAAGGGGTGGTAGACCGTTTTCAGGGTCTACGAGTGTTCAGACTTGCAAAGCGTTCGCCCAAAGATTAGCCACATACTTAGTTCATATATAGATAGCTTATATACCCCGCATGCTTAAACGCGGAATATAATTATCACAGCATCTTCGCTGCTATTAAAAACAATAAGCACGAAGAAGCGATCTTATCAATATAATAAGTTGTCTACATTATCGTTACCAATACTTTGAATATCTATACCGCAGTACCCTACTATATCTGGGCTACATTACTCGTGTCTTCTTAATGAGTTCTCTGATATAATAACGATTCTGGTCCTGGCTTTCGGAATACCTCACTCCGACGCTACCACCTAACAGGGCTGCCGGCGATCGCGGGACTTGATAGGAGATGCCTCCACAACCCCCTCTCCGATCCTGGATCGGATTGCTGGAGGTTGTTGGGCTCGATCGCAGCTATGCAGCAGTATAAAGGACGTCTCTGTCAAATCAAAACTCATGAAATCAAGACCCTCCCAGAGGTAGTCTTTATAGGTATATCAGCCAAGGTATTACCGTGCGTTCTGTGCCTCCTATGCATCTGACGCTGGAAAGCAAATCCGAAATTAGGACGCAATCACCCCGCAACACAATGCACCTGACGCAACAAGATGCAACCCCTAATCCTCGGGACCAAACAGACGTAGCACCTAGTACTCCGGATGCACCGGACGCACTACCTAATACTCAGGATGCCATCTGACGCCAGACTACATCTCCCTGTGATAAGCGAAGGGTCTCCCCTTTACATCTTTCTTACTTTGGTCACCCTGCTCACAATAAATTTCATTCTGTCAAACTATTAAACTTCCTACAAGAAGACTTCTATTGCTCTACTACAAAGGCAAATTCACATCCAAGCCTCAGACCGGCCTCCCCTGCCTAAGCCCAGCCTCCCCTGCTTGAACCAGTCCTCCCCTGCCTGAGCCCCCCCCTTCCTGGGACCCTATAGTAGCTCCATGGGGAATTGTCACCCCAGGACATACCTTATACCTCTGTGTAACTGGCGTCGAGCCCAACACCCTCCCGCCATCAGATCCAGGATCAGAGCAGTGGTTGTGGAGTAATCTGCCATCGACCTCTGGGATCGCCAGCCTCACACCCTATTTAGACCTGTAACATTATGAATAGAAATCGTGGAGGGATGGATCGTATACTGTTGCGTAGCTGGCGTCGAGCCTAACAACCTCCCGGTATCAGGTCCAGGATTGGTCCAACAGGCATGCAGGAATCTGCCATCGAGTTCTGGGATCGCCAGCACCCCTCATCATCATTCTGCCCTGTAACTTGATGAATAATCGCCCTCTCAGGATGAATCTTATACGGCTGGATTGCTGGAATCGAGTCCAGGAACCTCCAGGTGTCGGATTCAGGATCGATGGTGTGGCTGTGGTGGAGGGTTGAAGCTGTGCCCCTGGAGTCTGGATAATGAGCCTCAGGCCCAGGGTTGTGATGAAAAGAGTGTGTTGCGTCGTGTCCAGTTTGTGGCTAAGTGCCAAGAAACCACTAGGCACTATGCTAGACTTGAGAGTGTTATGGCCACCACTTGCTTTAGGACTGGGGTGAGCTGGCATTTTTGTTCATTCAAAGATGTTCACAAAATAGAACTCTGAGTGCCAGTCTGACTTGGGGTCTTTAGCGCAAATTTAAGATTAAGCGTATGATGGCTTTCTCACTGGGGAGTAGTAAGTATATTTTCTTTGCCAAGAAATACTCCTTGCTCACATCCGGGCTAGAAGACAAAGAAGGCTGAAAGCAGAATCAGGGGTAGTGGTGAATCCTGATGTGCTACGGTGTTGAGGGTTATGAAAGAATGCATGGGAGGCAGGGTTTCTTCGCTGCATGTGTCCGGATGGAACTCAGTATAGGCAAGGGTCTCCAGATGCACCAGACGCAACCAATTGTGGCGCATGGGTACATGATGCACAGGGCGCACAGGACGTTGAGTCCAGGCTAGAAGAGTCAGGACACAACCTGAGTGTATCTGACGCAGGCCGCCTTTATGCTCATGTACCCTGGCGAACCCACAACTCAATTGCAGAGTCCTCTACAACTAAAGCTCCGATCTCAAACCTGATTGCGAGAGATCATTGTGCTTGATTCCAGCTACACAGCGGTATCAACGACGTCTCTGTGGGATCAGAGCTCATGAAATCGCTGCCCCTTGTGAGAGTTGTCTTTATTTATACCCTGGCGATCCCAGAACTCAATGGCAGATTCCTCCACAAATACTGCGCTGATCCTGTATCTGATTGCGGAAGATTGTTGGGCTCGACGCCACCTACGCAGAGGTCAAAAGGACGTATCTGTCACATCAGAACCCCTGCAATCGCCGACCATTATTGGGGATATGTTTATTGGTACCCTGGTGCTCCGAGAGGTCGATGTCAGATTCCTCCATGACAGCGAGGCCGATTCTAGATCCGATTGCGGCCGATGGTTGGGCTCAATGCCTGCTTCACAATCATATAAGGTTCATCTCCCCGCAATCTTTATTCATTAGGTTACAGGGCTGAATGGAGTGCTGACGATCCCAGAGCCTGATGACAGATCCCTCCACAACCACCCCTCATGATCCTGAATCTGATTGCCGGAGGTTGTTGGGCTTGATGCCAGCTACGCACAGGTATAAAGGACATCTCTGTCACATCAGGACTCATGAAATCCCTGACCATTATCATGATGGGGGTTGTCTTCATAGGTTCCCTAGCCCTCCAAGAGCTTGATATGAGATTCCGACCAAATGACTGGGCTGATTCTGGATCTGATTGAGGGAGCTCGTTCGGCTTGACACCCGCAACGCAGCACTATAAGGTATGACCTGAGGTTCCAATTCCACATGAAGCTATAGAGTGCCAGGAGAGGGGGTGCCTGGGCAAGGGAAGGTGAGGCTTAGGCTTGGATGTGAATTTGCGTGTTTATTAGAACAATAGAAGCCTTCCTGTCGTGAATTTAATTGTTTGACAGCATGACATCAATTGTGATCCAGGTGACCAAGGTAAGAAAGGAGGAGAGGAGAGACTCTTCGTTTATCTCAGGAAGATTTGGTATGGCGTCAGATGGCGTCCTGAGTATTAGGTGCCGCGTCCCGTGGGTCCTGAGGATTAGGAGCTGCATCCAGTGGGTTCTGCGGATCAGGCACTGCGTCCGGTTGCGTCATGTGTGTTGTCTGGTATTGTCGTTGCATTCTGATTTGCAATTTGCATTCCAGCGTCAGTGGCGTCCGACGCACAGAACATACAGAATGCAGGTGAATCTTTTTGCTGATGCCTACTCTTCTGAAAGTGGTCTTTTGACCCAAGTGATAAAGACCTCCATAGTGGATATCTCCACAACTGCTTTAAGTTGACTGATTCTGGATCTGATTGCGGGATATTGTTGGGCTCAGCACCAGCCACGTGGCGGTATAAGGTACATCTCTGTTGCATCAAAGCTGATGAGCCCACCAACCCTTCTGAGAGTGGTCTTTTGACTAAAGTAATGGAATGCTCGATGGCAGATAGCTCTACAACTGATTCTCCAATTCTGGATCTGATTGCTGGGGACTGTTGGCCCTTATGCCCGCTTGAAAATGGCACAATGTCCTTCCCCCTGCAACCTTGATTCATTAAGTTACAGTACTGAATAGTGTACTGGCGATCTCTGAGCTGGATGGCACATATCTCCACCACCGCTTGACTGATTGTGAATCCAATTTCGGGAAGTCCTTGGACCTATCCCAGCTGCACAACAGTATAAGATAAGTCTCTATCGCATCAAAATCCATCAATCCGCTCACCCTTCTGAGAGTAGTCTCTCAAAGGTTCCCAGAACTCGATGGCTGATTCCTCAACAGCCATTACTCCAATCCTAACTCTGATTGACCAGGACTGTCAGGCTCGACGCCAGCTACAGGCCTGTATAAGGTACGTCCTCAGGCACCAATTCCCCATTGAGCTAGCGAATCCGAAGATTGGAGTGCCAATAGGGACTTGGAGGAGAGGTCCTGGGGGGAGGCCAGGCTGAGATATGAATATACCTGTTTATTAGAACAATAAAAGTGTGCTTGTAGTAAATTTAATAGTTTGACAGAATGAAATCTACTATTGTGACGCAGGTGACCAAGGTCAGAAACAGGTAAGGGGGAACCCTTCGCTTTTCGCAGGATGATGTTGTCAAGCCCCCAGTTGCATCCAGAGTTTTAGGTGGTCCGCCCAGTTGCATTCAGTGTATTGCCTGGTAGGGTGATTGCATCCTAATTTGCAATTTGCATGCTGGCGTCCTGTGCATCCGAGGCACAGGACGCTCAGAATTCAAGGCATTATTTTTAGTGATGTTAAACATAAGAGGAAGATGTCGGCCTTGGAAATAGCCTGCTCCTCACCCCAGATCAACCCAGCGGCACCAAGAATACCTGATAACTTCCCGGAATAGAACGAGACAGCAGCTGTCAACTCTGTTAAACCACTACTCGTTGGACTTAAACCGAACTAAATGCTGCTTCGAGACCAACATAACCCGGTTCCCTGAATCTGGTCCCACCTACCCATTGACACAATTTGTTACCTCCATTACCCAGTGGTACAGCTTGCCACATCCCTCCATCTCCTTTATCCACATCTACTTCCTATTAATGAAAGACGTCCTCTAGACCCACCACCGGGCAAGTCAGATGCTGCACTAAGATCCATACCAAAGGAGCAACTCCTCTGAGACTAGAAGCTACAGACACTGCCCTCTCTCCACTATCCCTACCTACCTATACTGGCCGAACACCCCTTCATCAGAGTGGACAGGTTCACTGTCACCAGGTAGCTAACCTGGTAGGATCCCGAGCCAACCAGGTCGAGGATATTCGAGACAACGGATTTACAGTCAAAAAGGCTTGTAGGCAATCGTTCGGTAAAGGTAATGTAATAAAATGTAGTCAAATATCACAGAGGTAAAATATAACTCACTAACTTGTTATATTGCTAAGATCTCCTCTTCATTTCTTGATGATTCTTTAACCACCAAGGGAGAGGCCTATTATTTATCCTAATGTTCATGCTACTTTGACCTCTTTTGTTAAGGAGTATCTCCTTAACAATTCAGTTTGTTGGAACAAAGTGCAAACACTATTTGACCCTCAAAACTTGCCCTCCTCAACTCAGAGAATCTCCCAAACTGCTATTTCATCTGAGGGTGTCCTCACTCCACCATTACACAGCGGTTGATGACTTCATCATCATAGACTATATATGAATATGTTGTCCAAATACATACATAACAATAATAACATGGAATATGGAGTGATCTGTTCCGATATCTGGCGATCAATACATTGTGCCGCTAATGCATATTCCACCAGAAAATGAGAGGAGTAGTGTTCTCTAAACATCATTCCAATCAGTTAAATATATCTTGAAACATGCTCTCGTTCAGCCTTCCAAATCATCTTCCAGATGCCTCTGAGAAGCTTATAACTTCGGGAGCCTGAGTTCCAATATATGGTCATCCTATGATATCATATACCTCACTCCTTAAATATTTGCGAAGCTATTCCCGCTAGTCTAATCTTAGCTCTCCTCTTATAAGGGTTTGTACTCAAATCCCTTATTTAATAATACATTCAAAGTAATACTCAGGAAACATTCATTCCATTTAGTACTCTACAAGGTAGTGTGAAAACCCTTCCGCTTTTGCGTGGCCACTGCAGGAAACCCTTTCCAAGTAATACTACTTAGCCCATTCATCGAATATGTTGATTTTCCCTATAAGAATCTTCTACCAATTCCTGTGAATGTTCTAAGTGCTCAGGTGTTTCCTAGGTGTTCTCATCTTCTGAATACCCTCTCCACCTCACAACATAAAGATGTTGTTCCACTGTCCTGTTCCTGCCACAAACTCTTCTATCATAAGAGATTATTTCACTATTGAGAATTCTTTCCACCACCCATTTACGATCTCCATCGTTCTCTTCAGGTTCCATTAGTGGTTGTTCTCAGACCGGTTGAATTGGTGTTGGATAGGGCTCCTGTTGCCATATATGAAATACTTGGTGCATTTTCCAATGTTGCAATATTTGACGTTTGTATCCGAGTTCTCCTTGTTGTTCCATGATTTCAAAGGGGCCATAGAGCATAGGCGCCAGTCTCTTGAACGGGGATTTAGTGCAGATATTCTGGTCATTAAGCATAACAATATGGCCTATTTTGCAGTCAGGTTGTGGTTTAGACTTCCAATCCTGATAATGACCCTTGGCTTCCTTTGTCTTTTCTAGAGATTGTCTCGCTTATTGATGTATCGTCTGCATCTACTAAGCGTAAAGGTTAGCTCCTGGATTTCGCGCTTAAGGTTCCTTTAGCCATTCAGTTTAACGATGATAGTTGTAGTTTGCGAAGAAACGGGTTATGTTGTGTACAGTGGTTACCGCGTGGTAATCAGCGAACACAGCTAGAGGCAAAAGATGATACTAGTCGTCCTGATCGTAGTTGACAACTAAACGTACGTAGCCTCCCAGCACTTGGTTACCTCATTCTGTTTGGCCATCTGTCTGCAAGTGGTATACTGTCAATATTTTTCATTTGATGCCGAGCTTTTTGAACAATCATCCCCAGCATTCTCCTGCAAACTTCACATCCATATCTGAAATGATTTGCAAGGGTAAACTGTGAAGCTTCCACACTGCCATAAGGAAAGCTTCTGCCACATCCGAGTCTCTTGCGGTCGCTTTCTGTTCTAATGTGATAAAGAAGGTGATTTTTGTGAAATGGTATACTACAACCATGATCAGAGTAGATCCTGCTGATTTGGGTAACTGTGTGATGAAGTTTACCATGGTTGAGGCCCAGGCAGCATAGGGTACCTGTAGTGGATTAGGCAACCAAAAGCGAGCATCTTGTGGGACCTTTGCCTGTTGACAGGGGGTGAGGGAACAAACGTAATGGTTTACCCAGTCGGTTGATCCTTTCCAGTAGAAATCCCCTGTGATCACTTTCAGGGTTTTCTCTTGTCCAAAGTGACCTGCAACTCGTGAGTCATGGCAACTCTTAGAGACAGGTATATTCAGGTCCTGGTTTGCGGCTAATCAATAATCAGCCTTTGTAGTAGATCAGGCTATCGGAAATCGACCATTGCTTTGACAATTTCTTTCTTTTCTCCTTTAAGGATTCCCACTCTTCCTTCTGCTTCATCCAATCCAAGTGTTCCTCTGCCAATTCGCAGACCTTAGCGAAAAAGTCAGCTTCAAATCCTTTCAAATTTGCTTCAGCGATTATTGTATTTGATATTAACACTTCTCCTTTGCGTAGGATAGGGTGTTGGTAAATATAGGAGAAATCATAGAATTGGTAGTTGCTATCTTCCTGAAGGAAACATATCGTTGGTTGGGTTTCTTTCAACTTCAGCCCTGTTCTGCTCCTGGCAAAACCCTTTCCGGCTTTCTCAGTCTCATCCAATCCATCCAGCTCAAGGCACTTCTGACGATTAATTCTTTCCATGACCAGCTACGCTATGCATTCTCCTCTCTTGACCTTGTAATCCATCTTTCCATGATTAACAAGTAGGCTATTGACTTTACCTCTGTAATCTGTATGGATATCTCCTGCCTCTACTGTGATATGTATGGTTGCCAAGCCACTCCTTGGTGTTATACAACCATAGGTTCCTTCTGGTACTGCAATTGCTAAACCAATTGTAACTAGTGCTCAGTTGTTGGCAGGAATAAGTATGTCTTCAATACTGTAGAGGTTGTGTCCTACTGCAAGCGTTGACCCTTTTGTAGAGATTCAAGCATTCTTGTCAAGCCTTTGAATCCAAATACCCATTTCATTTTCAATATGAGGCAATTCCTCTTGGAGCTGTTTGGAATCTCTTCCCCACACAATGGCCCTTTTGAATTTTCCCAAGTGCTGAGGTTTCAGAAATTGTTGTTTGAGATGCATAGCTCCCTCAGCAGGGCAGTACTCTGGCCGCCTGCTTAATGCGCTGGACTTGCCTCCTTTTGTGCCTAGTCTGTAGATCATTTTGAAATTGCAACCGTACAGTTTTTGTGGCCACTGACTCAGGGTATCTGTCCAGGCTGTTGGTAGAATGAAGTTTTGTAGGTTCTGATGATTGGTATAGATGGTTATTGGTTTCTCTGTTCCTTCCAAGTAATGTTCCCATCTCCTGAAGGCAACAAAAATAGCCAATCATTCCTTGTTGTGGCCATCATAATTGCGCTCAGGTGGGCTAGGCTTTCGTGAATGGAAGGTGACAGGATGAAGTCTTTCTCCATGAACCTGCGACAAGATACATCCTTGTAGGTAATCGCAGGCATCCGTTTCCACAACCATGTCAAGTTCTGAATAGAAATGACATAGAGTTGGTGCCCATATGAAGCGGCATTTGAGGTCATCGAAGGCCTCTTGTTGTTCTTTGCCCAAAAAGAAATTCTTTTGATGTTCTTTTAACAAATTAGTTCTCTGGGTGCGATAGCTGAGAAGTTTTTAATAAAACGTTGGTAAAATTTGGCGAACCAGATAATAATCTGGATATCCTTAACCATGGCCAAGGGACCTCCAAGCCTTGATAGATTCCACCCTCTCCTCATTCTTGATTACTCCATCCGTCGCCACAACTTAACTGTTAGGCAAATGGGAAAAGCTGAGCCTCTCCATCTGGATTTGTACACCCTGGGGTTATACTACCTTCACATTGTGAAGCTAACACCACCCACATGCCTTGGCAGTGGGACAGGCCGAGAACACCAGTCTGCATTGTAGTTGCGTCATAGCCGCAAAGAACATTATCATCGAAACCTATCTCATAACACCATATACGTAGCAGCCATCTCTCTGACCATATGCTGTTTGCAGGATATCTGAGAGGAGACCTTTGGTAAGTTTGTGCAAGTGTTCTGGGCGGAATCAGTCAACCTAGCGTAAGGTTTCTGACCTAGTAGTGCGCCAGTATGACAGGACACTCTATGAGTAAGGTAACAGGACACCTTCGTCGTGTCTACTCTAGAATCAAATAAGAGTATCACCACACTTACACTGATGGTATATTACCACTTAGGACTGTTCAGTAATGGAGGACTATGAGAGAATTGTGCTACTAGTAGTAGTAGGATCGTGAACTTTAATCTAACCAAAGCCTCTACGCATGAAGACAGAGTGATATCTGCAACTGTGATAGGTCCAATTCCGAAGTTGGCCACATTGTTCGTCCGATGTTGAGGATACTGTCTAGCATGCACACAAGTGTCAATTCCTCCTAATGGAGGAAGGATTGTGAACACTGACTGGGACGTCGTGCCTCCCCTGAGAAATGAAGAGCCCTCCAGTCCAGATGTCAATGGTGTGGCCATTTTATTCAGGGTCAAGCAGTGTTCACACTACCGTAAAAACTTAATTAATTGAAATCACGCTAGAGGGTTGAATTAAGGTGAGGCACCACCAAAAAAGCAAAATACAAGTGACTCTTCAGATAAGATAACAACACAGACCCACAATTTTAACGACATCTAATCAAACAACAAGAATCAGTTGATGCGAAAGGAGGGAAAAAGAATTGTAATATAGAAATTCAAGAAGCATTGATAGCTATAAGTAGAGAAATAAAGAGAGAGCAAAAGGATGAAAGATCAGTACCAAACCTCAGAAACTAATCGACATGCCTTGATAGGCCGCCAGATGGGTGAGAACACAGCCAATCCTCAAGCCACTTTCCGAAAGTGGATTCTTTGCTGGAGTAAAGAAGAAACAGGACCAGTTCGAAGAACCCTTGCCGAAAGGCTTCGAGCCCCACCAAAAGGAGTTGATAACCCCTATTGATTATCTAGTATTAGGTGTAAAGTTTGTGTACTTTCTTTTTGGAAAACGCCTTCGATACCTATCAGCCCAATCAAATACCTGAAACCAACTCAAACAGAGGTGATAGAGTGGTTCAAAATACTCAAAAGCAACCTCTATTGCTGGAAAATGGAAGAAGAAGAGGGAAAGTTAACAGAATTGCTAAATGGTCAGTATAGGGTAGAGGGAGGATGGAGGAAACAAAAATGAATGATAATGGAAAGTGAGTTATAAAATTAATTTTGGATTCAGCGAGTGAGTGGATGGACAGTTGGAAGGCGATGGTTTAGGCTAGTTACCAAGGAGATCTTTGAAACAACAAATACGGAGAGGTCAATTATGGGGTTTTGATTCTCCAATGGGTTGTTCCGGGAATTTGTCCACAGGCGTCGTATTTCCCTATGAGTTGTGAGCAATAAATCCGCTCGGCTGCTGGGCAATTTCAGTTAAGCAATAATGAATTGTGTACAGTTCAATCGAAGGAATTTACAGATTAGACCGGATGATACTAGAGGCTTGGGGGACTCACCTGCAGATGTTGGTCACTATAGTTTGTCCAACATTTGCACTATCAACTAAACATCCTGGTCCTTTGTGTATCACGAAGGGCAGACCTATCATAGTATCGGCGAGCATACCCTTTGGGTTCAGGGAAGTCAGTCAGGTTGGGACAAGCATCAAGGGACAATTCAACTCACAGTATTTGCTGATGGTATCCTGCGTGTCAAATCTCTGATGTTTTTCCGAGGTCAAGGAGTTACCTCTATAATTGCCAAAGAGAAGAAAGAGTATGACTTACCAGTTGTGATCAAGTTCAACCCAAAGGCGTATGCCAATGAGAAGAACTTTCTTGAATGGCTCGATGAGCCGCTGGTACCTGTTCTCAATTGTCAGCCCACTCTCCATGCCTTAGAGCTCTTCAGAGCTCACACAACGCAGCAGATACAAGACACCTTTCTAGCAAAAGATATTACCGTCAGCTTCATACTTGGCCGATGTCGCTCATTGGTACAGCCCCTTGATGTTGGTATAAGTCGTCCGTTTAAGAACATATTAAAGGTATTTTAGACTTACGATTCCAGGCCCATATCTTACCGTGAAAACTGAAATAATTGAGAATTCTGCTTGAATGTCCAGAATTCACTGCTGGAAATTAATGGGAGAAAGCAGAGAAAAGATATTCTCCTTCTCCCCTTATATGAGGTTAAAGCCATACTGAGAGAGGCAACTCTAACGTCCCTACGTGATTCGCGATTATTCTAGTTTTTACTGTATCAGAATTGAGCAAAAACCGAAAATGACTGGATAACCTGCTAAGATGTTGGAGTTGCCTCTCTTGGTAAGGTCTGTTGTCTCAAGTGAGAGCTGAATGAGAATCTTAGAGCTGTATTTTCTCCCCTTAAGCCGGAGGCAGAATTCTGCATGTCCTAGCACCATGCCCAATTATTTCAGTTTTAATGGTATCAAGTGGGAGAAACAAAAAATGCATCGTCTGATTTCTAAGCTAGCTTTTCTGTTAATAGGGAGTTCTTGAGGAAAGGTCCGAGGACATAGAAAGAGAGAAGAAGGGGATTCTTACAGCTGGTGGTCAGTTGCAGGGGAGTATGGTGGGGAGAAGGCAAATTCTCATGACCTGGGTAGTCAGGGAAGCCTGGGACATTTTGACAAGGTCCAGGAAAGAGGTAATTTACAAATCCTTTCGTATCCTTGGGTTAGCCTTGCCTATCGATGGAAGTTGTGATGAGGAAATGAGCATCCAAGGAATAAATCGGACATACCTGATAGGTCGGATAAACGATTGGGAAAGAGAAGGAAATCTGACAACCGAATCGGCGGATGATCCTATAGGGTTGGATCAGGTCCATAATGATGAGGAAAATGTATTCTATGAGGAGATGTGTTAGCACTGTATGAAATTGATATTGTGCAATATGCTTGGCATGACAAACCTTAAAGCAACCTCCTAGCAGCATTCCCCATTATTCAAGTTGTTAGGGTAAGAGGAAATATTCGAAATGGCTCGCCTGTAGTCAGTTGGTATAGTAGATAGTTGTAGGCCGTGCACTCTACGATGCGGGATATAAATATCGCAGTGCCTCCTGAGCCTGACTGAAATCATCACGCTACAGAGAAGAGATCTTATCAATATAATAAGTTATTACTAGAAATATGTTTATCACTATTTTACGAACGTTTATATTGAGCCTTCCTAGACATATCTCCATCTACGATAAAGTACCTTGGTCGTACGCTTCTCGCTTGTTCTTAAAGATCTGGTACCACGTACCAATATCCCAAAAGGTCCACGGTAGTCAACATGAAGTCTTAGGAGACCATCAGGTTTGGGCACACATAGAATAGGTGTGTAATCCGGTGATGTATCTGGTGAGATCTTTCCCTGTTTGGGCTTATCATCAAGGTATTTGCGCACTGCCTGAAGTTGTTTTTGAGACAAAGGGTATATTGTAGCCCTTGGTTGCTGTGTATCCGGTTTCAGGTTGATCGTATGGTCGACCGTATGGCAAGGTGCTAGTTTCTCCGGTGGAGATGGAAGGAATAGGTTGAAGTAGTTGTGGTACCTTTCGGGTAGCTGGTTGATGATGGTAACCTCTCCATCATCAATCTGTATCATTCGATCAATGACAATGGCATTTGTATCATATAGAACTTCTTCGTCCAATTCTAGTGAGATTTCTTCATCTTCAGAAAGTATGTGCAATCGGCATTCGTTATCGGCAAAGGACCAGTATTTTGTGTTCATGATATTTGTAATTGGGTGTTCCTGATACCAGCATCCAAATGGTATTATCGTATTATATTTTCATGCTGGAGCAATTTCTCATGAAACAAGAGATCGGTATTGATTGTTTCCTATTTCTATGAATGGAGGTTTCGTGTAATTGGTTCCGCCGGAAGAGATAGGTTCTCCTGTGAAACAGTGAATTTGAACTGCATCAGTTCTTGTGTGGTATAGAATGTGAAGGTCTTCAACAAGTTGCTTGTTGATGAGGAAAATATTTGATTCAGACTCCAAGAGGACTGGGATTCAATAGGGCTTTCCAAGTATATAGATGTGTGTGTGTCCTTCCGGACAGTTATAGCGTTCAGGTTCTCGTATAAGGTGGTCTACCTGTCAATCCTTCCGCTTAGGATGTAATTGTTGTTGTTGTCGACTTGACTTGGTAGGCATACTGAGAATGATCTAATTGTGTTTGTGACAACGCCTGCATTGTTTTGACCACTCAGGTCTCCTCAGACAACCTGTTACAATAATTCATTCTTCTGATACTATTCGGCTACCCACTACCTGTGGTCTTCATCCTCTGCTGTAGGGCTCCCATTTATCACAGCAGTATTCACAGAGTCAGGTTAACATGATCGCGACTAGGCTTTCGCAAGGCAGTATCATGGATTTACTTTCACTGCTTAACCACTCACATGACCAATCAATGGTAGCCTCGCCTCCTTCCATGTCTAGCCGAGAAACCTGATGTGCCGGGTAAAGCGTAGAGCCTCAAAAGAGTGTGCACTCTAGCTTCTAGCCACAGCTCAGCTAGATAGCATCGCCTCAGGGCCCTGTGACCCTGAAATTGATCTTTTTGGCCACAGAGTTTCCACTCCGAGCATTGCGCCATGTCATCCGTTAATCGTGAAGTCTGAAATTGTCGAGGTTTTCAACGTTGGTGGGATAAGGGGCATCGTTAGACCGGGTTTGCATCTGTTGCCGAAAGTCAAGCTATTTGGCAATAGACTTTCTGGAAAATTTGTTGTCTTACTTCATGTTACACCGTTGCCATCCACACCTAGCATCCTCCCTCAGTGTTTTTCCACAATATAAAAGGCAGTGAGTCAGCCCTTTTTCTACCGGTCCCTACTTCTCCTCTTAGGTTCCTCGAAAATTAATTGTCTGAAATGCCCTATGTCTTGTTCTCTTTCCGGTGGCCCTCCTGGTCACACTGCCTTAGGGGGTGGCACGAAGGAATATAGTAAGAGTATATGTCTGCTACTCGTCCTAGGAATCTCTCCACCTTACTCCTGAGTGGGCTTAGGAATCCAAATGGTAGCCAAATTTCCTGATAGGGTAAGAAATTTCCAAAACAGCAAACCCCTTCGCAAATCATTCAAACATATTTCCTAATTAGGAAAGTGCCTAAATAGGCTATTTTCACTTGGAGGTCGGAAAATCCTACTAGGGACAGGTATTAATAGCGGGTTCCCCTCCTATTTCCCATTGCTCATAGTCGGGAAAAGCAAGTGTGACGAAAACGCAAGTGTGACAGACCTGTTCTTTTTTTTTAATAGAATTACATAATATTATTTGCAACTGCAACTTTTTTTTTGTTTCATGGCGAGTACTAGACACTTTGAGCCAAATATTAGTACTTACAATCGAAAGGCCATAACCTTGGTAAACCGGCATGCTTTTAAGAGAATGGAAGATATAAGGTCTATTTTCATGTAAGTAACTCGTATATAGTCTCAATTTCAAAATAAACAAAGTTTGCATTTCTAGTAATAAAGTCATTTGAATCAGACATGCAAGAATCAGAATCTAGTTCATCTGCTGAATCCTCACAATCATCAGTGCTCTGACAACCATCTCTGACAACATCACCTTGAGATTCCTCTTGAGCTTGTCCACTTATTCTCCCAGTATAAATTTTATAGTCTCCCTCATAATCATTGAAAGCAAGCAGTTGAGGATCAATTGCGCTTGTAATTTCATCTGATCTTTACTGTAATATTAATAAGACTTGCAATAGATCTGGTGGTGCCTCTAATGATTCAAGATCTTCAGGACTTGAATGCTTTTCAGGATCAGGAATCACAACCAAATGCTCCACTGGTACAATGCCACCTTCTGCCTGAATTATCTTTACTTGCTTCTTCCGTTCCTTTTCAGCCTTGCAAGCAGCAATCCCCCGACAGTTCAGGGATGCCTTGGCTTTGTTGATAGCAATCTGAATATTCTTTTGGGCCTTTTTAATAGCTTGGGCCTTTTCCTTTTGCTCCTTTGCCTTCTTTCTAAGTTGGGCAGACACAACTGTAATAACACTACCTTTTTGGATTACCCATCTGCATTTACTTTTCCGTTGTGCAGCTTCCACGATTGGTCTTTCCACATTCTAGTCGGATTCCGGCTGAAGTTCAGCTTGTGCCAAATAAACCTGTGTATCTTTTGCCCACTGTTTGAATCAGTTCTTTGAGGATGGACTAAAGACATCTGCTGGATCAACTCATTCACCCCTTCCACTCTGACACTCAAAGTATCTACCTTGAAGAACAGGGAGCTCTAACACTCCTCCTTCTTGCCTGCCACAGTACGCCTTAGCCAAAATAGTTATACATGTGCAATTCCCTCCCGTTCGCGCATAGTCTAAAATCCACTTGCGATGCCAGCGATAATCCCTAGTGACCAAGATCCCGCAATGTGGGAATTGGATAGCCGATGAGGACAGCAGGCCAGCAGCAGGCGGAATACGGCAACAGGGCTTGAGTATAGCATTCTAGTCGAAGTCGGTGATCAGATGTTGGACTGGATGATCATTGTCAATCCGTTTCCGCACCCAATTACCCTGACCAAAGAAGTCCGCACATGTTGCACTGAGGCCTAGACCCAATTAGGCTTTCCTGACTTTGGTGATTGTAATCCAGCCTCAAATGACCAGGGAAGTTACCCTTAATCGATAACTGGCATCACATGCCAAAATAAATACACTGGCTGCTGGTCACTGATTTGCAAATACAGGCAAAGCACAGCCGATGCCGATCGCAGTATCTGCATACAGTAAAGAAGGTTATATCAGAACTCTTAAGCGTAATATTCAGGATCCTACAGCCTGCCCACAAAGAGTGGAATACCTACTGGAGGAGGATAGGTTCATTTGCCCGCCTGGCAGCTATTAAGATATCTTTTTCAGATTTGTGGGGATTGTTTCAAATCACAGGGAGACTAAATCAATCTAATCCAGCGAACATCCAATCATTCTTAAATTCGTAGCAGTGCAGAGTCAGGGCATGATCAATGCTCAATATTACTCTGGCCTAAAAAAGAAACGCCTTACTGATGATGGTTTCTCAAACAAGATCAGTAGCCGGTTTATCTGTTTTACAGCAGCCATATTATGTTATTTACTGTAATGTTGGCGGACTGGAATCTTGATCGATAATGTGTCTTTCACACAGGCCAGTTCCAGAGGTAAGATAAACTATGCATAGTGGCAGGTTGCAAAAGTATCCAGATCCCCTGATGGGTCTAGTATCTGGATTCATTTGAAAACCGCCTCTACTCGAATTGTATGCAAGGTCAGCTAATGGATGCATATCCCTGCTCGAACATCAGACACGATCGTGGGGCAAAACAGGAAGAATTTAGCTGTGTCAAATAATCTGACAGATAAGGACAACCTTGGAGGCTACAATCGCCAAGGAGCAGGGAAACCACGTGGAGAGGATGGTCGGATATAACAATGATAATGAAGCATTGCGGCAAGAGTTTGCCAGTGATACGGAGGTAGATGAATTACAGACTGTTGGCATCCGGGCTGATTGAGGCAGCCACAGTCAGCACAAGCTGCTGTGAGAGTATGGGGTGAATCCGGAAGCTGTGGTTGGTGCAGTGCAGTTCCTACAACCTGGGCACACGGAACAGCACATTGGAGAAACTGATGGCGAGGATAGGGAGAATGGTTTTATCGCCACTCTCTGAACATGTATATATATGTAATAGAATCAAGTTCGATTACACATGCTAAAAGGATGTCGAATGATCAAACAAGAGTAGTGTATGGGCCAGGACGGTGTGCAGGAAAGGAAGGAGAATGAACTGGGCGGATGGTTATAAGCTGTACAAGCATCAGTAAGTTATCACGCAGGCAATTGTAGGTTCGGTAGGGGGGGAAATATTTCGGGGGATAGTGATAGGCTGGGCAGGCTAGGTTAATTCGTCTAGTTGGCAGTTGTGGGTGAAGAGGCACGGAAATGAGTGTGGGGGACTGTTAGAAACCTCAGATGAGGCTGTAAGCAGGTGAGGGGACAGCAAGCCTCTGAGGACGGATGGCGACAGAATAGGGGGACCAAGAGAGGATGTGGAGAGCTGAGGAAAGAACCTAGCGAAAGGCCAAGGGGGTGGGGGATGTCGGCCGGATATAGGCGAATACAGGGTGGGATCAGAGGTTGGAGAAGCAAGGGCTGAGGCCGTTGGGAGGAAATAGAACGCAAAAATGAAAACTGGACAACATTCGCTGGATATATGAGAAGACAGACGGAATCTGGTAGTGATAGAGAAACAGAGATGAGGTTGAAGAGGTCCGGTATGAGAAACGAATTTAGAGAGACGCTAGTGACGGAGATAAGGAGAGAGGGTATCAGTGAAGGAAAGCTGGCAGGCGGGCGTGTCTGTGGGGTGCCGGGATGTAAGATGTTGTGATTGAAAGATATCCGCGGAAGGGGAGTATGGGAACCCGGACCGTAGCGCGATGGGTGAAACAGGCTGGGAGCTGGAGGGAGAGTTTCTGGTGGGGGGGTGTTAGGCGTTGGGACGCCAAAGGGCCTGTTAGGCGCACGAACTCCCTGTAAGGATTTACAGGGTAAGGTTACCCTACCTTGACGCACACGAACTTCGAAGGAAAAAGATAACACCCCCCACCTGCCCCGGCGTTGGGACGGCCCGTCATCACTCGCCGCCTGGGGAGTTGGGTCCCAACACCATAGACCACTATGAATGTAACACATCTTATAACACCGTATACGTCGCGGCCGTCCGTCCGACCGGATCCTGTTCGCAGGATAAATGAGGGGAGACCTTTGGGCACCTTATGCAAGTGGAGGCAGGTGAATCGGACGGCGGCGCATAAGGTTACAGACACTTGAAGACAGGCAGTCGGAAGAGTGGGTCGAAGGTGACGGGACGTTTTGCACGAAAGTTAGTCCCCTCGTACCTACCAAGTCGTGTAGAGTATGAAGGCGGTAACTATGCCCAATAAGTGGATCGGGTGCATCCACAGAGGACTAGTTGGTAAAATATGGAGTCCGAGGGAAAACGCCTATAGGTACGATCCCGAGGACAAGTCGTGTAATGCCGGAAGACTAGAATACAACATGCAGTTGCAGGTTGAATTCTCGACGGAACCAACCAAAGAAGATTGGCCATCTTCTGTCCAGCGAGTTAGACTACCCTCGGTGAGCACGAGGGTAAGATGATTTGTAACCATCGTTGTCAACGGATAAATGGATGAGCTGACACCTAACGTGGTTTCCACACCATCAGGAATAATGAAATCGCAGACCGATAAGTTGGCCTTGGGAGCAAAAAAGTGTGATAGAGAGTTTTCAGGGTCTACGAGTGTTCGCACTCCGGTGTGGTTCGCAGAGTTGCGGGCAAGGTACTTAGTTAGTATAGAGTTAGCATGTATACCGCGATTGCTCAGACGCGGAATATAAATATCGAAGCATCTTTGCTGCTATTAGACACAACAAGCACGGAGAAGAGATCTTATCAATATAATAAGTTATCTACACTTTTATATCGTTACCAATACTTCGACTATCTACACCGAAGTGAGTATTATATCTAGCCTACATTACTCGTGTCTTCTTAACGAGTTCTCCGATATAATTACGATCCAGGCCCTAGCTGTCGGAATACCTCACGCCGAAGCTACCACCTAAAAGTATATTAATACTTCTCATCGTTACCGAGACGAATGTTTGGCAGAGACACTCATACTCCCAAACCTTTCGAACCAAGACCATTGAGGACTATCTCAATAGACGAAGTCCTCACCCCTATACCCGAATTAGAGACTCAAGAGCCCTACTACGAATCTTATTTCTGGTGGATCGACCCAGAAAACACGGTTACACTCGAAGATATCACCGAACTATACCAATACCAGTACGGTGAAAACTTTGCCTACCACACACCCGCGGAGAAATCAAACTCCATTTGGTACACCCCGTACCCAGAAAGCGATCAACGCTCAAGTCAGCGTTTTGAGATACCGATAGAGTGGGGAGGAAACAAGAGATAAGTTTTCCTTATAGAAGTCAAAGAAATGTCTTCTGACCCCAAAGCTCCTAAAGCCATGGAGTGGCAAGGAGGAGAACGACCTGGAGGGGAGGAAGGAAGCGACTGAGGAGATGAACTCTCCTCCGTTCAAGCCCAAAGCGTGGAAACCACTGTCACCCCCCTCGTCCGATCGCATTCGGCCGATCTGACAGCCCGATCCCCAGTCGGTTTAGGCTTCCTAGACAAATATGGAAAGGGACGAAGACCAGGCAGTCGCGGAACGCCTGAACCCAGAGGCGAATACCTCATGCCCGTTCGGATCTGAAAACTAGATCAGATCCTCGGCCGATTTGACCCAAAGCTCACCGTCAGTCAAGACAGACGACATCTTGCGTTCAGCTCCCTCCCGACCAACATCTTATTAATTGCCCAAGAACTGGTAACCGTCAAAAATCAGTTGAAATCCGGGGTCCAGATAGTCGGTCGGGAACTCACCCGAAAAGACCAACAAGTACAACTGTTGGACTTGGAGTCTCAAAAGATCCAAGAAAGCTTCGCAACCCAGGTCGCGGAACGACTAGGTGAAACAGATGAGCGATAGACCAGACATGAGGCTGTCACCTCTCATCTCCACGAAGCAGTGCAAGGAACAAGCGAACAGTCCATGCACCGGGACCTACTCCTAGACCAGGAGATTGTTCTGATAAATGAGCAGCACAACCGGGAAATGGAAACTCACGAGATAAGCATTAATCTCGTAAGGGATGAGCTACAACGACAACAGGAGTCTAGAGAAGCCCCAGATGGTGAGATCGCGGTGCTTAAGGCTCTGGTGGAACAGTTGTTAGGACAGGTCAAAGGAAAAGGGAAGGTGTCAGACCCGACACCAGAGGCTTCTGGGGCAGATGGAGGAAGACCATCACAACGACACGGAGCGGCAGGAGCTCCAGGCGGAGGCGGGGGAGGAGACCCCGATGACGAGGGAGAAGGATCTGGCAGGAAGCCAGATGAGAATCGGAAAGGAAGACGGGACGAGAGACCCGCACCCCAGCCAGAAGAAGATGACTATGACGTCGAGAAGGATGAACAGTTTAATCTGTTCTCTCGAGTAATGGCCAACGCCTTGGGACAACAAACGAGAGTCCCAGCGGAACCCCCTGCCATGTTTAGAAACGAGAAACACCAAGATATCCGCATGTGGCTAATGACATGTACGGATTATTTTGGTCGAAATAGCTGGCAGTAGGAGGACGAGGCACAACGAATCCGATACGCGATAAGCCGAATGGACGGGAAAGAAGTCGCACCGTTTGCGTTAACCTACCGACGACAAATGACCAGGGAAATAGGTTATACGAGACAAGAAGGATACGAGTTTTCGCACGTTTTTGCAGGACAAGTCCTGCAACGCTTCGGACCAACCCATGAAGCGGAAAAATCCCTCCGAGAGATGGGATTGGTCAAATATCGCGGTGATGTCGCCAAATTCTTGATGCAGAGGGAAAATCTCAATATCCATGCAAGAGTCACTGGGATAGCCTGGAGAAAAATGATTGAAGACGAACTTCCCGTTGAAGCATTGCGACGGCTCTCACATCGAGAATATGTCAACGATGGGAAGTGGTTAGAAGCAGTCAGGACCGTAACCCGAGCGGAAGAAGATTTCAAAGAAAGAAAAGATCTTTGAGGAGGCGGTCCCTCCGGCACGACACGAGGCGATAAAGGGAAATTCGAGGATTCGAAGCCAACGGTTGCCGCAAAGCGTGTAAAAAAGCAGTACACGGCTAAGGAAAAGGCGGACTATCAGAAGAAAAAAGCTGGAGAAAGAAAGGTGAAGAAAGAAGGGTCGGAGGCACCGAAGGGGGAGGTTAGACATACGGTGTGGTCGGAAGCACACCAGGGCGTCGATCAGAAGGTTGTCGATAAACGGAAATCTGACAACCAATGCACGCGATGCGGGATGAAAAACCATACTTGGAAATACTGTGGAAAACCTATACAAGTATCGGCTATATATCGAGGGCAATCAAAGCCCAAACGACAGTCCGCATTCGCGCCAAAACGACGCCCTCAGGTAGCCACTCTCGCCGTGGATGGCCAGGGAGAAAGCTCACGACGAGCAGTGCAAAGGCCCCCAGCTTGGGCCTTTGAAGATGACGACCTTTTATAAAAAAAAGTCGTTCAGGTACCGACAACAACGGTGTTCGGGTAGTGAGATTGCCGCCTCGAATCGAAAGACCTGCGGCGTAGTCGGTGACGAGATCCCACCGGAAGGCTAAAAGACCATAGGATCGCGGTTGCCAATTTACGTCCAAAATTGGGTAGTCCGTGCTCACCACGGGAGCCATAAAAAACTACAAGAGAAGAAAGCGGTCGACGAGACTAAAAAGGGCAAACGAAGATTACCATTCGCCGGAACGGAACTTGAGTTGCACGACACGCGTGAGGAGGGTCGAAATCCAGGGCAACCTGACTTTCTCTCCGAGTAAAAAAACCGGGCAAATAGAAGCTGGGGGTGCCTCTATTGGGCACAAGGTTCATGCCCGACGAATGGTGTCTGAAGGGGTCGCGGGCATGAGACCAAACTTGAAGGCGAAGGTACTGTGGACTCGTTGAAGGGGACAGTCTCAGATGAGGGCTAAGTCGACGATAAAGGACCGCGCATCCTAGTCGCGAACTCGAGAGGTACTCTAGTGAACCACCACTCCTGTGATATGGGAACTCCTCAGCAGGAGGTAAAGACCGCTAGTAGTGGGCTGCCCGATATCAAAATATTAGACACTTATCGTAAATGTTTGTCTGAGGAGACTTTAAGAGCCGAAACTGCGCAGGCCCGGTAACAAACCCCCACACTACTTGTAACCGCGACGATGAAAAGATTTCATCATGAACAGAGCGAAAGCTCTAGACCCATTAAAAAACCTAAGCACTACGCCTGCCCTGAGGGGAAGGCCTTTATTCAAATCAAAGGACGAAAACACGCTATAAACGTCCTCTTAGATTCTGGTTCAAATATCTTTCTCATGAACCAAGACACCGCACGACGGCTCGAAATCCCGACTACAGCTAGGGATTCACCGTTAAAAATCACAAGCTTCGATGGCGAAACCTCGCCTACTGGAGGAACATTCTATACCCATCCTATTCTCCTAGAAATCGGTGCCAATGGCCACCGAAGTATGATATCCTGCGTCATTGCGAAGGCAGGAAGGTATGACTTAATCATACCCTTTGGGTGTTGGCATAATGAGCACCCCCTTAAAAATCTGGCGGACCCACGTAAATGGGCCTTTGATGAAACAAAGTGCCACACTCATGTAGAAGATGAGGCGGTGGCGGATATGTTTGAATGGGATGAAACTGTGGCTTACGATGAGGAAGCACTGTATGTGGGACGAATAGAACCAGCAGAAGAAGGGGGAGTACAGTTGGAGACGATACCGAAACCGTATTGGCAGTATAAGGAGCTTTTCGAACAGAAAAAAGCAAAAATGTTGGCGCCTCGAAGGACGTTCGATCACGCCATCAACCTTAAAGAAGGGGCCGAACCCCCATGGGGTCCAATTTATCCAATGTCGGCACACCAGTTGAACGAGCTGGATAAGTACCTTAAGACAATGATGGCTGAGGGAAAAATTGCCGACAGTGAATCCCCTTATGGCGCTCCAATCCTCTTCGTTCCAAAACCAGATGGAAGACTACGACTATGCGTAGACTATAGGAACCTCAACAAATTGACGATCCTGAATAAATACCTCCTACCACTCATGGACGAACTCCGAGACCGCGTTGCTGGAGCAAAGGTATTCACCAAACTTGACCTAAAAGACGGATATCATCTTATTCGAATGAGGAAAGGCGATGAGCATAAAACAGCCTTCCGTACACGATATGGTCAGTACGAATACAAAGTCATGCCTTTCGGGCTGGTAAACGCTCCCGCAACATTTCAGACAATGATGAACAAAATCCTAAGGGAATTCTTGGACCACGGAGTAGTCATCTATCTATGCGATATCCTAATATACTCCGAAAATATGGACGACCACATTAAGCTAGTCCAAAAGGTCCTAGACCGACTCGAACAGCACGACTTGGCAGTCTCGTTGAAAAAATCGGTGTTCCACCAAGATGAGGTCCAATTCTTAGAATACATTGTCAAGACGAGCGGAGTCACCATGCGTGATAGGAAAGTGAAATGCGTTCAAGATTGGGCACACCCATGGTCGGTTAAAGAAGTTCAGATCTTCATTGGATTCGCAAACTTTTATCGTCGATTCATCAAGGATTTTTCAAAAGTTTGCAAGCCAATAACCGAAACATTAAAAGGAAACCCAAAGGATTTTCACTGGGGAAGAGAGCAGGAAGAGGCGTTTGAGGAGTTAAAGAAGAGGTTTACAACGGCACCAATTTTATCGCATTTTTAGCCAGGAAGAAGAACGGTGGTCGAGACAGGTGCAAGCGACTTCGCGCTCGGATGCGTACTGTCGCAATACCAGGGAAGACGGCTTCACTCCTTGGCTTTTCATTCTCGAAAATTGAACAGTACAGAAAGAAATTACGAGATACATGACAAAGAATTACTCGCAATCATGGAAGTATCCAAGGAATGGAAAAGATAGCTCTGCGGTGAAGAAGAGCCCGTGACGGTATACAAGGACCACCAAAACCTACAGTCCTTTTTGACCAAAAAAGTCAGGAACCAACCCCAAATTAGATGGGCACAGGAGTTGACAAACTACAACTTCAAAATAGTCTATCGACCAGGAAGCAGAGGCGGGAAACCAGATGCTGTAAGTAGACGGCCGGAGTACGGTCCTGAGGAGGGAGCTCGTCACAGTGAACAGTCGATTTTGAAAGCGGAACATTATCAGATTTCGGTGATTCATCAAAAACGAAACGCAGAGACAGCCCTCATCCCAGAAAAACGCGAACCTACAAGCCTCAGGATAAAGAAACTTTCGGATAAGGCTATAATCCAGACGAAAGGATCACGGTTTGCGGCTGGTCATGACATCTACGCCCAGAAAGATGGGATGGTACCAGCAAAAGGACAAACAATGGTGGAATCAGGTATTGCGATAGGATTGCCGGAAGGAACCTATGGAGGCTAGCCGCAAGAAGTGGTATGGCTAGCAAGATGGGAATAGCGGTGGGCGGTGGTGTAATAGATGCGGATTACACAGGAGAAGTCAAGGTCATACTTCGAAATCATGGCGAGGCAGACTGCGTGTTCAAGGCAGCAGATCGAATAGCGCAACTCATATTAGAAAAGGTTGCCAACGCCGATGCCATGGAAGTAAACGATCTAAAAACAACCGGGCGAGGGAAAGCGGGCTTTGGGTCAAGTGATCTAAACCCCAAGCGAGCGATGACAGCTAAAGAAGAAGGAGTCAAAATATGTTTCCTTCAAGGAAACACAAGGGAAAACGAATTCTTTAGTGCGGCTGATATCGGCAATCACCCTCAGTTAATGAAAGAAAGAGAAATGTTATCAAGCGCTCACGTCAATGTAGCCCTGACGCGAACAATGAACGATGCATTTCTAGACAAGATTAGAGCGGCCGGGAAGGAGGATCAGAAGTGGCAGGACCGAGGCCGTGAACTGGTTAGGTTAAGAGAAAGCGGGAAAAGAGTGCCGGACGAATGGATAGAAAAGGACAGGTTACTATATTACAAAAATCGGTTGTACATCCCCAAGGACGAAGCCCTTCAAACAGAGATAGCCCAAGGCTGTCACGACTCACTAGTAGCAGGGCACTTCGGACAGGAGAAGACGATTGAGATAGTAACAAGGGACCTTTACTGGCAAAAACTCGCAGATTGGACCAGAGACTATGTACGATCCTGCGACGAATGTCAACACAGTAAATCCCCGCGGCATGCCAAGTACAGATTACTTCAGCCATTAGAAGTACCTTATGCCGCCTGGTCCTCCATATCGACGGACTTTATCACCCAACTACCGGAATCGCAGGGTAAGACCCAGATCATGGTAGTCGTAGAACGGTTCACCAAGATGGCCCATTTTGTCCGCCTCCACGAGAAGGCGACGGCAACGGATGTTGCGGATACCTTCCTTCGGGAAGTTTGGAAACTTCACGGCTTGCCGACCGAAATCATATCGGAGATGGACGCGAAGTTTTCCGGCGAATTCTGGGAATCATTGTGCAAAATGCTAGGAGTTAAGAGGCGCATGTTAACGGCTTACCACCCTCAAACTGACGGACAAACGGAAAGGACCAACCAAGTGCTGGAAGGTTACCTACGAACATTTGTCAATTACGATCAGAACGACTGGTACCAACTGTTGCCCTTGGCAGGACACGCCTACAATAACTCGGCTACCAACGCTAACAAGATGACCCCTTTCTTCGCCAATTACGGCTTTCATCCACAAACGGAATGGTTGAAAGAAAGAGAAGCTCAGAACCCTGGGGCGACATTGTATGCTCACTGGATGCAGGACATACACCAACAAGCGAAACAAACCCTAGAAAATACGCGAGAATCGATGAAAAAATATTATGACAGAAAAGCGACGGAACAACCCAGCATTGAGGTCGGCGACTTGGTAATGTTGAATGCGAAAAACATACGCACCAAACGACCATCGAAGAAGTTGAGTCCAAAGCTGTATGGCCCGTTCAAAGTGTTAGAAAAGAAAGGAAGTCGGGCATACAAGCCAGAAATATCGCCTAGGGGGAAAATTCATCCCGTGTTCCACGTTTCGCTGTTGGAACCCTACCGAGCCTCGAACCGACCAAATCGCGAACAACCCCCACGAGACCCCGAAGAGATCGAGGGAGATTTAGAGTGGGAGGTAGAAAGGATCGTCAAAAGTGAGATCATTTCCTCCATGCGAAAGGTTCGAGGAAGGAATAAGCCGATGAAAGAGCTTCGGTATTTTGTGAAATGGAATGGCTGCGCGGAGGATGAAAATACGTGGGAACCCCCCGAGGGTATGGGGAACGCGCAGGAAGAGGTGGACAGGTTTCATAGAGAGAACCCGGAAATGCCGGGCCCGCGAGAGGTCGTGTAACATAAGAAAGATTTTCCATCGGTGGACAAGTAAACGCTGGTGGTTGTTACCCCTACTATGTGGAGCGCGAGAATGGCGGATAGAATTGTATAATAGACATAGAGTATTCGGGACGAACACTTCGAAGAGGGGAGCGCGTGTTAGGCGCACGGACTCCCCGTAAGGATTTACAGGGTAAGGTTACCCTACCTTGACGCACACGAAGTTCGAAGGAAAAAGATAACACCCCCCTCCAGCCCCGGCGTTGGGACGGCGCGTCATCACTGGCTGCCTGGGTAGTTGGGTCCCAACAGCAAAGACCACTATCAATGGAACACATCTTATAACACCGTATACGTCGCGGCCGCCCGTCCGACCGGATCCTGTTCGCAGGATATATGAGGGGAGGCCTTTGCGCACCTTATGCAGGTGGAAGCTGGTGAATCGGACGACAGCGCATAAGGTTACAGACACTTGAAGACAGGCAGTCAGAAGAGTGGGTCGAGAGTGACGGGACGTTTTGCACGAAAGTTAGTCCCCTCGTACATACAAAGTCGTGTAGAGTATGAAGGTGGTAACTATACCCAATAAGTGGATCGGGTGCATCCACAGAGGACTAGTTGGTAAAAGATGGAGTCCGAGGGAAAACGCCTATAGGTACGATCCCGAGGACAAGTCGTGTAATGCCGGAAGACCAGAATACAACATGCAGTTGCAGGTTGAATTCTCGACGGAACCAACCAAAGAAGATTGGCCATCTTCGGTCCAGCGAGTTAGACTACCCTCGGTGAGCACGAGGGTATGATGATTCGTAACCATCATTGTCAACGGATAAACGGATGAGCTGACACCTGACGTGGTTTCCACACCATCAGGAATAATGAAAGCGCAGACCGATAAGTTGGCCTTGGGAGGAAAAAAGTGTGATACAGAGTTTTCAGGGTCTACGAGTGTTCGCACTCAGGTGAAGTTCGCAGAGTTGCGGGCAAGGTACTTATTTAGTATAGAGTTAACATGTATACCGCGATTGCTCAGACGCGGAATATAAATATCGAAACATCTTTGCTGCTATTAGAAACAACAAGCACGGAGAAGAGATCTTATCAATATAATAAGTTATCTACACTTTTATATCGTTACCAATACTTCGACTATCTACACCGAAGTGAATATTATATCTAGCCTACATTACTTGTGTCTTCTTAACGAGTTCTCCGATATAATTACGATCCAGGTCCTAGCTGTCGGAATACCTCACGCCGCTGCTACCATCTAACCTGGCCTCATCCAATGTATCCAGACACTGCCTGTCGCGTCCGAACGCATGAGAGGTGGCCCTTTCACTTCTGGACAGAATAAACCCAGGCGGATGCACCCCGAACTCGAGTTTATGTTATAAGCACCTGGAACGTCAGGCGCATAGGGTGAGCGGGAAGAGATGAGGTACAAGATAATTTCCTTGCTGATGCACCTCTCAACGCATTATGCAGCTAACGCATATGCAACTAGAAAATGAGAGCAGTAGTGTTCTCTAAACATTATTCCAATGAGTTAAACATATCGTGAAACGTGCTCTCATTCTGTATTCCGAGTCATCTTCCAGATGCCTCTGGCAAGCTCATAAACTCAGGAGCCTGGGTCGGATATATGGTTATCCTATAAACGCATATACCTCACTCTTTGAATATTAGGTTAGCTATTCTCGCAAGGATAATATTCACAGCAGGGAGATATTACCCAATGCAGGCGGAAAGGCCTACCTGGCAGCAACTCCGACTACAGTTGCTTGGCATGCGAACAGGAGGTGGAAGTCTTTGACTAAGCTATCACACACTGCCATGCTAAAGCCCGACAAAGAGATCATCATCTCCCTGATGTGTTGCAATTTGTCAAGAGGCACCTATTGGGGTGGACAAAGCTGTATTCTTAGACTGTAACAGGTTTATTTCTGTCTACCGAAAAATACAATAGGACCGGCGATAGACCTGCTAGCACTGGTGCTAAGGGAGGCTTCAAGGGACCGGAGGTAAGAGATAATAGTTGAAGGACAAATAGAACTCAGGGATTGCCGTTCAACCAAGTGTATTCTT